>WLWD01000394.1_pt1 | contig 314934 bp, 225 predicted proteins | sample 6712731 | NCBI WGS metagenome assembly WLWD01 (sample SAMN12718690, study PRJNA576275) | sponge metagenome | isolation source: marine sponge | host: Mycale hentscheli | place: New Zealand: South Island, Marlborough, Capsize Point | collected 2014-11-01 | reverse complement strand
AAAAAAATTATTATATTTTGCATGGGGCTTGAACTTGCTACTTTCGCTCTACAGCCTAGTACACTCATGACTAATCCACCTGGAACAAATCCATACCAAGGCTGTTGAAAACCATTTTAACCTATTCTTAGCTATTTTTCTCTCTCTCTTTTTTTTCCCCACCTAATTGTTGTTCTTATTTTGTTCTTTTTTCATTGCCCTTCATTATTTTCTTTTTTCCCCTCTTTTTTACTTCACCCTTTTTTGTGTTTCTTCTTTCACTTTTGATCCCTAATCTTAGCCCTTGACCTGCTGCTATTCCTTGCTTGTATGTTTCTGCTGAAGAAAAAGTTAAAGCTGATATTGTTAGCACATGATATTTTACTTTACTACCATTTTTTGTGATTAAACCTCAAAAAGTTAGTCAATAATTAGCCGTTATTGTGATAACTTTTAGTTAGTTCCTGTTGCTATATTGTTACTAGGTGTACTAACTTGGTAAGTGTGCACTATTTTTTGCCTTTAGCCATTTCTGCGAAAATGCTGATAAACAAAGTTGCTAGTGGCAACTGGGCATGCGTAAACGGGATCTAAAATAGTTAGAGCATGCGCGCTTATGCTCTAACTATTACTTAGTTAGTCAATATATTAAAAGTCTGATATTGTCCACTCCTCAATAAGTGCTTATAAGCTCCACTGCAGGTGTGACAATTAGATAAACATTTTCATCATTGTATTGTGGATCTGATCTAATCAGCTGTTTAATAAAAAATGCACTGCTGAGCGAAAAGTATTTGATAACTGCTCCAAGCCACTGATACAGGGTAAAACATAATGATGCTTGCAAACCAACCGAAGTGCCTCACTCCGTGTGGACCATAGATTAAATATCTGGAAGAGTGTGTAAAAGGGAAAGAGTATGCAGATCTGACCAACTGCACCAACCAAGACAGATAGACCATTTAAATTAATTACCATTCCATTCATCCACCACATTCCTCACATAATTTTCTCACCACACATGATTTTCTCACCTCACCAATTACTGCACTTTGTTTACCAATACTGATTGATTACAGGAGTAGGACACCCAATAGAATTGGTGCAGCCATTATAACCCACTTAACCCATCAAAGATTTCTGTACCAAACCTTGCATAATAGTGTGGGAATCATATAAATGAGAAAACATGATTGGGTGACTGATAATATATTATTCATAACAATTGCATATACACCACAAAATCTCAAGCCTGTATCCTATAACTTTTACTTAATACATCACATGAATTCAGCAAGTTCTGGCTGGCTAAAACAGAATTAACTGAAACCGAGGGGGGTTTTTTATACCATTTTGCAAATCAATTGTCCCTGAAAATGTCTAAGGGTTTCTCCACTTTTAGGAGTATTTTTTCATGATATCACTAAAGAGCTCAAAAAAATACCTGAAAGTATGCATTAGTGATACTATCAGAGGAACATAAAAGTTGGAGAGTGTAGCTATATCACTTGAGGTGTGTACACGTGCAGCAATTTCCTAACCAATAGATCAAAATATCTCACGAGTCCAATTTAGTGCATTTTAACAGTGACAATTATGAGCAATAAGAGTTTTAGATCAAGCATTCTTCACCCACTACCCATATGAATATTAGAATATTGTTGGACAGCAAAGCCAAAGCATTTAATTGTTAATGTAGACATTTTTTGTCAACCGTTCCTTTCAGCTAAATGAAATTAGCCTTATGTAAAGAAGACGTTATATTTTAGAAGACAATTAAGTAGATTAAGGAAGCTTGTTTTGTGGGTGAGGGAAAAGGGGGAAATTTTTGGGGGGTAGGGGGGACAACTATATTTAGCGGGGGGGGGGGGGGGGAACAGCTTTTGAACGAAGTCCCAGGTGTTCCCCCTTTTTGTATCAAAGATTGTTATAGATTATCACAATTAGCATTCTCCATAATTTATTCACTATGGTCTCAAGAATGCAGTATGTTTATTTTTATGATCTAATTGTTGAATTATGCTGTCAATTCTGAACGGATAGTACTTCTACTCCTTTATGTAATCAAGCATTAGTTAGTATGTAAATTTTTAGGCAATTATTATGATAAAATGCACATAATATCTAAAACTGTACAATTTATGTATTATACAATAAAAATAATGAAACATTATGTATGAGTACCGTATGTATAAGTAACCGTAATACATTTCTTATCTACTGCATGTTTGTAGGTGTTTCAATTAAGCCAGTATTTGCTATTGCAAACGGCTACTCCGGACTCAGTTTGTAGAATAAAGAATACAGTGCTTTGTGACCAAGAAACTTGTATTTATGACATGTATTTTAATCAGCAGCATCATAGTTCCATACAAGAATTCATGTCATACAGCTTAGATGAAATAGATTCTAAACATGGTCTATTAATTCAAGTAAGATTACTTAGGTGTCAACTTTTATTGCAATTAAATTAAAGTAATAGTTTATTTAAGTTGAACATTAATATGTAGTTTTTAATATTATTTTTAATAGTGTTTATAATTATGTGTTATTGTAACAATTTAATGTTGGTTCCTTAATTTAATGTAGGTCACTACTCATAGTCATCTTTTATCCAGAGGAGACATTAATGACATGATGGATGAGCTTAATATTCATGGAACTCATTTTTCTTTGCATTCGTTTGACACAGAACTAGATTTTTCAAACAAAGTTGGGTAAGTACTTACATAAGCTATGGAAATTTTCTTAAAATGTCTGAATCAAACAGTTACTGGGAGACTAATTTTTGCTGATAAACCTGTTTCGTTGTAAGGAGTAGTTGTGTTAGATGTTTAAAAAGATTGTGAAGTTAACCCTTTATTAATTTATTTTCTGCTTCAGGAGTCACTTTCTTTATTCTTGTTCTGTCTTCTTTATTCTTGTTCTGTCTTCAGTACTATAATAATTCTCTACCTTTGGGTTCAATTGTGATTTCAGCGATAGTTACTTTCTTACTGGGGTTATTCTATATTATAACTTTTTTATTTCATAATAATCTGTATAATCATTGTGTTTTTAGAACATATTTCAAAAAACAAACTTCCATCTTGAAGGACTGCCTTGTAATATTACAGTGTGATTCTGGTCACCTAAATGGAGAACTCATTGCCTGTGCTCGACATCGTATATATGATTTGCGAGCTAAAGCGGAAGAAAATCAGACAACTCATGTTTTATTCATTATTCATATTCCCAGACAAATTCCTTGCTCCTTGATTGGATATCAAGGAGAGCCTTGGATATCAGCTCATATTGATGATCTTAAACCTTCAGAAGAGGGTATGATTGAACTAAGTGAGGCTATTCGAGGAGTGCAAATGAGTGAATTATTCATAGGTGGAAAATGGAATATAGATAAAAGTTCTATACCATATAGTACCCAAACAAGTGACAATACTAGTGCAGCAATAGAAGAAAGAGTAGACGTAGAAATGGAAACCAACAGTCTAATATATACACCACATAATATTGACTTACAAAATATATCAAGTAACCACTGTGCTCAAACTATTGATGTTACCATGAAGGATGGAATCTTGTCTGAATCAATGGATTTATCAGTAGAAGATATTGAAGATATGAGTTGTGATGATGAAAATCAAGAAATAGCGGAAGGAGAAAGAACTTGGGCAGTGCAACCATCACTACTGCCTTTTCAACCACAAGTTCAGAAAATACCATTGTCATCAGCAATCGAAAGTGAAGAACAAATAAAAAAAGTGGACAATGTTTTTAGTGAAACGATGATTGCAAGCCAGGTCTCTGAAGACGATCAAATTACTAATCAAGTTTTTCAAGTAAAGAAAAATCCACTCTTTAAAAGGCTGTTTCGTTATATTCAGCCTGCAGCATCAAAACTACAAGATTTCATCTTTAAACGGTCCACCAAGAGAGTTGAACTTTTAGTCGATTTAATTCCAAAATCTATTCAATTTGATCCTGGTAAGTACAGTCACTTGTTTAATTTGCTGTAATCATCACACAAGTTCATGTTTGTGAACATGTTCTTTTATTGTAGACCACTCCCAAGTTCAAAGAGTAGTAATGTTACTTTAAGGGGAGTATAATTTTTTAACTTATTCGCATAAAGTTTATAGTAGTACGTGGTTCAAAACATAGTGGCAGTAATTGAGTGACCTAAGCAAGCAAGATATTATTATGATTATTTTAAGAAAATTGGTATAAATTATATACTTATTTTATCTGGTCACTTCTAGTAACTTCAACTTAAAAAGGATCTTTTTCCCATACAATGCATTTTTATGCTTATTATTAGATTAGTTTCGATACTGCTGCTAATGAAGGTCACAGGTAATAAATTTTCGCATGGATAATGGGTCACCCTTTTAATCACAAAAGCAGCAGCAAGTGTATCAGAAGTAATAATATATACAATATAATCACAGCTTTTTGTAGAACTTATGAGTTGTGATCACGGATTACTCATACTTCAAGAAATATTTACAAATACATTGTGTCATTGATTTCTTGTAAAAATAAGTGGTAAATTTTTGTCTCGTTTAGCCAATACAAAGTTGAAGCTTGTAGGCATGTCTTCGCAATAAGATTCAGTCACTTTTTTTATTTTGGTTAAGGTTTAAAATGTCATAGCAACCTTATAATATTTCAATTTTTTGTTGTTGTTGTTGTTATGTGAAAAATAAATGCAGGTGTAACTGGGGAGAAAGGAAAGTGCTTGTAAATCATTGCCTATATGTTTATAATACTGTTAGCTGCTCTTTTGTTCTTGTTATATGGCATGATTTATGAGTTTCTAACTTCCGGTGAACTCAAAAATTGAAAGCCTTGCTGTTACACATAATATTTTTATGTGCAATTTTTACCCAAGGTTCCTCGAAATAATCATTATGTTGACTTTCTTGCTCTGGTTGCCTGCTGATCAGCACATTAAATACATTATATTTTAGTACTATTTTGCAATTGAATGATATTTCATGCTGTTGAAAGCAGGATTTTTTACCTGTCATTCATTATAATCATATAGAATATTTTATGCCTTTATAGATGATTCACAGTTTCATGGCATACTGATCCAACATATTCATTCTCTTCTCCAAGAGAGGGAAGATTTTTATAACGAAAAGGATTGGATTACTCAAGAATCAATGAGCACTAAGAACCTTTTGATTAGTGGAACACTTGCTAATGCTCTATTGAGAAAGATAGATCAAGCTGTGATCCATATATTGGCAGAAATACTTTCTATTGTAGACCGTAATTGTAACCTAAACTTGATCACTCCTGGTAATCAAAATATTCCAGTATCAAAATTATGGTTAAATTTTTTTGCAAAAACAGAAGTTATGCAATTTCATTTTACTGACTTTGTAATAAGAGATGATCCTTTACCTGGTACTGGAGCACGGAAATTTGGTTCAGATTATGAGTGCCAGTTTCCATTTTCTTGGCTTGTATATGAAGTATTTCAAGGTTTATGGAACAATGTTAGAAGTACTGACAGTAAGTTAGTTATTGCAAGTGAATTAATAGTGCTTATAATTGTTCGTCTGTATAGATTTTACTACACTGGAGAAGATTAAACGTCTTAGTAAAGTAGTTGAAGTAACTCCTATTGGAGCAATTTTGCTTGCTGTGGAGGAAAATTACATTGATGAATTTTATGTGAAATATTTGCATGATTTTGTCCGCATCATTCATCCTTGCTTAGAAAATTACAGTAATTTTAAAGAAAGGCAGTATGAGGTTGGTTACTATGTAATGGCTAACTGGTTTATATATATTCTTGTTTGTAATAGCTGATATCAGTATCTTTGGATTCTCGGCTTCAAAATGATGAGTTATGCAGTGTTGACGGCAATGTGACTCTAACTTATCGCATTGCTTCTTTGCATGTAATCTACCATAACTATCAGCCACAAATAATTTGGTTTGGTCAGCTTGTTTTACATAATCCTTCTTCAATGACTAAGTTGAGGATTGAAGATGTGCGGGAGAAGTCTGACATGGTAACTTATATGATAAATTTACCCTTTTAACGTAAGAGTTATTATGCTCCCTTTTGTGTAGATCTTACACCTCAGTGTATTAGACAGAGCATTGGATTGTCTTTCCTTAGACATGGATAAGGATGATGAAGCAATAAATTTTATTCCATGGGCACAAGATATTCAAGTTTCTCAAAATATTATCACTGCTATTCTTGAAATACCAACGTCATTTATGATATTGAGAAATAAATTAAGGTAATATTTAGCATTAAATTTTGTGTAAATCTTATCTTTTTCCTCTTCCATGTCTGCTAGGATGAAGTGGCATGTCATAAAAGGATTACAGCTATTTCTTGAGCATGTACTGTTAAATCATCCTCAAATACCTGTATATTATCTCAGAAGACTTCAAATAGTGAGTATAAATATTTGAAATATTTGAGGACTATATATTTGTATATATGTTTATATATATATATGTATGTAAATACAAGCAAATTAAATTTATAGTAACGATGTACTGTGTTTCACTTTTTATCATTCGTGAGTGTTCATGTTTTCCCAAATCAGTAGCATTGGTTGGCAGTTGATCCTTCTTTCTAGTACATTTGTGGTCGTCTTAACTCAACTTGAACAGAGTATTGTCAACTGATAAGATAAACATACTTTATAGTCGTAAGAAATGCTTGATTAGCATAAGTGCAGTTAAAATAAAGGTATATATATATATCAGAGTGTGCGGTAGCACAACTTTCAAGTAACCGAAGTAACAATAACTTCAAATAATTGCTTTTCAAATATCGCATTTTCTTTTTTATAGTGTTCATAGTCTTCATATTCTTGGTGAGCTGGGCTGAAGCTAAATTGGTGGCACTTACTGGACAAAAAAATATGATAATCCTGTCACATACTATCCATAGCATAACCACGGCCTTTCATATTTTTTTGTTACAGCACTTCAACACTAATGAACTGTCTAACTAAGGCATTGATGCCATATTTTAGGTATTCCCACGCCAATTGAAACATTAGGTGAACAACCCTTACCCATTACTGAATATAACTTCTTCTGTTGTGTTGTGTAAGAATTAAAAATTCTTGAAATCTTGAGGAGCTAGCTATTGTGTAATGACACTAAGGGTTTGTACTTTTAGTGCTTCATTTTGTATTGGTTTATTTATTACTCATTTAGGTGCTTCAAAACCAAGCAGACTTCACTCAAGAAAGCACTCTTCATGAAGTTCATAAGCAGTTGATAATACTGGAAAAAGATGTTAAACATAGAAAGTAAATCAATTTTTAATATTGGTCCCAGTAAGCATTACCAGTGTTGTTTTTATAGATTTAAAGAAGTTCCTAAACTTGACCATTTTTCGAAAAGTTGCTGTCAGTATTTTATGGAAGTGGTGTCAACTCTATGCTTCAGTCATGATTCCTTTCCAGAGGCAGAACTTGTTGAAATGCTAATGAATATTATATTTATGGAAAATAGAACAAGAGACCTTGTTCCTCAATTAAAAACTATCAAAAATGATGATAAGCCAACAGTTCGATCATCACTCTTACAACTTCTATTGGATTACAAGTAAAGATACTAGTCTTACGTATTCATTAAGTAATGTTTCTTGTATTAGTTCCACAGATATTAAGATTCACTTGGACAACTATTTTCAGAATTCTAATCAAGTTCTTTCGAAAGGAAGTGACCATCATCTCTGTCTTTTATGTATTCAGTGTTTTGAAGTAAGTGATTTGTATTTTCTGTACTTTAATTAACTACAAAATTATAGGAATTATTATTTTTATTATTATTATTATTATTATTATTATTATTATTTCACCAGGATGCTCTTCACAAATCATATGAATTACAAGATTATGAAAAAAGAGCAGGAGATATTTACAGCATTTTAGATAATGCTTATGAAGTTCTTGCCAATGAACATATACATCAAGTATCTATTGCCTATTTAGAGGCTGTGGCTACTGTTAAATTTGGACTGCAAGTGATTGTTCACTTATTACACTCTCAGTGTTATGGATCACAGTCAAGTTCTCAATTGGTCTTTGACTTACTCCATTTGGGACAGAAAATCTGTTTGGATCCTGTTATAAATGTTACAGATTCTTCTTATGGAAAAGATGTTATGGGGCCTGCTATTTATTTGGTCAAACTTCTTGTTAGAGATTTTGGTTCAGCTAGCCTTGTTAAAATTTCAAGTATCCACAAGTGGATAATTCCTGACTCTTTAAAATATTCTAATCAGGTTAGTTTAATGAAATAATTATAATGATGTCATGTCAAATTTTGTATATACATATGTGTGTGTATAATAGGAAAAAGTGCTGGATCCCTTTGTCATATATAATCAATCACTTGGATACTCTTCAATTCGTACTGATATCAAAGATGCATACATGGGAAAGCATCTTGATTTGTTGGAACAGAAACACAAGGTGATATATACGTATATATACATACTATTTCACATAATATTTGAATTTATTTTGCTGTTTTATGGATAAGGACCTGACCATCAAAGAAGCTACCATGTTTTTGTTATCACTATATCAGACAGTTACCATGGATTATTGTATTCACACTAAAACCTTAATGGATGATGATGTAAGTATTATGAATACTGTTTTTATTGCAGTTATTTGACCACTTTTTTTGTTTGTATTGTCAGTTACGAACTGCTTTGGATCAATACATACAAAACATGAAACCACTAAGAGTACCCATGCGACATGCTGCACGTTGTTTTCTGACAAATGATCAAGGTGGTAACTTGGCACAAATGAGAATGACTCCAGCTCTACCCTTGTCATACAAAAGTTTAAGTGCTATTGTGATTCATGCCAGTGCAGTTATTCTCTGTAATTCTCAATATCCTATTCTTCTTCCATTTGCAAATATGATCATAAATCCAGCTACTCTTGCAGTGAGTTAATACTTAAAATATTCTATAGTTTGTACAACTTGTTGACTACTTTTGTTTTGTTGAATAGAATGCATATCTTCCCTCTATATCTGAGGATCCTTTATTTGAAGTTAAGAAATCAGAAAAAGCAGGAAAATTTTACAGTTAGTACTTTTGTATTTTTTACCAAAGCCAAAGCTGAGTACTCAACTTGACATTATTATAGTTGGCGAGCTAGCGAAGCAAGCGAGACACTTACAGGGATAACACAATTGATAATCGGGGATGTTTGTTTGTTATCGAGCGAGCGAAGCGAGCGAGATACTATTAGGGGTGGATAATGCAAAATCGGGTATATGTTATATGTATGTATGTATGGATGGTACGTATGCTCTTTTAACGCGCGCGCTTCTAATTACGTAAGTTAGGTAAAGCGTTCACAGTTCCAGTATTTTTCAATTAACGAGCGCGGAGAATCATACTGCACTGCCTTAAGCAACTTTGTTTCAACCAAAAAGTTTACAGCTACTCTCTTCTTGAAACAATTGTGAAGTCTTTGTCAAGCTGCGCTTCTTTGCCACTGCTTTCCAAGTTTATTCAGGTAATTCTGTTAGTTTAGTCTGGGATCAGAGACTTTAGATTCTCTGATGCTAACTGAGAATGGAAAGGGTTACACTGTGCACTACAGTTAGATGTAATTTCTGTCCTATTTTTCTGTAAAAAGAGTCTGCTCGCTCGCCATGCATTTGCGCTATTCGAGCGCACCACTAGTTTATATGTATATGTTTGGACATACGTATGTCATTTTGTACTTTGACCCTCTCATATTCTTGTGTTAGCTCGGTGTTACAATAAACATTTCCTGTCTGATTTTACTAAGAGAGGAAGTCTCAGACAACAACTGAGAGGCCAGCAGGCCAGCCTTACAACCTGACTCGCTAGAGTAACCATGCGTGAGCAATTTCCCTCTTCAGTAATAATATATTGTCAATTATCTGTAGAAAGTATGTAACAGATGTAAATCTATTGTGCTGCCTCTCCTTTTTATTTGTGGCAAAAGTTTTTTTTAGCTCTTTTGCATGCTAACTAAAGCTTTCAAATGGCATCACACTGCTCAATATACATCAGCTATTTAAATTCGTTACCTTAAACCATTAGAAATACTTTTACCTTTTTAGACTCCTTTTTACCATAGTGGTTGCTAGAAACAAGCCAATATAATAGGGTTACTGAACAATAAATTACCTCGAGGTTTTTTAAAAGTGAAATTCAGAACTAAATTCTAAATATATTAGTCTATGCTTTGTCCTAATAATGCTGTATGTAACAGGCGTAAAGTCAGTACGTTTATATTTATTTACATGTCTCTACTCTGACCTTCAAAATTTAACAAATACATTATTAGTCATTGTATAAGATAATTTAGTGGTCTAATTTATAATTATTCCTGCCATATGTTTATTCCAGCTTGTCCCAATGGCCATGAATATTTTGTGGGAGAAGTAAGTGTTATTGTTGTTGTTGTTTTTGTTTCACTATTGTGAGTGATTATCTTTTACTGACAATACTCTTACGGGCCTTGTGTAATATTTATTATGTGAAAACTAATATCACAAAAAAATTGTATAACTTGTTTTTACCATAGTGTGGAAACCCGGTTATGGAAAGTGTCTGTAACGTGTGCAAAGCACGTGTAGGGGGAACAAATCATGCACTGAGAACAGATAACAGAGCTGCAAGAACGTAAGCAATACCCTCAGACCAACGTGTTGATGAGTATCCTATTCTGTGACATTTTAGGAACAATACAACACAAATGGGCCATGACCTAGGGGATCCTTCTTCCAGAACTGGTGTTGTAGGGTCAGAGAGATATCTGTCTCCATCTGCTGTGTGTATTGTCAGAGCTATTATGCATTCAGCTTTTCTGTGGTGTTCATGCCACTATGAGGATCGCATTGGAGATTTGGCAAGGATAGTAAAACCACATGTTCCTCCTCAGCATCTTTCTGAGTTCTTCTGGAGACACTTAGAACAAGATATAAGACAACTTTCTGTTGCTACTGGTAAAAGCATGGATGATGCTACTCTACTTGTTCATCTGGTGCTTAAAGATTTATTGACGAAAGATCCTCCTACAGGTAATTTTGCAGAAAATATGAAAAGAATTGTGTCAGCAGCATTTATAAGTGTTAGTTATTATTGAATTTTTTTTTTTATGTGTGTGTGTGTAGAAAAGCAAATTAATTAAAATTCCTTTTATACAGTTGTATTTATTATGAATTCTAGATGGTACAATCAGCACAATTAATTCCTTGTTGGATCCTAATGCAAGACAGAAATGGGAAAGAATTTTTACTCATCATTATATTTCTCCAGTATTAGAAAACATTCAAAACAGTTTAAATGAAGTTATTGATAATATTGCTAAGGATGATGAACAAGGTGAGCTATAATTTTTTTAAAACTTCTGATGCAGTGAGAACAATACCTTAGACTTGGACTTATGTTGCATCATTATACTTCATAATATTAAATTGTTTTAAATATTCTTGGTGTCATCAGGTTATTATGGTAATGGGATATGTGCAATAATTTGGAGTGTATCAAGTATATTGTAGGATGTAAATATTCAATTTATTTTTGGTTTCCTTTTTCTTTCAAACATTCTTTCATGCTGTAATAACTAGCCTATAATTTCATCAACACGGGATAATATAATTGTGGCACTATATTTTGTGTCTCACAGTTTTTAAAGAGATACTAATTGAAATACCAGGTTATGGTTTTAAAAATTTTTTTCAGTACTCAGTATATTGGTTTCAAAGGTTGTTTTATTTATCTAGAGTATTGTTAAAAAGTCACATCAAGTGGTTTTTATTATATGAAAATTAATTTTTTCAAGACATTGCCAGTTACACTTTTATTTCATCAATTTTTTTCTCCTCCTTACAGGACATGATCAATTATTTTATATTGTTTATGAAAAAGTGAAAGTGCAAAATGAAGGTTTGAGTCCACATTTATGGATGTACAGACAGCGAATATCTCTGGAGCACCTTCGATTAAATTTAAAAGAGGAAACACTGAAGAATGGTTATCCTATTCTTTATACATTTTTACAAATGGTAAGTTACAGTAACAACTTACATATTATTATGTACACAATTGCTGTAAGGCTTAAGGTTGTGTTTTTCATGTCAATGTAATTGCAAAGTGTACAAGCCAAACTTTTATGAAGTGACCTAGTCGTAACCCTACATTTCGCAAGTTGCTCATAATTATTTCAAATTAATGCATAGGTCCCAACTTTTCAAAGCAGCCCATAGGGACAATTGGGCCGGGATGGGTGTGGGAGTAGGTTGGGGGGGGGGGGGGGGGGGGGGGAAGGTATTGTAAGAATGACTTGCACAATAATGTTTTAATCAATACATCACACCCCTCCTCACTATTAAAAGAAGGGGTTGTACCAATCTGGCTTCTGCCTAGCTCGAGAAGGATAGATCTTAGGACTCTTCACTGATTAATCCGTGGTAGGTGATCCTTCAGTGATGGATGATTCCAATGTAGGGATTGAAGCTACCATTCTACTTTCCTCTGTAGCATTTTCGAATTGGTTCCGTACCTCTGGACTGCTGCTCACTGGCTCTGGGGTGATCGGAACACTGACTGTTGGGTCCCTGGGGCATTACTGGATCATCAACAACCAATGACTGAGTCACTCCCAGTATTTCTGGAACTTTGGACCCTTGTATTCCAGCAGTTGGTCAGCATGGCGTTTCCATACTTGATTGTTTACTCCAACTTCATACGTCACTGGCCCACACACCAGCGGGGGCCTTCCCTCATGTTTCTGGCAAGTATGGTCTGTCTTACTCTAAAACTGCTTTCTGACACCCAATCTGTCTCTCTTCCTGGCCATGCACATTGTTCTTTAATGAGGGAAATATCAAGTCCAACCGTGTCCTTAACTTCCGCTTCAAAAACAATTCAGCTGGTGAGACTCCCGTAGTTGCATGTGGAGTGCTCCAACAAACTGTAACAACTTCTGCCGGAGGGTTTCGGAATCTTCCTTCCCTCGGCATAGTGAGTTCTTAAAAGTTTGTAAAAATCATTCAGTCTCCCCATTAGAGGCAGGGTGCTAAGGAGCACCTCTTGTGTGCTTTTTTTCATTAGTTAGCATATGTGGACGCCCAAGGTACGGATACTGATTAAAGCTTCCCCTAGAGTCTGCAAGGTCCGCTGCCACCAGAGTTTAGCAGCTCCCTTCAGTAAGTAAGTAGACTTTCCCCAGCACTCAAGAAATTAACTATTTAAAATCAATTCTTAAAATGAAGACACAAACTGATGTGATACAGAACTGAACTAGAACTGAACTGCTATAACTGAACTCAAGGTTCACACAAACCAACTATATATGATCTAGCTATCTACCTGTGTACGTATTCTATTGGTCCGTCTCCAGCCAATCAGACACGCACACAGCAAACACTCTACTGATGCGCACGGCACATAACGTATTGCACACGACACATAAACGTTCATAATCCATCCTGACGAACTTCATCTTCCTTCCTGTTCTCTCCGTAAGGGGAGGAGCCGTCTGGCTCCACAGCATACACAGTGCAAACTCGTTTGAAACAAATTGCGGCCCATTGTCAGACACCAACTTTCGGGGAAGCCCATACTTAGTAAAGAGGGACCTCAGAACCTGTAATGAATTCTCAGTAGTAGTGCTTTGTACTAGGACTACCTCCAACCACTTGAAGTGGCTATCTACCACTACCAAGAATATATGACCTAAGAGTGGGTCAGCGTAGTCGACAAGCACGCGCTTCTATGGCTCGGTGGCTAAGGCTATGAATGCAAAGAAACAGGAGGTAGTTGGCGACGATTGCCCCGACATGCTGTGCAATCGCTCACAGTACATTCAATGTCTTCATTTAGCCCTGGCCACCACACGTAAGCATGAGCAAGCCCCTTCTCATCACAATACCAGGGTGGCTAGCATGCACTTCAGCTAAGATAGCATTTTGCAGTAAAGGGGGTACAATGACCCTTGTTCCCCAGAACAAACATCCACCTTCAATATCAAGCTCATACCTTCGTTTAACATATGGCTGCAATTCACTAGCAATATTGTTAGGCCAACCTTCTTGCGTGTCGTGCATCACAATGCTGAGCTGGAGATCCCGACGGGTAGCCTCCTGAACTTGTCTGCAGTAACAGGTAAGGATGAAATCTGGTGGATGTTGAAGGCCACAGTTCCCTTCTCCAGGTTGTCCGTTATATCCGTACTATCAGGCCTAGGCAGACACGAAAAATCATCAGCATTACTATGGTGTACTGAGTTCCTAATCTCTAGATCATACTGGTAACCTAACAATAATGCTGTAATCTGGCGGCACCTAGTGCGGGCATATTTTGGTTCAGACCAAAGATAGACAGATACAAGAGGCTAATGATCTGTTACTAATGTGAAACGTCTACCATACACACATTTCTTGACACCAAACACTGTGGCCAGCCCCTCTTTCTCAATTTTGGCATAATTCTTTTCAACCTTGCTCAGTGTTCATTCATACACAATGGGACACTCACTTCCATCTGGAAGAACATGTGATAATACAGCTGTTAGCCCATAAGCCGAGGCATCACAACCTAGCTTTAATGCAAGCGAAGGGTCATAATGAATCAGCACATTTGTAGATGACAATTGTGTCTTCAACTGGTTAAAAGCTTGGTTACAGGAACTGTTCCATTTCCATGGGGCACTCTTGCAAAGTAACTGATTAAGGGGGGTATATTATAGTGGAAAGCCTAAGTATAAATTTCCCATAATAGTTTACTAAACCCAAGAAAACTCAGAGTTCTTAAATATTGCTAGATTTTGGAGCTTCAACAATAGGGTAGCCCAAGTATTCAACAGAAGGCATCACAAAACAACATTTAGTTCTTTTTAGGCATAATTCTGCTTGCTTAATGCATGTTTGTTCTTATACCCAACACATATTGGTCTAGCAAGGCTTCCTCCAGATTTGCTCCTAATCCACATGTATCTGCTAAACACTGTAGAGCTGCTAAGTAAGCAGTCACTCCTTCACTATCCTTCCTTTCCTCTGTCGAAACCGATGCCGTTCAGTAATCTCTATTCACTTAGGTTGAGGTGTGCTTCAAGCACATCAACCAATTCTTCATGCCTTTTTTCTTAACAAAATAATGCACAAGAACAGCTCAATTGTGGCCTCATGACTAACTTGAGTGATGGGAAGATTATGTTGGGAGTTTGTGCACTGTAGCTGAATTAGAGAGAATTTCATCTTGATAATAAATAATTAATTCAGCTACATTGCACAAACTCACAACTTAATCTTCCCACCACTCAAGTTAGCCATGAGGCCACAATTGAGCTGTTATTGTGCATTCTTTTGTTAATTTTGCGAAATTTATTCCTGGCACTGGACTAGTTACTTTTAAAATTTGATGAGTAGCTAATATTATTGATTATTGACTGGTGTACAGTGGGACTCAGGACAAAAGGTAAGATATCGGGAGTGTCCCATATCGGGACAGTTGGGACCTATGTTAACGTAAAATGAACGTGGTGTTGTAGAAAAAAATGTGGGCCCCATAAAAAAAGTATTAAATTTTTACTTACACCTTCATTGACATTCAGGTATTGAACTTTCGAAGGTTTACAGCCGTAGCTTCCATCATTGCCGACATGTGTAACCCTAACTGTTTCAATTCACAGGCTTCTTTAATGCATACTGTATTAAGAAGTAAATCAAGTTTTTCCAAACGTTTACATGTGCCGCATTGTGCCCGAGTTTCTGGTGCACGGTCACAAATATATGTTAGAATATAACTGTTTCATCTTGTACTTCTTTCTTTTACAAGGAACCCAAATTGCGAGCTACCCAGTACCTTCCACATATTGTTAAACTACAACAAAGTTTGTTTGACAAATTTAATTATCGAGTGGACAAAACAATGGCTGAGTCTCTGAATATCAAGGATTTTCTTCAGAAGCTACAAAATGGTATGTTTTAGATTGTTGTTGTCGTTTTTTTAAATTGAAGCAAATGTTTAATATTTGTATTATTACAGAAAACATGCGAAATGAATATAGCCAATGGATAATAAGTTTACAAAAGGCATGGGAATTAGTGGGTCATGACTTAAAAAATCACGGTAAGTATATTGGTTTGATGATATAATGTTTAACTGACTTTTTCAACTGAATTGTATATAACCAGGCCGACTGCCTGTGAAGGATGATATTTGGATACCTCAAATTAGAATGGACACTCCTATTGAATATCTCATTCCTACTACTTCTAATGCTGGTGTATGCACTACAGCTCTAGTGGATTTTCTTACACTTACACATAACAACTTTATTGAAAGATGTCAATCCCTGATGTCCAATGACAGGTCAGTATGTAACCTGTATGAAATAATGAGTGGAAATATACTCGAGATGTTAGAAGGAAATAATTGACAATAAAAGCAGAGCATTTTTACATGTTTTTGCATTTTGCGAGGCAAATGCAAAGGTTACTTAAATCTAAACTTAGAAATAATGGGGATTGTTACTGATAATGTCTCTCTTACCTATAAATAGAAATATTTGTGAATTTTTTTTTTAATGGGAACTATAATCTTCATTGGTTTATTCATTTTTTATTATTTATAGACAAGGAACCAAATTGCTTAAGAATGAAGTCCCCATCACCCACATACATCAGTGTCATGTCCTGGACTACGAACATCAGATTATATCCGTGGTCATATCCCACTGCCACTACTCACTCAGGATGGGTGAAGCTCATACTGTAAAATATGACTACCAGTCACTACAGAAACACATTTTGGACAAGTTTATTCATGGAAAACCAACCATATTATCTGACATTCCGCAAGTGGTTTATAAAAAGGATATTCATAATACAGCTACATTTGTAGCTATTCGAACAAAAGTCAAACCACAGGTTAGATAATTAAAATGTATATACAAGATTGGAATTCTAGGACACATTATAGTCATTGAAGCCCTAAATACCAGCTTACAACACATTATAGTCATTGAAGCCCTTAATTTCTAAATACCAGCTTACAACACATTATAGTCATTGAAGCCCTTAATTTCTAAATACCAGCTTACAACACATTATAGTCATTGGAGCCCTTAATTTCTAAATACTAGCTTACAACACATTATAGTCATTGAAGCCCTTAATTTCTAAATACCAGCTTACAACACATTATAGTCATTGAAGCCCTTAATTTCTAAATACCAGCTTACAACACATTATAGTCATTGGAGCCCTTAATTTCTAAATACTAGCTTACAACACATTATAGTCATTGAAGCCCTTAATTTCTAAATACCAGCTTACAACACATTATAGTCATTGAAGCCCTTAATTTCTAAATACCAGCTTACAACACATTATAGTCATTGGAGCCCTTAATTTCTAAATACTAGCTTACAACACATTATAGTCATTGAAGCCCTTAATTTCTAAATACCAGCTTACAACACATTATAGTCATTGGAGCCCTTAATTTCTAAATACTAGCTTACATGCAAAACAGAGTTATAGTGTTCATATTACTGTCTCTCTACCATAATAGTCACATCCACATTATTTAACCAACCTTTGTTTATAGCACAGTAAGCTGAAATTGAGTCCTTATGTTTAATGGATTTGTGAGTAACAGCTCAAATTTATAACATTTTTTTATTTGTACAAGTTGTGGTAGTTAACTCAGTAATTAAGTTTTTTACAGTGCAGCTAAGACTTAAAGCACTAAAGATTCACAACTATTGGGTTAAAATGCGTTTTTTTGTTCAATGTTTATAGAAAAGACTTCAGGCTAAAGTACAAAATGAAATTTTGGCTGAGCTGCGTACTCCAGATGCTCTCCAAGCTAATCTGGATGTTGTAAACACTATATTGGGCTTTTTATCATCAGGAGGAGGAAAACAAAAAATGTCTCTTGGAACTTATGTAGAGAAAGTGTTGATAATGCAGAAAAAATTATTTAGCAGGAAGGTTTGTATTTCATAAGTACCATTATTTTAACTAATACACTTGTGCTTCATGGTTTAATTGTATATTTTTTTCTTAGGCGCAAGAATGCTGTCAGCTGAGGCATATTTTGTCATTGTGGGAAACTTTATCTGTAGAATTGGCTAGAAGCACATGGTTACGTGGGCAGGTATGTGGAAATTGGGCCCATCTAAAATATATGCACTACCAATAAAATAATTTGTTTTAGGTTATAGTTAAAGCATGAGCGCTTAGTTTCTAGTCGATTTATTGCACGACAGCCCGAGGGCCGTAGGCCCGAGGACTGAGTGCGATAAATGTACTAGGCACTAAGCGCTCATGCTTTAACTAGTTTAAATACCGGGCAAGTGTTATTGCACACTTGCCAAGTTATTACACCTGACAACAATATAGCAACGGTATTTAATTTACTTTAAAAACCATCTAATGCACATAATTTCATGCACGGTATATGTTGTTCCATTTGGCTGTTATATAACTATAAACTACAGAGCTAGCTATATATACTTACAAAACTTAATCAATTTAGTTCATGCTCTGAAATTTGTCACAGCATAGTAACTACTGAGAAGTCAAAAATCTAATTCTAACCTCAATAGTAAAAAAAATTACTTCAAATACAATAAACCACTAAACACTTGTAGTTATTTTGTCAGTTTATTAAGACACATTCCTGATTGGCAAACTTATTAAAGATGAAGTTAGTGTGCAATTAAGTTTAAAACAGTCACATTTATGCTGACAGCAGTTAAGCGTGAACAAGACTTATTGATCACTCCAGTTCTTCTTTTTCCTAAGTGTCTGTTTACATTCACAACAATTATATGGTTTAAAGTAAAAAGAAAATTATATATTAACTAACATTCTATTTAGTATGTTGTAATTTTAATTTTTTAGGAACCATTTAGCTCCATGAATGATGAGCTTCTTGTAGCTTTAACAGAAGAACAAAGAATTGCATTGGATAAATGCCTACGTGTATTTGATCTGAACAGATTATTGGGTGCACTTTATGAATTCATCGAAATTTCTCTGAGGTATTTTCCACAGGACCAGCTACGATACACGTAAGAACCTTTGTCAGCTATTTTACTTTACTGTGTACATCTATCAGTGACAGTTACGACTCCATGAGTGTATTCATGAATAATTTGTTACAGAGATTGGTTGTTAGAGTGTTGTCAGTTATGACAGTGATGGGTGTTTGTTTAGTGTTCAAGAATGAAGCTGAGCTTTTGGTAAGGTCATCAATGATGATAACAATGGTGGTTATGTATGAATACATGGATCAAGAAAGTGAGAAGATGTACATAACTTAACCAAGTAACAACAATGGATAACAAAAACCTTATGCCGCTTGTTATGTTCACATGCAGACAGGCTGAATTTTTAATTTTTTATAAAAAGTCAACTCTGTTATCGTGCACAAATGACAAACATATATAGATACAAAACTGTAAATGACATCATATATGGGTTCGAGGAACTATCGCTGATAACTGTCCCCCAAGGAAGAGGGCAGTTATTTTGTGATAATTTTGAGAGTTGGCATCATAGTTACCCTTTTGAACAGAGTATAAGAAAAAAGCCGGATATTATTGTTTTGAGGCGGGAAATATGTCCAGTTCATGCAGCGAGGGTCCTTCCGAAACACTGACAATAAGATAAGTACATTTAATTCCCTTTCTGCCATTTTCAAACAAAAACAATGGTAATTGAATAATGATATCTGGTGGTGTTCACTAGACAAGGCTTTATACTCTAATTTATTAGGTACTGAACAGAGCCTGATAACTGTTGCCACATAGAAAATGCATTAAAGTAAACAGGATGTGGCTTAGGGCAATATTTTTCCATATCACCTGTGTTCATAGTTACTACGTTGGGTTATTACGTCCCCCTAGGTAAATTTCTTGTTACCAAGGTATTCGCCCATGAGCAGTACCTAATAAATTTATTATCCATTGGATACCCGAGAATATCACTCGTCTGATTGGCGGTATTTACGCTCGTGCCTGCGGCACTCGCATAAATACTAAGCCAACAGACTCGTGATATTCTCCTGTATCAAATGAATAATATATATATATTATTATCCGTGTCAGTTATACAGGAAAGAGTTACTGCTTGCAAAAAACTTCCATACAAGTAAAAATAACCAGATTTTCATTTGTAGCTACAATAAACATGCAGATGAATCATTTAATACCATAATTATGTATGCATCTAAATCTATATTTTCAACAAAAAATATGCTTATGTGTACATTTTAAATTCTCGTTGTGGTACAAAAAAAAAATTTTTCCGCTGGCAATTGGAGGGGAATAAAACAGGGGAATAACATTTTTAATCCATGGCTGTTACCTGAATCTCTTTCTATATGAAATAGCACTTCTGTTTTGAGGCGAGCTCTGATCCCTTGTAGTGGTGACAAAACTTGTTCCAAGTTATTCAAGTGTTCAACTTCGGACTTTCCAGACACTAGTATGTCATCCAAGTAAACAGACCCTCTTGGAATTCCCTGAAGAATATTTTCCATAGTCCTCTGAAAAATAGCTTGTGCTGATGACTCTCAAAATGGCAAAAAGTCATAGTGATATAGGCATTTGTAAGGTTTCAGACTGTAAATTTCTTTGATTCTTCGTCCAGCTCCAATTAGTTGTATATACATGTGCAAGATCGAGCTTCATAAACATTTTTCTATTCACGAAAGAGACAAAAATGTGCTCTATTGTCGGCAATGGATAGAAGTTCATGATAGCTGCCATATTAGTGGTTAACTTATAGTCACCACAAATCTGATTAAGACCTCTTCCTTTACAACAGAGACACTATCTGTGCTACCTAGTCTGAAGACATGATTTTTTCAATGATGCGAGGTTTCTCAAGTCTTTTTTTTTTCTTTTTTCTGAGAATAAAGTACACTTCAAGAGCAAAAAAAAACTTAGCTGAACACTTTCCTTCTTGTATCGCTTTACCCTGTGTCCTCCAATACGTCCGGTTTCATCCTTAAACACATTGGCAAAACAATCAACAAAACAATCGACAATTGGTTTCCAGGGTTCCATCAACAGTTTCACTCTGCCTATTCTGTGCACAGAGGGATGTTAGACTAGCTGATAACTGATAGCATTATGGTCAATATTTGGTGTGTGACAATAAATTGATTGCTCTTGCTAGTAGTGAGGATAGACCATAATGGAATAATGATGAAGTATGTGGTTGTTTCTTTGTCCTTTTAAGATTACAATTTTTTTTTAATGAATCAAAGTTACTGTGGTTGTTAAATATTATCTCATTTTTTATTGTTTTGTATGTTTATTCCACTTAGGTTGGTAGATGTGTTGGTCCAAGATAGGTATGAATCCCTTGACATACCGGTAGAAGAATTTGCGGAACATTTTCCTGGTGGTGTCACTCTTTCTCAAGCAGTTGCAGTTTGGAAACATATTGCTGTTTATCAAGAAACACTTAAAGACCTTTAATTGTGTATGAACATAACTTATTTGTATTTAGATTTATTCATTTCTTATAACTATTAATTTTTACTGATGTGTTTGTTTTCAAAATAGTAATGTAAGATCTTATTAAATTAGTGATATACATGATTGAATTAGCTGCAACATGAATTTAATTAGTGCACTAATTAAGAAATGGGCATATTTTAACTTGATCTACTGTGCTACCTTACTAGCTATAGCATATTCATGCTTATTCTATAAATAAAGTGCTGATCATGTCAATACAAAACCCTAACAATAATTTGCATTAGCTTGCTAATAACATTGTGGTAAACCTTGTAAATATAATAATGTTGTGTGGCTCTTACAAATACTTAATAACATCTGTCATTATGGCACAGCAATAGCTTTTTTCTTTCTTTCTTTTTTTACTCTGTATCTAATAAGGTTTTCAATAATAGCTAACTGATGATCTTTTCTTTAACCATTGCCCACATTGGTCGCCTTTAGCTAGCTAGTTATCTCTGGACTTTATTAAACAGCCTATGAACTCAAATGATAATGAGAGATGGGGAAAGTTTCTAACTCTGTAGCTAAAATTAACAGAAGAATTCTATGGCTCATTTCTCATGCATTTCTGTTGACACAATAATATTAAAGGTACAAGTTTAATCAAAACTAAGACTATAATAATACTTATACAGCATCATTTAGCTAATCAAATCTAATTGCGTCAATTATTTGGAAGGAATTCTGTGACGAGAATACATTACTTTTAATGCTATAATAACACTGGTAGCAATTGTACTGGTAAGTTTCTGCACTTAAAAAATATTGAAAAGTAGTCCACCACTGGTAGATATGTATTTTAGTGAAGTTCAAACAAGTCTGTTGCCACCCTCTCCCATGGATAACAAGGTATATCACAATTCAGGATCCAAACAGCAGTAGGTCTCTGTTGTATGTCACTTTCCCCTTTCATCTGCCAGTATTTCTTGATTTCACTGAGCGTCTTTGGCTTGTGCTTCCCAATATGTATCTAGGGAGTGTCTACTACTGGAAGATTGGTAATGACTGCATCCACAAATTTCTCTATATTGTTTTCCAATCCAACATCCTTCTTGTTAGAAATTGCAAAGTAAAGAAATTTCCCTGGGGAATGATATATAGTGTAGTGGAATCTCATCAGGCAGATCCTGAAGTGAAGTACACTAGGAGGTAAAGACTAGCCTAGTCACAAAGTAGTACCAAAAGTTTGTGATCAGTTTCCAGCTGGATGTGCTTCCTCAAAATATATTCAAGAAACTTCTCACAATAATCATCTAAAGCATGAATGCATCATTAAATTACTGAGTGGTGGGCCAATGCATATTGTGTGCTTATGCATTGTATCTTTATGTACAAACTCCGGGACATTTCAAACATCATCATACACTGATCATGATACACTGAAGCTCCAACTATCAACAGAATTCAAGAGTGTTATGTATTTGTACAATCCAGAAGCAATTTATATCGGCTACTATAGTCAAATAGCCTAAAGCTGGATTGCTATCAACAGTTTGAAATGCAGTACTCTTTTAATGACTAACATAGTTATTTGTGAATGATTTTAATGCCTTCACAATATTTGCACAAATGGATTTGATAAAAAAAAAAAAAAACATTTTGCAGAAGAAGTCTGGGGTGATGGAAGTGGGGGTCAGAAAGGCATTGCCCTCCCAGATTTATTGCTTGGGAGAGTCAATGGGGAGACCCAATTACTACACCTTGTAAATTCATCACAGTCATGTATACGACCAATAAAACAAGCTGATAATCACAATAAAACCAGTACCAACTACACAACTCAGTTGGTGCTACTGCTCTCATTAGCTGGCTGGTTATGTGCTAGCAACTGCTTGAGTTATTTGTCATCTCCCATAGGATACTCCAGGCTAGTGATCAATTTTTTATGCATATGTTTTGGAACCACTTGAAATGCCAGCACCAAAAAATACTACAATCACAATTACTACTATTCCCGCGGCGAGCCGCCGCCAAAAGCAGGCCAGCTCTCTCTCTCCCCGGGGGGGAGGGAGTTATCACCCACGCCCCCAATTTGTTTTTGTACTTTAGAGTTCGAATAGGAGCCCATCTACAATGTGTTGCTAATAATTTTATGACAGTAGTAGTTTCTCCCATTGTTGCACAGTTTTAAAGTGGACCTTTGCGTGAGCTAACTGTGACAATGCCGCGATGAGTTCTCCGGCTGCAACCGTGGCTGCTCGTCCGGCTTCACCGCTGAGTTCTAGCCTTTCTAAACCCCTTACCAATGGTTCTTCAGAATTTTCAGATGATGCAGTCGACATATTAGCCTGCAGCGGCTCTCTCGGAAGCTCTCTGGTTAGTCCTAAAAAGCAGTTAGGCTTTTAGCCATTGCGTGATATGAACTAGTTTACCACCGCAATTATTTTGTCCGCAGCGCTCACAGCAGCACAAGTTGAAAGAGTTCCTGCAGAAGCTTATAGCCAGAGAGTGTGATAAGGACACAAGGCATGCTGGACTGTCCAGGTAATATGTTATATTGCAGATAAACAGTAAACTACTAGGCATGTGGTTGTAGGTATGTATGTAGTAGTAATTAGTGTCCCAAGAGCTATTACTCTGTACATTCTCTCAGATGCTTAACACTTATAGAGGTGTGAAGGTGATAAATTGGTTTTATTGACAACTATTACTACAAAGGCTATAATTTTTCTTCATAAAATTAACTAAACCCACAGTTTACTTAGCTAAACGAGTTCCCTGTGTTGATTGGTGGGTTAGGGATATGCCTATCCACTTTCTAAATATGCATGTTCTTCTGATGTCTGACACTTGTAGCATTGATTCCAACAGGACATTTCCACCATCATCTTTTCACTGTATATCGTGTGACATGGTCCTTAGCGATCCATCTTTCATTAGCCAGATACTTGCAGTATACATGCCACACCCACTATGTGCATATATTGTTGCAGCTAAGACTGGCTATTATATACTACTAATAGCCGTTTTTATATTAATCTAGATTAGTCACGTACGTACAAATAACAAAAGAGCCAATGAAGCTTAAACTTTATACGTGTAGGTAATTAAAGTTGGGGGTTGTTATAAGTAACTAAAGTTTATATTACTGATGATGTCATTGTTGTGTTCCTCAGCCTTCCACGTGTGTATAACTATTGTAGTGATCCTCATTCTGTGGCGAGTCTGTTAGTACAGCAGCTATTGAGCCACTTCAGCGACAACTTCCTCACCTCGGATTCCAAGTCTTCCTCTGACCAAGGTGTCATGGCAGACACAGGACCGGTGGGAAAGGTGGCGCGGGGAACCTCTCTCAGAGACTTCCTCTGTGATGAAGTCACTCTTTTGTTGCTCTCTGCCATATTCCTGATCTCACAGAAGGTAACGTAGTCACAGATAATTAACGGATGATTAAACAAGTGACAACAACATTTTTACACCGAGTCATGTTTAATTGATAGTGAAAGGTTTTAAAGTAGCCATATTTGTTCGTACATTACACGTAGGTGAAAATATTGTTCCTAAATAAACCACTTGCTGAAATATTAAGTAATGTAATGTGACAGTAGCAATGGTGTGGTACATAATCATGAAGTAGATGGCTATATATCCTAGTGATGTAGCGGACATCAAATACTCTGGCAGGTTGGTGTGTTATGTTTGTGTATATATATGTGTGTGTGTGTGTGTGTGTGTGTGTGTGTGTGTGTGTGTGTGTATGTATGGACTTGGAGTACTCATCAAAAATTCTTCTGCCTCAGCTACGTATGTACGCACTGTATACAATTATTCATGAGCCAGACATTATAACTCTCCTTCTCCCAACTCCCGGTGGTCGAGTTTTTGTCTCTTGTTTGCAGTGTGTTTGTGAATGGCTCACATGATGGTGTGATATCTGCTGCTATCATTGTGTGTGAATGGGCGTCACTCTTGTCTTGTCCTGTATCTGCCAGACTCTATCAGCTCGTCCCGTAGCCTTCATTGCATATTTTCACACGTGTCTGCCTCTCAGTCTTCTTGTCTGGCTGTGCGAGATTGTTTGTTGGGAATTTTTTTTTTCTCATGAGGGAGGTGTGGCTGTAAGGAGTGTGTTGTGTTTGAGTGTTGCTGTACCAAGAAAGGTTCAGCTGTAGAATGTTCAAGTAACTTTCAGAACGTCGTGTGTGTTTGGAAGTGTGTGAAATTTTTCTGTCGATTATGAACAGTTTTACTAGCATATTGGTATGTGTATTGATTTAGCACAACATTTAAAAGAGGGAGGGATAAAGGAGGGCATTTTCCCACCTTGAAAAACAGTTGCCTTCCCCTCCCCGTAGAAATGTTTATAAGTACTAACAAGAATCAGCTTACTGGTTGCATGTTTTTAAGTGCATACAGCAGGGGTCTCTGTATTTAACTCTCATGATCCCTCCAAATCTTAAAGAAAGATTGTGCTCCTCCCCCCAATATTCGTTTACTGTACTCAGCCCATTTTGTACGGATTTTAAAACCATTTTAATATCACACACCTTTGCTATTATTATTACTTTTGCTGTGTTGTAGAAGTGGTTGTAAGATATTTCTGTGTCCTACCAGTGAGAAATGAAAGTGAAGAATGAAGACGAGAACAAAAAACAACAACAACAACAACAACAACCATTTGATGGGCGTGTACAATATGGAATAAGTATTGTCTTGTAATACCTGGAAAGTAGAATATGCACTAGATTTGTGTATTAAAGCAGTGCTGGTCTTCGCTCGGCTCTTTTGGAGTGATATATGTACTATTTTGCAACAAACTCCTAATGTGGTATTTTTTTACAGCACCAATTGTGTTGCTGGAACATGTATCACAAAGTTGTTGTTTTTCTGTGATAGATAATAATGCTGGTAGATGCAGTGTGGACATACATACATACATACATACATACATACACATGCTTACACACATCTGCTGCCTGCCTAACTCAATTCACGAGCTGAATAAAATAAAATAAACATGTAGCTTTGAAACTTCTTATATAATGCATCTTCCCTACTTGGCTTCACAATCTGCTTATGTGTTTGTTTTTGTATGGTTTCCCCTCGTCCATTGCTTTTGTCAATTGGATTTCTACATTGTAACAATAACCATATGTAAGTTGTGTTTTGTGAGGGCACAGTAATTGCAATGCACTTACTAATTGAATGTAATGTGTGGTGTCTGAAACTTCAACTGTTGTGTGGAAATGGACTCAATGGTGTCGAAATGCTGAACAGGAAAGGGGTAAACAAGAGAACATAGTTAAATATAATTAAAAACAAACAAACAAATCGATAAACTTTTGTTGCTTGCAGATCAATGCGTTCTGTGTGTGTTTATGTAGATTCCTTTTTTAGTGTAGTATTTTGTAGTTTTGTTTGTAAATTGATTTATTTTCCTGTTTAGGTTGACACCACATACCCAGAGCTGGCGGAGTTGCTGTTGGTCGTAATCAAGAACTTGCTGTCCAAGATGAACTTTGAGGTGGATAGAGGTGAGGTGGTTTTGTGAGCACTGAAATAGGCAGGAGGAGGAGGTTTATTAGGAGGAGGAGGTTTATTAGGAGGAGGAGGTTTATTAGGAGGAGGAGGAGGTTTATTAGGAGGAGGAGGTTTATTAGGAGGGGCGGATTATAGGCAGGAGGAGGAGGTTTTATTAGGAGGAGGGATATTAGGAGGAGGAGGGTTTATTAGGAGGAGGAGGTTTATTAGGAGGAGGAGATTTATTAGGAGGAGGATTTATTAGGAGGAGGAGGTTTATTAGGAGGAGGAGGTTTATTAGGAGGGTTTATTAGGAGGAGGAGATTTATTAGGAGGAGGAGGTTTTAGGAGGAGGGAGGTTTATTAGGAGGAGGAGGAGGTTTATTAGGAGGAGGAGGTTTATTAGGAGGAGGAGGTTTATTAGGAGGAGGAGGTTTATTAGGTTTAAGGAGGAGGAGGTTTATTAGGAGGAGGAGGTTTATTAGGAGGAGGAGGTTTATTAGGAGGAGGAGGTTTATTAGGAGGAGGAGGTTTATTAGGAGGAGGAGGAGGTTTATTAGGAGGAGGAGGTTTATTAGGAGGAGGAGGTTTATTTTATGATACCATTCAATTTGTAGCTCGTTTAGATTTACAACTTCCCTCCGTTCCTACTTCACACACACACACACACACACACACACACACACACACACACACACACACACACACACACTCAGTTACACACAATATGGGTATTTAGTAACTCATTTTATTTATCCTCAGTGTATGTACGTGTGTATGTATGTACGTGTGTGTGTATGTGCGACAGATGCGGTAATCGGCTTAATTCCCTTCCACCACCTTACCTTCCCGTCAGCCACTGACTCCCACAGTTTCTCAGACTCCGTCACCAACACTTCCCAAAAGCCGACGACTAATTCCAATAAACTAGACAATGACTCTAGTGTCCCTCCTCTGCGAAGATCCAGCCAGTCTGCCAGTCCACGGATAGTGGCCGACTCTGAATTGGACTTCCTATTGAAGTCACTGGCAGGTGGTCAGCACTCCGGCGTGAAGGATCGCCCGGTGTCGGACAGGGAGTTGTTCATGCTCCTCTTCACTGTGCTGGAGAGTGTGTCTTCACTGTCTGGCAACCGTGGCACCAGTAGAGTGTCGTCCACCTTGAGACTCCTCCAGAGCATCACAACGCTATTCGAGGACATGATCGTGCAGTGGATGCAGCTCCACCAGGGGGTGGAGACTCGAGATGTCACCTCGTCCTTGAAGGTACCTGGGGTGACGAGCGTGGGGAGTGGGAGGAGCTCGAGTGCGTCAGCCAGGTCAACGCCCACTGGAGAAGGCGGAGCTGCTAGTTACAGCGGAGTCCTTCACTTGGCTCGCCTCATGCTCAGACTGTGGTTGAAGATGGTGTCTCAGGTCCAGAGGAGTTCTTTATTGGAACAACACCTTGCAGACCTCCAGCCTCTTCTCTTCAGTCCACTGGAAGCCATCTCCAAGGCATGTTACAACCTTCAGCAGGTGGGCATCTTCAAGGGTATCAACCAGGCATTGGACCAGGAGTTTGCTCTGGTCATCCTTGAGGGCATGTATTCGGCGCTGTACGTGGTCAACTGTTATCCCACTGTCCCAGTGTGCCTGGTGGAAAACTTCTGTACTGCTCTCAGGGACACCATCACTGACAGCTGCCAGGAATGGTTCGCTTATCTCTGCTCCAAGCTCCACGGTATTTCTGTACTGTTCTCTGCTGAAGCATCTCAGAAAGAAGGAAAGGAAGATGAAGAAGATAAATCTGATTCTAGATCGACTCCAGTATTGGCTAATTCCGATTGGACGGTATTCCTCGACCACTCCCATAATTTACTAACTCACATTTTAAAGGAGTTCCTGACTTCATCGTCTCTCATCAAGAGCTCCCAGCAGGCTCTAAAGCAAGCCCTTGTTGCTCCCATGGCTAAAGTAGTCTTCCCTGCAACTGCTACCGGCGGCATTCAGATGTCTAGTGTGGGCCAGTCATACCCGATATTCCAGCAGGCTGTCACTTACAATCTAGAGGTGGCCACTGGGCTGGACAAGCTCACGTTCAGACTCAGCAAGATGGCTGAGCTCCTCCTGAGCATCTTTAAAGAGCAGCCGCAGGTGCAGCTCCTTTCGCTCAAGCTGCTCTCTGAAACGACCAAGGACATGGTGGGAGCCATCAGCAGCTTCTTGACCAGCATCTCTGACCCTAACATCTACAAGAATCCCGACATCTTGGACCCTTATTTGGAGATGCTGGAGGAGATTTGGTTCCGTCTGTCCCCGGATTACGGAGGCTCTGCTCCCTGGTGGAAGAAGCTGGCCAACTACTCGATTCTCCTGATGGAGTGTGACCACGAGGTTGTGTGTCAGGTGATCTACCACCTTCAGTGCTTGTTCAGCCATGACTCGAGCATGCTCAAATCAGAACTGACTTCCCGCGTCATCATCCCTTACCACCAGCACCTCATGGGCATCGTCAAGACCAAGTGCTTCAAAGCCAAGACTGTGGTCACCAACGAGAGAGAGAAAACTGCAGACAGCAACTCTTCATCATCCGCTTCCTCTCAGCGTAAAGGCAAGTCTCCGTCTGCTATAGTGACACAGAGTATTCCGATGGGTAGCGAAGAGGATCTTGAACGTGAGGAAAGAGTAGTTCTGTCACTTTTCTTAAAGCTATTGGTCAAAGTTGTGTCTCACACTCGCAGCTTGGGAACGTTTGCCTCCAATGGCACCAATCTCTACTCCCTCTTCCTTCTCTTTCCCTTGGACAACTTCCGAACGGCCAGCCTTAGAGTGCTGGAGGAGTGCCTACTCACTATCCAGAGGTTTGGCAGCAGTAGTAGCCCCAACTCTGCATCGACTTCTCCCAGTGCGAGTATGTCCTCTAGTCCGGTGAGCTTGTCCACGGCAAGCTTGCACAGTCAGCAGCAAAGCCAGCAGTCACAGGAATCTTCACACAAGTCTGACCGGACCGGAATACAGACCACGTTGCTCCACGTCCTTCTGAGCATGGCCTACTCCATGGAGATCAACCGCATACCCAACCACTGCCTCTCCATTGCCGAAGGACGTGCTACTCTTCGAACATATGGCTTGGTCGAAGCGGACACCATCCACAGCTTGTTGTTGAGAACGTTCGAACAGCATACCATCAAACAGCTCCTGAACAGCAATTTCCTCTCTCACATTTCCATCATGGCTGACGTGTGGAACCTGTTGGCCAAGATGGCCACTCGGGATGACACTGCTGCCGGCATTCTCAGGAAGAATCACATCTGGGATGTGGTCCAGGTGTTTGGGCCGTCACTTGCCAATGTTCTGCCAAGGCTACATCAGAGGTTGACGAGGAATACTCGTGATTTGAAAGACCGTGATAGGGAAGTTGAGGTGCTACAAGGGCTGGCCGTGAGTTTACTGGCTGACCTGCTCACCCTGGCTCATTACATGTGCTGGGGCAAGGAGATCAAGGTGAGTGGTTTAGAGATAGGCGTTTAGGGTGGGTCATGTGATAGGTGATAGGGAGTTTGGGGTGGATCATGTGATTGGTGAGAGGGAGTTTAGGGTGGGTCATGTGATGGGTGAGAGAGAGAGTTTGGGTGGGTCATGTGATGGGTGAGAGAGAGAGAGTTTGGGTGGTCATGTGATGGGTGAGAGAGTTTAGGGTGGGTCATATATATATATATATATATATATATATATGGTATTATGGTATACTGTATCCATTTCCATTGTTGTTGGTCTTTCTTTGTCTGGTCTCCCCCCTCCTTCAGAGTATGGAACTTTACTGCAATGAGGTCCAGTCTGCATTGAGTCTGGAAAAGGGCACTCCAGTCTTCTCTTACCCAAACAGTCATCTCTACGTCACTGCTCTACTCCGTGCCAGTTGCTGCTTCTCCCGCACTCTTCCCACCGCCACTCAATCCTCTCCTTCCCCATCAGTCAGCACTGGAACAGACCACACCTCCATTTCCAGGATGCATCCGCAGGCCCCTCCTCACATTGCCATGGAAACCTCGCCATTTTTATATTCCCTTCCGCCTCTGTATCCGTCCAGCTCGTTGGGGTCGTCTTCTACACCAGGAGCTCAGCCCTCGAGCGCCGACGATCACTCAGCTCCTCCCCTTTCCGCGGCATCCCAGGCCGGTATGGTGAGATCAGGCAGTGAAGCTCCCGCAAGCTCTGACGTCCGCTATCTCACTGCCAGTTACTCGGTGACCAGACAGATCCCTGTGGTGCAAGACGGCAGAAGAAGTCTCCGCCAACGTCACACCGGAGGGAAGCACAGTGGCAGTCATGCCTCTCCCCTCACGGCGGGAGAAGGAGTGGCCCTTTTCCGAATGAGTGGCTCTGCCATGACTTCGTACCATCGAATACGTAGCTCTCCGGGTAAACTCTCTCCTGGAGGTTCGTCGAGTAGCTGGGCCGTGTGGAACAGCTCTAGTTTTGAAAGAAGGTGTGCGTCTGTCCCAGAAGATGCCGGAGGAGGGAGAGATGTGTCGGGATCCCTGCAGAGCTGGGTGTGGGTGGATGGAGCAGGACTGGAGTCTGAGTCTTCAGGTACAGCAGTATAATTAGTGGTACCTAAATACAGGGGCATGTCTAGTATCAGCTTTACTCCTTCATCCTTATTAACTTTTCTTTTTCCTCCCCCCCCCCCCCCCCCCCCCCACTTCTTTTTAAATACTTTCATAATAGTTTTACATTAATAGTTGAATAATTCAGCTCCAGGGATCCAAAACTTTGTTGTTTTGTAATATTATCTTGAGATTGTTTTTGTTTTTTTTTGCAAGTTTTTTTTTGTTTTGTTTGCAAGTTTTTCTTCCAGTTGTTATGATCAATAACTCTGAACTATGGTTGTATGTATGTATGTGTTAGTACATTGCCTAAATAAACCTCTGAAACAACAACAACAATAGCAGCTAAGATTTCCTTATACAAAGTGTATTTTTACTGTAAATTTCTAATAGAAAGTTAGTTATGTTTAAATTCCGTATGTGCCCAAGGTTATGAAGCAGATGGTGAATTGGATGGGCTGGAGGGTGTGGAGTCCGCTGATGGGTCTAACATACGAGAAGGAGAAGAGGGCGTGGCCAGGCCCACTCTGACCTTCCCTTGTCATGTCCCCGTGGAGGTTCAACAGCGCATCTGGATGGTCCTCCCTCTGAGGCATTGCATACAGCTATTTGCCAAGACACTCAAACATGGGACCATAAACAAGAACTGGTAAGGATCGCTTTAGAAAGTGTTACATTTCTAATCAGGAAATATGCATTCTTGCACTCCACATATTGGCATGGTAACACACTGATGGCCCAATTATATTTTTTCCCTTTTTTTTTTTTTTTTTTTTTTCTTTTTCTTTTCTCATTCCCACAGTGAGAAGTCCATTGAAGTATTTTTGCTCCAGTTTCTGAGCATGCTCCATGCGGATCCTTACAACGTCAGACTTTTGTCAGGAGAGGTATGTTTATGGATTAGTTGCCATGGTGGCAGGGTCCACGTGACTGTGCATTGTGTGTGCAGGGCTACCTAGAGAAAATACTGGATGCTTTTCAGCCCATGTTCGAGTCCAAGTCCGAGGGATGTGTAGGTACGTATGAAATAATTTATCCTTAGCAACATTTCTCGGATTCATCAAATAGTGCTAGCAGTAGTCTGTATCTCTTGCTCTCAGCACACCTACTGTGCTGTGTACATGTCCTGAGTGTAGTTTGAAAGACTTTCTATTTTAATTGTCAACAAAAGCTTTAATTTACTTTGTGTAAAATTCTATCTGAAATTTTACGGCACATTTTCAGTGATCTAAAATTGGTTTCTATGAAACAAAAAATTATGTTAAATTATGTTAAATCTTTAATTTCATAAGGTTTTTTATGTGCACATGTGTGTATGTATGTATGTGTGTTTGTGTGTATATTATGTATGTATGTTTGTGTGTATGTTGTTTGTGTATGTATGTGTGTTTGTGTGCAGCTTGCTGTCAGTTGATGTGTCGAGTGATAGAGACCATGTCCTCCTGCCAGATATCTCCCAGCGAGACAAAGAAACTGTTCATGAGACTGCAGAGCTCCAGAGCTCACCTGGTGAGAGAGAGAGAGGATGTTAATACACTCCTGTGGATGTTATAGGTGTACTATAAATCTCAAACTGCACTCAGTTGGCCAGCTTTATTGAAGCAGGTCAGATTATGTACTACTGGTTGTATGCCAGTAGTACTTAACAAGCTACATATGCTGTTACAACTAGGGAAGAGTTTCTAGCTAGAAAGTAACAGTGAATCAGCAGAAACTTGGCGTAAAACAAACAAGCATTATTTTAATGAACAGTGTTGTCCATTTAGTCAAACGGTACAGGACATACGTAACTGTAACTAAATACTGTATGACATAGCGTTTTACCAATGTGTCATAATATGGAATTCAAAACTTTTTGTGGGACCTACTGTAGACGGCACATGCTCCATTTTGTGCACATGTCCTGTGTCTTCACGCATGTCTTCACATGTGTCTTCACACATGTCTTCACGCATGTCTTTACATGTGTCTTCACATGTGTTTCTCTGTAGGAGAAGCTGCCTCCCTTGCTACACAACATTTGCATGACCTCCTCCCCATACTCCAAAGCCACTTCCAAGGAGCCGTCCAGGTACATCGAGTTCTCCAGTCCCCACCCCTCCCCGTCTCTCTCCACCCAGCAGATGCTGACTGTCCCCTTCACGATGAGCTGGGGTGACATTCCTCGCTGCGTCTCTCTCTGGTTTAGCATCGACTCCTACCCACTTCAGGCTCAGGTCCACATTCTGACGGCCTTCACTGGCACGTGTTTCCTACAGGTCTGGATCTGCGTCCAGTCCGGAGATATCACCATCAAGTAAGGCGTGGCTTGTTAGAATAAAACGAAAAGTCAAAGACATAAAGTGTGTTGGTAAAAAAAAAATTTTTTCTTCCACATTTGCTTCCCTTATCTTTACATGCTATCATGTGTATATGAACGTTGATGTATTAGTTGTCTGTGGTAGCTTTTGTAATTTTATACATTACTGCATAGATTTATTTTATATTTAATAGTGCCAGTCTGTAGAGTGTATACATATGTAGGAGGTAAAGGGTAGTGAGGGAGGGAGCATGGGTGATGTTATATCATATTAGATGATATTGGAGTGTGTAGGTAGTCACTGAAAGTGAATGATCCTACAGTTACATTGTATGGCTTTTGAAGCTGCGTTGACAATATGCCTTCTAACATAGCACTTGGTGTTTTCTAATAATCACAATGTCCATTGAAGCATGTTGTCATTATTTAGTGTGTTCCTAATGGACACTGAAAGACGTGCGTATGTATGTACTTGTTGGTGGGCATGCTCACTCAGTTCCACCAGGTGTTGAGACAACTTACTAGGCAATGTGGCTTCTGGCTACAGTGGTGCTTACAGGTTGGGTTTCATTATTGAAGTTTCTTATGCCATTACATATATGTAGTGTTTGTAGACACCTAAAGAGGCTTTAATATACCAGGGATTGAAATAGGGGAGGTAGGGGGGGGGGGGATTTTGTAGAGTCACAAAAACCGTTTAGTCACATGAGAATGATGACATCATGACTATGAAACAGATTATCAGATGAAAACTTAGACTAACTATTACCAATTGCTATGAAAGGACCAGAACTATGTAGACTTTCACGATTTTGAAGAATTGTCGGACATTTTTTAAAGAAACTAGCAGTAGAGTAATTTAGCTATAATTTTTCATATCTTTAATTAAAAAATAAAAGACATTTCAGTGAGGGTACAAACAATTTTAGGGGGAATTTAGGAGGGGGAAAACTGAACGTAGGTTGGGGGTGGGGGGAATCCCAGGGATGTCATAGTCTATATGAAGCCCTGTATATGTTTAAATGGCCCGTGCTATTATGTATAGTGGTAGGGGAAATGTTTCAAAGTTCGTACCGTAGAACTGTAATCACTAGCATTAAACTTTAAAAAAGCACGGAAACACTGAATTACAGTAGGCGCCAAAAAAAGTTCCGAATTCCGTCCCGTAGAACGCCCGTGGAACGGTAGTCTTTTTACCGTAGTTTTTATCGTTGCGTTCCGTACCGTTTTGACTAGACGGCCGACACCGTTTACTAAAACGGTGAAGCATTTCCATCGATTCACAGATATTTTCTAGCTAGAAACTCTTCTTATAGCTATATCAGCATATCGACCATTAAACGCTACGGGGATAGTGAAAAAAAGCTCGTACAAAATTTTCACTTGCTTCAATAAAGTTGCAGACCGAAATTCCGATGGGCACAGAGCTATAACGAGGTCTGCACTTCGTAGATCTTCTGTTAGCTACCGATGGACCTCCAGTAGTAAAAAATCTAAGCCGGAGAACGCCCTAACTTCGAGAAAACGTCGATACTGTGCGGTGGTCGAACTAACAATTCTCCGCGAGACAACTTCGAATAGGACGGCTTCAAATTTTTTTAACCCGAAAAGCTCCGCCTCTGGAGCCTATAAACAAAAAATCGGAACGTTTTATTGGATAAACGATTTTTTATATTTCTTTGAGCGAGACATATGGTGAACGAGAAAGATTAAAACGGTAATGCGGTCGAACGGAACGGCCGTTTTTTAACAAACGGCGTACCGTTTTTTCCCCGTTTTTTAATCGTGCAACGGCCGTTCTACGGAACGGAATTCGTAATTTTTCTGTGTCTCCTACTGTACATTGGTGTGTATTACAATGTATCTTTATATTTGTGATGTGTTATTTGTGCCGTGTATGTAGATTGACGCCTCTAGTCCAGCTGACAATGGAAGTGGATCAGCACAGTCTCCAATATTCTGCCACCTTGGGCAGTGTGGTGCAGCACGGCCAGTGGCACCACTTGGCCATCAATGTCATTCCCAGACAGGCACATTACACGGTTAATAGCAGGGGATGGTGTACGTGTGTGTGTGTGTGTGTGTGCATGTGTGTGTGGGTGATGGAAATTGCCTGAGTTGGGCTCGAACTCGGGGACGTCATGCCCTGAGCCAAGAACACAATCACTACACCACACAGCCACGCTCTGCCAGGCTAGCGGTTGCAAGAGAGAATTTATGTGTACATGTGTGTGGGTGTACGTAAGTGTGTGCGTGTGTACGTAAGTGTTTTTACTTGTTGCGCTAGTTTGTGGAGAATAAAGTATAATGGATAGATAAAACTTAAATAAATGAATACAACTAGCAAGGAAGTTGGAATGAGGGAATACGGACAAGTAAGGAAGGAAATGGGGCAGCGAGACTTGTGTTTTAGAATATATTACAAACATCAATGCAAGCATCGTATCTGTTTGTAGTATGGTTTTGTTGTTGTTGTTGTTGTTATGTGTATTAATTTTATTGTTTAGTTGATGGTGGTTTTGGATGGTTCAGACAAGTTTGTGTACGATATAAACATCCCGTCTTGTCCTGGACCAGAGTCTTCCTCGTGTAACTACCAGTACCTAATTGGAGGGGGCGCGGCCAGCACACACTCATACTCCAACAAACATTATCGGCTGGTGAATGCTCAGAAGGTGTCATGGAAACTATGCTCTCTGTCAATCCTCAGAGGTAAGTGGGTGTAAGTGTTAACAGGGTAAGAGGGCGGGGCTAATGAAAATGAATTCAAGTGGATGAGAAATTATTGTATTGTGTCATCATAATTTTGTGTGTCTGGATTCAAATGTTTTTGTTGTCACTCCCTGTTGTTGTTTATTGTTGCCAATATTCAAGTCATTGTTTAATCCTAATTTGTTATGTAATGCTACTACTATAGGCTTCACCAACACAAGTATGTCGGTGATCCTTTACCAGCTGGGTCCCGACTGTGCCACGTCTAACCTGCAGGCCATCATGGCCATCCTCCAGCGCTGCAGGTTTGGATCCACGGACGACCATCCCGGGCACAGCTTCATCAGGTCTAACCCAGTTTCGGAGGAAGAACTTAGACAGTTTATCGAGGTGGGAAACCTTCTGGGCTAGCTCTGTTGATACATGTTGTGCCATGCTGCCAGCAATTTACAATATATAGTAGGAGACAAAATAAAGTTCCGAATTCTGTTCCATAGTACGGGCGTAAAACGGTAGTTTTTTAACCGTGGTTTTATCGTTGTGTTCCGTACCGTTTACTAAAACAGTAAAAAACGGTTACGCTTTTCCATCGATTCACAGATATTTTCTAGCTAGAAACTCTTCCATAGCTGTATCAGCAAGCTAAGGCCTTGTATCGACCATAAAGCGCTATGGGGATAGTGCAAAAAAGATCGTACAAAAATTTAACTTGCTTCAATAAAAGATGCAGACCGAAGTTCTGATGGGCACAGAGCTATAACGAGGTCCACACTTCGTAGGGCTTCTGTTAGCTACTGATGGACCTCCAGTAGTAAGAAATCTAAGCCTGAGAAGGCCCTAACATCGAGAAAACATCGATACTGTGCGGTGGTCGAACTAACAATTCTCCATGAGACAACTTCAAATAGGACGGCTTCAATTTTTAACCCCAAAAGCTCTGCCTCAGAAGCCTGTACACAAAAAATCAGAACGTTTTAGTGGATGAACGATTTTTTATACAGTAGGCGCCAAAAAAAAGTTCCGAATTCCGTCTGGTAGAACGCCCGTGGAACGGTAGTCTTTTTACCGTAGTTTTTATCGTTGCGTTCTGTACCGTTTTGATTAAACGGCCGACACCGTTTACTAAAACGGTGAAGCATTTCCGTCGATTCACAGATATTTTCTAGCTAGAAACTCTTCTTATAGCTATATCAGCAAGCTAAGGCCTTATATCGACCATTAAACGCTACGGGGATAGTGAAAAAAAGCTCGTACAAATTTTTCACTTGCTTCAATAAAGTTGCAGACCGAAATTCCGATGGGCACAGAGCTATAACGAGGTCTGCACTTCGTAGATCTTCTGTTAGCTACCGATGGACCTCCAGTAGTAAAAAATCTAAGCCGGAGAAGGCCCTAACTTCGAGAAAACGTCGATACTGTGCGGTGGTCGAACTAACAATTCTCCGCGAGACAACTTCGAATAGGACGGCTTCAAATTTTTTTAACCCGAAAAGCTCCGCCTCTGGAGCCTATAAACAAAAAATCGGAACGTTTTATTGGATAAACGATTTTTTATATTTCTTTGAGCGAGACATATGGTGAACGAGAAAGATTAAAACGGTAATGCGGTCGAACGGAACGGCCGTTTTTTAACAAACGGCGTACCGTTTTCCCCCCGTTTTTTAATCGTGCAACGGCCGTTCTACGGAACGGAATTCGGAATTTTTCTGTGTCTCCTACTGTATTTCTTTGAGCAAGACATACGGTGAACGGAAAAGATTAAGACAGTAACGCGGTCGAACGGAACGGCCGTTTTTACCAAACGGCGTACCGTTTTTTAATTGGTGCGACGGCCGTTCTACGGAACGGAATTCGGAACTTTATTTTGTCTTTTACTGTAGTCCAGATTTGCCATTATTTGTCCATGGTCAGGTATTCCTGGAAGACCCCACCCTCTTATATGGGTGTGTCATGCTCCGATTAACCCAGCAGTTGGCAGTAGCAATGATAGCCTGTATGACACACTGTGGCTGAATTTCTGAACAGAAGTTGTGCACATTAGGCCTTAACAGTGAAACTGTACTAATGAAGACTTGAGTTGAACCTGAAAGTATACTACGAGAGTTTAGCAACACTGCAGGATCTGAAGTGCTGGTATCTGTTTGACTTGAAACTGTACTAATGAAGACTTGAGTTGAACCTGAAAGTATACTACGAGAGTTTAGCAACACTGCAGGAGCTGGAAGTGCTGGTATCTGTTTGACTTGTATCAGAACTAATGAATGTTCGAGGTACATTCTCTCTGTGATTTTTTAGGCCTATCTTGGTGGGCATTAGCCTCCCCCCCCCCCCTCCCTCCCCCGACAATTGCCCCACCTGTATTATGGCCTTGATGGTGACATTTGCTATAAAATTTTTCTATAATTTTATTGAAATGAGAAACCCCCTTGAAGTTAAATAAAAAGAGTTGGCTCGACCCCTCTCAAGTTTAGTTATAATAATAGCCTTCTCTCTTATAATTAATTTTTCTTTCATGGCGTCTGCAGCCTCCTATTCTGCGGTACTCAGCTCACAACCCTTACCGGTTCTTTGTGGTGTCTTGGAAGGACGGCTATGAAGTGCGGCACAGACATGACCTCCAGTACCTGCAGTCAGCCACACTCGTAGTGCAGCCACAACTCCTGGACAACATACTCAGTGCGGTCGGAATAGAACAACTCATCTATCTCTATGCCAAGGTATGTATGTACGTACATGTGTGCGCGTGTACTGGACCCGGGGGGGATTTGTGGCATGTTTTGAGTGGAGTTTGCGTGTGTATTTTGTTTTTGTGTGCATGTGTATAGAAACTTGCATATTATTGTAGTGATAACCATCCAGGCAATGGATTCACTCAGACAAGTGATTGTGCTTAGATTAGTTACAGAAATTGAACTGGTAGAGTTGCTTGTACGTATGGATGGTGTGTAACATTTAGATTTCACGTCTAGTCCTGTTTTTTTGTTTTTTTTGTTTTTTTTTGGTGTGTGTGTGTTTGTTTGTAGGAAATTAGATTTTATATACATGCTTTTGAGTGTGCAGCTTGTGTGAGAAAGAAAGAGTGTCTGTATATATATATGTGACCGGATTTGGGAAAATCCGCCTAAACGCGGCAAACAATTTTTTTCAGTATCACCGGGTAAAGCCTTTTGGGTCGATTTTTTTCGAAAAAATTTTTATGGCAGAAATGGATAGACACCAGTTAGCTCTAGCTTATGACGCAGTTGTAAGCTCTGGCGTGCTCTAGAACTCACACTAGGAGGCTAGAAACACTTGCCGGTTGGACTCGTGTACGGAGAGTTGCTAAGAAATTATTGGCGGGCTTTTCACTAACAGCCGGGAAAAACTGTAGCTGACTAATTCACTTGCTATTCTACACAATTCACGTACTCACGCAATTCTCGACATCATATAGTTTCTTAAGGAGCCCTGCATTAAGCCTTTTAGACTTCTTTCAATCCGCTTGTAACCGATTTATTCCATAGTGTCCCGGAGACACGCAGTAATAGTATACGGACACAAGGCACGCCCCCTGACCTTAGCAACGCCTTTACGGGGCGTTTTTTTCGAAATCAGCAATAATAAGTTTAGCAAAAATACTGAAGTGTTGTAGTGCGTAGGGCGAAGACGGCTTGTGCTACAGCTTCCAAATTAGGAGGAAGGCATCCCAAGGCCCCGTGCAGCCTACTGGTAGAATAAATTAGAAAACTTTAGATGCCGCGTTTAGCCGGGTTTTCACAAATCCGGTCACATATATGTGTGTGTGTGTAATGAGGCATTTATGTATGTGGATAGGGCGGGGGATGGAGGTGTGGTTTCTAATGCCATGCTTGGGTGTCTGAGTAAGTATGTATGTATTTCTAGCATGTGTTGTTTGTTTTGTTTGTGTGTAGATTGTTAGTCTTGATAGCAGTGAGGACGTCCAGTGCTGTTGTCTGTCCTTGATTCACTTGGCGACGGAGCACTCTGTCATGGCAGCTCTGGAGTTCAAGCAGCACGGGGGAATGACGCTCATACAGCAGGTCATGAGGACACCCATGGCGAAAATAGGGGAGAAGACACTGCAGGTGTGTATGTGTGTGTGTGTGGGGGGGGGAGGGGGGTGACTTATGTAGTCACATATGTTATGCAGTGGGGCATTGAACTGTATTGTGGAGTCACGTTCAGTAGTCTTCTATGTATATTTGGATGCGCACACATTTGATTAATTTAATTTATGTTTGTGTATACTTGTTCTAAGTTTATTGGAAATATAATGTACAGTCCATAAGTGGAAAATCGGTTTGTTTGTTGTTGTTTTTTTAATCACCCACTGTTAGAAGTATGATTAATAACAATAATAATTTATGTAGAACTGAGAAAAGTTGCTATTCATAATAATTGTACAGTGCATACATTGCCCATTAAAAAAAATATGGGGAAAATCCCTGTTCAGGTGAAATAGGACGGTAGCCTGAGTGAAGTACTTGCACATGCTTGCAGCGCTAGTTGGAAGCATACAGTTTGAGTGGTTTCTAGTTGGAGACTGTTATTCTTTAGCGCAGAAGTTCTACCCGTATTATTATACGGAAGTAGTCCCACAGATTTATGGGAGCCATAAGTTGGAAGTGACATTCCAGAGGAAGCTAGTCCTGACACTCAGAGATAGTGAGTAAACGATACTATACAACTATAGTGAAATTAAATTTTTAAAAGCTGGCCTACTATTAGTGAGTGAGCACAAGTAACCTGTTCTATTCCGGATTAATAGTAAATATATTACTATGAGTGTAGGTGCACATGGATGTAGAACATAATTATATTCATGAGTCCTTCCCACACAGATTCCACTAATATCTAGAGATTCATATGCATGAGGTAACCTTTTTTGTAGTCTATACTCTTCAACTAACATAGAGTGTTTCGGAGAATGTGAAAGTATTGTATGTCACCACTATCATAAGAAGTCACTACCCACTGGTGCGAGCACATGAAATGATTAGTTTCAGTTCTGGAGAATCGGATGTTTACTGTATAATTCATTTGTCTTTATTTTCTGGTGTAGTTGTGATTGCTCAGTTGTGTTGTTTTATTCACTTGTTGTAAACTTAAATTTTTTGTATCATATTTTACTGCTAATTCACTTTAGTCTTCTAATATATTTGTAGTGATTTACTCCTCCCACTTTGTATACTCAAATGTTTACTCCATACTGCTAGTTGCATTACTGTGGAATGTGTACTTCCACGTGTTATTGTGATTGATTCTATATACTATGTTGTACTGGTATATAGTGTCATATTGACTCCATATTGTGGTTGATTCTATAGACTATGTTGTACTGGTATATAGTGTCATATTGACTCCATATTGTGGTTAATTCTACAGACTTGTTGTACTGGTACAATAGTGTCATATTGACTCCATATTGTGGTTAATTCTACAGACTTGTTGTACTGGTATATAGTGTCATATTGACTCCATATTGTGGTTAATTCTACAGACTATGTTGTACTGGTGTTGTGGGGCTGGTCTGAAGGAGGTGGTGGTGGTGCCAGTGTTGAGCCACGTCTTGCTGGACTGGCATATCTGGCACAGAGCTGCTCCTGGAGTCTGGGAGAAGCTACTCTATCAGCTCGAGCATTTGCTGGTCTCACCCGGTAAAGGAGTCGTTTCTTGTAATTCTATCAACTGGAAGGCTTTTATGGAGGCCAAGGCCATCGCCAAGCTGCTTATGGCCAGCAAAGTATGTGTGTGTGTGTGTGTGTGTATGAGTGTGTGTGTGTATGTGTGTGTGTGCGCATGTGTGTGTGTGTGTGTATGAGTGTGTGTGTGTGTTATCTCAATGAATTTGTTGTACTATCATTTTCGCGTAGGTCTAAAGTTAAGTACACATTTGTGCAAATTAATTACGTGCACATCAACGAGGAAAGATTAGTTCGTTGTTGTTGTGTAGTTGTTTGGTATTCCCTCATTAAAATTCCTCATCGTTAAGTACCCTCTCACTCGTTCTGTTGAACATGAGTTCAAAGTCATGTTTTGTGTTCTCTCTATAGGTTCCCATAATTCCAACGTGCATAATGGGTTGAAGAGACAAGTCTTGTGTTCTTTTAATTAAACGATTCTCACCTATGTGTGGTTTAGGAGAGATCTTTGGAAAATCTAGAACCCCTGCCACCCTCCATAGCGTGCATGTTTGTGCGTTTGGTGACGTGTCTGTTGGGAGAGCCTATCATTCTGGATCACTTGAGCTACGTCTGCGAGCATCTCCTCGTGTCTGGTATTAACGAGGTCAAGTTCATATCTCCGCCCACTTCCCCTAACAGCCACATAGCTGAAGTTCCAGGTAACATTGTACTGTGTAGTGGAAGATAACTTCTTTAATTGGATTTATTTACTTGTGGTATATTGTGTGGGAGGAGTCATGTTTTTATTTGTAACACAAGACAAGGCAAGGACAAAAGGTAGAATGGGATGCCATACATTGTATGTAGAATGTACTGTACAATATGTAATTAATTTTATTTTTTGTACTACAGTAGCAGCAGGGATTTTTGAGGCCGTATTTTGGGAGAATTGCCCCCCCCCCCCCATGTTGACATTTGCTGCAAATTTTTCATTAACGTCATGGAAGTTTCACACGCCCTGGAATTTCAGAACTGTTGACTTGACCCCTCTAAAGTTAATTCTAAAAGTGACCCCGACGACAGAGTATATATTTTATATTATGCCTGTATGTATGTATGTATGTATGTATGTATGTATGTGTATGCAGTAAACAAATGCTAATTATTTATGCTGTTGTGTTTAGCCAAGGAGCGTGCCACGCCTCCAGTGTCTAAGATGGAAGGATCGACGTCCAGCGCTACGTCTGCTGCTACCCCAGAGTCTCCTTCTAATAGCAACTCCAACATCCACGCCCCCGAGGCTGGCAGTGCTGTGGAAGAGGTGACCTTTGATACTCAACCCACTGAGAGCAGGATGCCTAATTCCTCGTACAGTGCCAAAGATACACTCTTTACCTGGGCAGACATTACAGGTGAGGAGTGTTGGGGGAGGATGGAGCTGAATTCATGGCGAAATGTAATGGATCCACTTTTTCAGTTATTAAATGTTGTTGTTGTTTTCTTCCATTATGTATATATATATGGAATGTAAACATGGTTGTACCACTTGTTGAGCACTTTTGTTGTTGTTTGTTTAGTTGATAATTCTGTAAAACTGTCATGTAAGCTCTGTACTGCTTAAAATTATTTTAACTTCATTTGCAATGCTATTGAAGAGTACAGTTAGACTGTGGATTATCTGCCAGCTCACATTGATATAGTTAATTCATGTACAGTACAGTAGCTACAATCTGGGCCTCTGTAGCTAATTATCACATGTTCATGTATATATATACGTATATATATATACATGTACATATGTGTATACATGTTTCATAGGTCAGATTCAGGAAGGAGAGATGGAGGCCATCCCCACCAGCATAGAGGTGGGGCTACTGGGACATCTGCGGAAGCTAGTGAGTCTCATGACAGACGTGGATGCAAGGAGAGTGCTGGGAGACGTCATCCATCACGAGATGCTCATTGCTATCGCTCACAACAAGAACATTGTAGTGAGGACTGCAGTTATAAGAGTGAGTGCAGCCTGTAGTGATACATTGTAGTTGAGACTAAAAAATATTGACTAAAATTTGGCGTACATATAATTTGTACTAAGTATGTATAACATGATGATGATTATGAGTATGATGATGATAGTATCATAGTGTAGTACATAGTAGTAATAGTGATTATAATCGATTGATGTTCAGGAAAAGGAAAGGATCATTGTACATGTTTATGTGTCACATTACTTTCAGGTGTTGGACGAGTATTTCAAACGAGGAGGTCTCGATGTGAAGACTAACTTTGTCCAGGTAAAGGGTTTCCATTTGTTGGCTAGTCAACTCACACCCTTCAAGGTGTCCTCTGAACTTATGAGTGCTCTATGTAGCATTGTGCTGGGCAAGGACGTCAGCCTCAAGAGGGACCAGTAAGTGGGTGTGACCAATACTTATTGTTTTGGTGAAATGTGTGGTGAATTTTTTTTATAATTTTGTGTGGGGATGATATTTTTAGTGTTAGTTATATTTTAGTGTTTGTTATATTCATAGAAGTAGTCGTTGACAATTGACAATTTAATTTAGCTAGCGATTGCGATATTAATCTCTTGCCTTAATTTCTTGAGTAAGTGTAGCTTCTGCAGAATCTAATTATGTCCTTGTTCTTACTACATATCTGCAGTAGTAGTAGCTCGTGGCAATGTGTAAGCTCTCCTCAGCTACTAAACCGCGGGTGAAGTTAAAGTCTGGTAAAGGGTCATCAATGTTCAAACCACTAGCTGCTACAGTGGTCCCTCTCTTGAGAGACCCCTCTGACCAACGACCACTCCTTTTTAGGAATGCAATCTATGTTTTGTGTGTTAATTGTAGACTCCAGTCTCTGGTGATCCCCCAGGACCTGAACCTGTTCAGTCTTCATGCTGTAGTGCCCGTGCTCCACTGTGTGGTGAACACCATCGCACAGCCAGAACTCTTCCACTCTACCATGTGTCTTCTTAGAGAAGTAAGTGAGACTAAGTGTTTGTGCTCAGGAATGAGTAATTTGTACTTGATATTAAATACTTAGTGTCCCTTACTCGTAAGTATGAGCTTCTTCCTATACTACCCTTTACCAATAATTGTGCAGCTTTACCAATAATAATACTGCCTTTTACCAATAATTATACTACCTTTTACCAATATTTATACTACCCTTTACCAATTATTATAGTACCCTTTACCAATTATTATACTACCCTTTACCAATTATTATACTACCCTTTACCAATTATTATATTACCCTTTACCAATTATTATACTACCCTTGACCAATAAGTATACTACCTTTTACCAGTAATTATACTACCCTTTACCAATAGTTATACTATATTTTACCAATAGTTATACTTTTTTTTTACCCTGACTGAATTTTTTTGTGTGAAAAAAAAATGATCTGGGCAAGTATAAACTATAGCTTAATTATTCTACTGCTAGTTTCTTTTATAATGTTAAACAATTCTTCAAAATCGTGACTGTCTAGTTCTGATAATTCATTAGTAATTTGTAATAGTTTGGCTGGTTTTCATCTAATAATCTGTTTCATAGTCGTGACGTCACCATTTTCATGTGGCTAAAATATTTCTGTGACTCTACAAAATCCCCCCCTCCCCCTAGCCAAAAAACCCTTTATGAATCCCTGCTACTCTTTACCAATCATTATAGTACCCATTACCAATCATTATACTACCCTTTACCAACCATTATACTACCTTTACCAACCGTTATACTACCTTTACCAATAATTATACTACGTTTACCAATAATTATACTACCCTTTACCAATAGTTATACTGCCTTTTGCCAGTTATACTATTAATTACACTACCCTCTACCAAATTTTTTACTACTCTTTTACCAATCATTATACTACTCTTTACTAATCATTATATTACACTTTACCAGTTATTATGCTACCCTTTACCAATCATTATACTAACCTTTACCAATCATTAACTACCCTTTACCAATCATTATACTACCCTTTACCAATCATTATACTACCCTTTACCAATTATTATACTACCCTTTACCAAACAAAGTTTCCTTCATTACTGTAACTTATTCTCATATTCCTTGCAGTTGTTTGAGGTTGTTAAAGGAATGCCAGCCTTCATGCTTGCCAATGGCTTGCTCAAGGTCATCTGTCAGGTCATCTCCATAGCAGCAGACCACACCCAACTAACACCAGAGGACAAGGAGCTCATCCTGAATGATGTATTAGAAATGTGCAAGTTGGTCATCATCTTTGCCATCAGGTACGTATGTCAGTTTCATGAGTGGTGGAATTGTGACTTGTAACCTTCATTCATGGTGCGTACTGTATGTGTATGAGGGTGTGATGCTTTTTGGAGTTATAATTTTCTATGTGTTGGTGTGGGTGGAGCGAAAGTGAGCACAGCTAACAAAGTGATGACTAGTGAGGGCTTGTTTTTATTTTTGTTTATTATTTTAAGGCTTTTAAATCCTGCCCACTTGTTTGTTGCATAATCGCTCCTTCACCCAATCTTAAATCAATTTAATCAGTTTTGTTTTTGGTCATTTTCTTTTTCCCTGTCATCTACGTGTATGTATATTTCACCTTTTCCCTCCTGTTCCACCTCGTTATCTTTATGACTTGTTCATTATTGTGTGTGTCCTTCCCTAACACAGTACTGACCAGGATGAGTTGTACAACATGTTGGAGTACCTGATGGTCTACATCAGAAGCTGCTCCGAGGAACTCTGCCAGAGGAAAGGTGCAGACACCACCTCAGTCATCTACCTGCACCTCTTTCAGTACCTCATCATGACCCAGGCCTTGCGGTACTTTCACGAGGATTCACAGGATGGGGGCGGAGCTTATAGCAGGTCCAGCTATGTTCCAACGTTGGCTTCCAGCACACAAGTGCCAGGTAAGGTGATCTCCAGATGTACCATTCAACAAATTGCAGAGACATCCTCTTTCTGCTTTACATATATGTCTTATGCTGTCCTTAGCTCTCTCTTCAACAGCCAATCTTATTCCTCTTTTTCATTTTTAGTGGTGTACAATTAGAACAACATGAGCCATGCAAGCAAAGCAAGGATATACCACCAAAGTACCATTTATTTTTAATAAAGTTTTTACCTAACCATTTTGTTAAATTTACTGCATACATATGTAGATACATAAGCATTAAAATTTCTTCTTGCTAAGGACTACGTGTATTTCTTCTTTATATTCTCACCATAGTCACTATACACCCCAGTATGTATACTGTGTGTGTGTGTGTATGTGTGTGTGTGTGTGTGTGTGTGTGTATGTAATGTGTATGCGTGTGTGTGTGTGTTTATGTGTGTGTGTGTTTGTGTGTGTTTGTGTGTGTGTGTATACAGGTCATGGTGACCTCACCAACAGATTCATCATGGTGTGTAACAATGCAGTGGACTGGATCACATTTGGGATGGAGCACTTCAAGTCTGAGCATGCCCAACACCTAGATGCTGGCGTGTCGCTACCCACCAATATTTCTTTGGAAACAGAGATGAGTCTGGCCCAGGCAGATGTTGCCTTTCTGTCGGATCTCTTGAACTTCTTCACCAAAGCTGTTCAGCCTGCGATCAGGAAGGTAATGCATTTGTTTACAGTTTAGTGAGTAAAATTAGAATCTTGTAGTTTTTGTTCATGCTTTTCCTGAGATCATGTAAAAAACAAAATAATTTGAAGGAGTGATGCAAATTATTAACAAAATTTTAACTTAAAATTAGTAGTACAGTATGTACGTATGTGTATGTATGTACAAGTATAACTCTCAGACGTTTAGACTTAAGATGATTCTTCTTCACAGTAGTCCTTCTCTTCAGATTTTTCACTGACAGTGTACTTTCAGAAAAAATATTTCAAGAGGTCAGACTGTCCTCATGAAAATTTCATATTTTTCTGGCCATCATTTTTTAAGAGGCGAAATACCTCGCTGCCCCCTTCTAAAAATAGCCTAAAATTTATTTCTAGAGCCGAATCTTTTGAAAATTATGCTTATTACTACAATTGCTATGAGCTACAGTAGAAGAAAAAATAAAGTTCCGAATTCCGTTCCGTAGAACGGCTGTCGCATGGATTAAAAACGGTACGCTATTTGGTAAAAAAACGGCCGTTCCATTCAACCGTGTTACCATTTTAATCTTTCCCGTTCACGTCTCGCTCAAAGAAATATAAAAAAAAATCGTTTATCCAATAAAACGTTCCGATTTTTTGTTCACAGGCTCCTGGTTAAAAAAATTGAAGCCGTCCTATTCGAAGTTGTCTCGCGGAGAATTGTTAGTTCCACTACCGCACAGTATCGATGTTTTCTCAATGTTGGGGCCTTCTTGGGCTTAGATTTTTTACAACTGGAGGTCCATCAGTAGCTAACAGAAGACCTACGAAGTGCGGACCTCATTTTAACTCTGTGCCCATTGGAACTTCGGTCTGCAACTTTATTGAAGCAAGTTAAATTTTTGTACGATTTTTTTTTGCACTATCCCCGTAGCGTGCCTTAGCTTGCTGATATAGCTATGGAAGAATTTCTAGCTAGAAAATATCCTGTGAATTGATGGAAAATTTTAACCGTTTTTTACCATTTTAGTAGACGGTGTCGGCTGTTTAGTCCAAACGGTACGGAACGCAACGATAAAAACTACGGTAAAAAAAAACTACCATTTTACGGCCGTACTATGGAACGGAATTCGTGACTTTATTTTGTCTCCTACTGTAGAATTGTATACAGTAAATACATTGAGGAATTTATGAAACTCGAGTATTGTTTACAATAGAGAATAAGCTTTTTATGTACCATGTGTACAGTATGTACGGCTTTCTTAAAGGAATTCATTATAATGTACTTCTTGAACTAGAAATCAAGTGTTCTATATATGGAATTAATTCAAAGAAGTATTAATTTGATAATTGCGGAGTTTTAAAACTTATAATCTGGATTATCGCTTGTCTTCGTTGTATTTATTTTTTTATTTTAAGGGTATTCAGTATTCCTCGTCAGATAGACATCGCTATTCCCTGAATGCTCGCACTCAACTCAATGACCAATTGACACGCCTCCTGGGTCACATGATCTCTCCTATTCACGACAGCAAGTGGCGGTTAGCTGCTCTGAAGATGTTCTGGTCCTTAACGGACTCGAAGGTCATCCTCAACTATTGCCTCACATCCTCTGCCAAGAAATTGGTATGTGAAAAATTTGTAATACCTCTACGGTTTAAGTTTAATATTCGTGTAGTCTACATTTTATGTGCAAATGTATTTGTTGCTAAAAACCTAATCCATTGGATTTTGTTTTTGTTTTTGTTTGGGTATTTCTGTCACCAGGCCATGTGTGCTAGTTGTTGTGTAATCCAGGATCTTACTAACAGACGTAATTTTTAGCGTGTTTCTAGGTTTTCAAAACCTCTTATGTCAATATATTAGTCTTTAGCACAAGCGTTCCTACTGAATATTCAAACCTGTATAGCCTTTTACGTTTTTCTGCGTGCACATCTTCTTTCATTACCTGCTACGTGTGCACCTTCCCTGTGTGTTGTCTGTTTGTACAGCTTGCTCCTCGAATTGTCTTGTGTGCGATCCACCTGATGAAGGTGGAGGTGGATACGAAAGGCACGGACATGCTCAATGACGTATTTGACCTGGTGTTGACCTCTGGCGTGACTCGGCTGCGCAGCAAGACCAAACTCTCATCTCTCGTGATGCACGAGCAGGAGCTGGATTCAAAGAAGAGACAGAAGTACGAGAGCATCGTGGAAGACATGAAGTGTGTAAGTGCATTGTGGGGTTATTTGAAGTGAAAGGACTTGGTTAGATTTAGGATGGATGTGGTTGAGAGGAGTGGAACGCCATTTGTTTGCATGCAAGCGATTGAGATAGGGTCTTTACAGAAAATAATGGTTTACATTAATGTGTGTATGTACAGTAGACGTAAAAAAAAATGTGCCAGTTTTGGCATTGTAAAATGATAAATCATCGCCGTAGAACGGCCGTTTTTGTCCCAACCGCGTGAACGTATAAAACAGCTGTAAAACTAACGTTCCTTTTTTTACAAAATGGCGTCACCATTTGTACCACAACAGTAAATAGGGGATATGTACGGCAGTTTCAGCACAAATATTTTTCTATGTGAATTCTACTGTCTTCCCAGTGGCCAATGCCAACAACCTTTATTTTTCAGTTTTATTTTGTTTTTTAAATGTATTTATAATCCAGTAAAAAGCAGTAGCAAAAAGCCAGCACTAAATGTACACAATGACAATTGTACAGCTTGTTTATGAACAGCTAATATTTTTATTTCATTTCATTCATTACACTGTATGTTTACGAACAGTATAAAATTACATTTTGCAAGTGCAAATAACACTACTCAGTATGTTCACTATAAGGGCTAATACTTTTTGGAAGTATAGCCAGAATATTTATTAAGCTCTGGGGAAGGCCAAGGCCTGGGTTACTTTATACATAGCAAAAACAGGTGTAAAAATTGACAAACAATTTCAATAAACGCTGTGCAAATTAGCGTGTGTGCCTGTCTTAGCACGTGAGTCCATAAGAACAATTGTATCTATTATTGGAATTCCTACAGCAGCTCTCTACAATTTATAAATGTGCTATCAGGTGCTGAAGATTCTGGCTGGCTTGAAGTCTGGTTCAATCGCAGAAATGTAACTTCCATTTTAGGCCCTTATTACGGTCATTTTACGTGCGTCTTAATCTGCTTTTTTACTAGAATTCTTGTGCCGTATTACTATCGCTGTTTTATGATGTTTTTTGTGTGTATGCATGTCAGTATGTATGTATGTGTGCATGTGTGTATGCATGTATGTATTATGTATGTACGGGTTTGTATAATGTTGGTTATTATACGTATACTTGCGAAATAGGTTTTGTTGAAGCATGTCTAAGTTGTGAATCCTGCAGCATTGATTGGGTGATGCAAGGCCTTAGCTTGCTAACATAGCTATGGAGAAGTCTCTAGCCAGAAAATAGTAGTGAATTGACAAGTAAGCTTAACTGTTTTTTAACATTTTAGTAAACGGTGTTGGCCGTTTTGTCAAAATGGTATGGAACGCAACGTTAATAAATGAAGTATTACACTACTATTGTATGGCCATATTATAGCACGGAATCCAGCAATTGTTTGGGTACTTACAGTATATACACTTAACCTACAAAATTTCAAGACATTTGGAGAAGTTATTGCTGCTGCGATCACATTTCGATTGTCATCTACAAGAAAATGTAATTGCAAAGCCACAGAATGATTTGATGTTGTGTTTAGCATTTATAGAGAAGTACACTCAAACCTCTCTTATCCGGACAGTCTGGGACCAAGGGGTGTCCGTAACTAAGAAATGTCCGTAACTCAGAAATACTTAATTTATTCGGTGATGAACCTTGTATACCATTAATTATTTGATAATTGAATTAGCATATTACTTAAAATTAACAAAAACACCTGTAAATACATGAATCAATTTATTTAAAATATGAAGTTATTTTAGTTCGCTTCATAGATTTCAAGAGACGCTGAGCTGCATTGTCTCTCCAACTTTTTACCAGCATAAGATGTGCAGGGTGTATGTTGCCTTTGGACTCCAACCACTCCAAAGCAGTATCGAAAGCAGCACAAGCTTGTGATGGAGTAACTGCATTTGAAGAAGCTTCATCTTCATTTTCGGACTCAGATTCTTCTCTCTCTTGCAACACATCTTCTACAATTTCTTAATCGTTCATGTCCAAATATCATTCACTGTAGATTATGGAACACCAAACTGTCCAGACACTGCCTCACTGACTTCCCTTTCTTAACTTCTGATATTATCTCCAGCTTCCTTTCTAGAGTTAAAACGCTACGCTTGCGTTTAGCTAGTTACCTCAACCTTGCCTCCACCACCGCTGGTCGTTCAGTTCTTAGAAGAACTAGCAGCCCCACTTCCTTTCAAAGAGTTTTGAGAAGAACTAGCAGCGACGCCGCCGGTCAACGAGTTCTGAGAAGAACTAGCGGTAGACGCACTAACTGCCTGTGGATTTCCCTGCTCCATCTCCGCACACAACGGAACGCTAAAATCGAATACACTCGAAGTGCCACGCGCGAAATATTTTCCCGATTTTATTCGTTTAATTTGGTAGCTTTCGGACTACACTGACGATCCGTACGCAGTCAATAATTTTAGTTTGTGTCCAGTAGACAGAGGTGTCCGTAACTTAGACGAACGGATAAGAGAGGTTCGAGTGTAGTTGGATCGAATGAGGAAATTGAGGCATCCTAACATCTTTACCCTTAACTTTAAGCAATTTCTTAGAGTTTATTGTGCACAGGCATGACAATCATGTAGACTGGGACAGGGGGATGGACCGGACCTGCAGCATCATATGTATATGTGACTTTATGTTTTGTTCAACTTTTTGTGGGAGGGGGGAGGGGGCAGGGTTTATAATGTTGGCTTAGACATCTTCAACGTCATAGTTGTATGAGTCTTAAGTATTTGTGAGTCTATGGGAAAAGGGGGCACTTCACGCAAAAATTGAAATTGAGATATAGGCTCCAGAAGTAAGTCATAGGAAAAATTCTTTCTTTCTCCTATTTTTGTTTTTTGCAGAATTAGTCTTAGTGACCCTTACTCTAAGTCTACGCCAAATTTCAAATGCCGAAACAACTTAAAAGACCCCAAGCGTGCCGTGGAAAGACAAGCTACTTTTTATTCTCTCTCGTTCTCGAAGTACAATAAACGGGGAATGGGCGGAGTTTCAAACAAGCAGCTAAAAAAAAGGGCATAGCTTTGAGAATAGTGCATGCAATCTACAGCTTACCTCTGGTTGAAGTTTACCACTACATGGAGTAGAGTAGCCAAGGATTCCGACATGACAGGCTGTGAGACGCACTGAAAGCTAAAAAGAACTCTACGCAAACTTCGTTAGTCGCCGATAAAAAGCGGCTGCACGATTTAATTGCGTATGCGGAGTACGCCGTTAAGTATACGGAAACATTAATTATACCGGAAGTGGAAATTCAATTATGTTTTCTCGATTTCTAGTTCAATTGCTTTGCTAAATACAGCCCAGTTCAACTGCCAGTTTCTCTGCACGTCGAAGGTTTTACCCTCCAGTATTTTAGCACTAAGTTGAGATAAATTTGTAGCTTTTTATCAGCATAAAAAACTCAATTTTTTTTGGTTTGAGTGAAGTGCCCCCTTTTCCCATAGACTGTCACATTTAAGTAAAAATTATTTTAATTTTTTTTTATTGTTTTTGCTTAATAGCAAGATAGCTGAAAGGTACACTGTCATATAACGGAAATTTTTTTAAGCTAGTTGATAAGCACACTGTTGTAAAACGGAAATCCTTTCTTTGTAAAACTTACAGCATATCAGTTGATTTTTAATATAATTAACAAGTTGCTACACAAACTACACAGTTTTTCTATTGTTCCTGCAAATGCTGTCTTTCAAACTGTAAAACTCACTATAATACTCAGATTCCTATGGTATCTAGAAATGCTCGTATGTAAGTTAATAATTAATTGTATGGTTATAAGAAGTATTTTCGTTGACAGATTATTTAATGCTTCCTTGTTAGTTGAGTTGAGTGGCTTTGTTTAGCAACAATACCAACAGAAGGGATAAGATAAATACTTAACTGTATGTGCAGAATTGTATAAAAGGAGTCTAAGGTTAAGCTGACTGCACAACAGAGTGAAGATGACAAGGTACATTGGTGCCTTAATTTTGGTGGTGGCCTTGGTCCAATTAGGACTTTGTACCCCTGCCTACCAGCCCGAGGATGCAGCTGCTAGTGGTAGTCTCAATGATGATGGAAAAGAACAGCTTACTGAACTGGAAAATGTAGAAATTGAAGACGAGGATGAAGATGACGAAAACGGTGAAGCAGAAGAGGAAAATGCTGAAATTGATGAATGGGACGATGAGGATGGTGAAAATGCAGAAGCTGAAGAGAAGAATTCTGAAGTAATGGAACAGGATATTAATGATAATCAACAAAGTGCGGACAATTCTGAACCATTACAAGCTGAATACCAACGATCGGTACGAAGGATATCCAGAAGAAGGTATGTGCGGAGAAGGTATGTGCGGAGAAGGTATGTGCGGAGAAGGTTTCCTGTGAGAAGGTATGTGCGGAGAAGGTATGTGCGGAGAAGGTTTCCTGTGAGAAGGTATGTGCGGAGAAGATTCAGGAGAAGATTCAGGCGCAGGTATTATCGTCGGCGCAGATTTGGTTAACAAACATGATGTGGATTACTCTGGAACTGAATGAATATGAACAAATAGTAGTATGCTTTTGCAATAACAATTTTAGTTGTAGGAATTATTTTGTAGAAACTTTTAGATCCTTCAATGTATGATATGAGTTGATGTTCTATTAGATGTTGTGAAAAATATATTTACTTTTAAAAAAATTTCTGAGCCAAATATTATTATATTGGATAAACGATTTTTTATATTTCTTTGAGTGAAACATACGGTGAACGAGAAAGATTAAAACAGTAATGCGGTCTAATGGAACGGCTGTTTTCCCCCATTTTTTAATTGTGCGGCGGCCATTCTATGGAACGTAATTCAGAACTTTATTTTGTCTTCTACTGTAAGTGTGAGGTATACAGTATAGTCATTTTAGGTCTCAATATATTGTTTCATTGCACGTGTTGCATATCGACTTGCTCAGCTTTATATATCGATGTGCGCAAACATACATATTGGCATATTCATATTGATACTACTCCTAATAATTATTCTTTTAGTCTTTGTAATAGCTAGCTAGTGTATGGTAATGCTGAGGGTTAGCACCCTTGGTGCTTCATTTATTTTGTTGTCCAGGCTTGCTAGGAATGCCTGGAATATTATGTGTGCATCTCAGTGGATATCGGCAAACTTCACTTCCTCAAACTTCATCCCCTCGAACTTCATTCCCTCGAAATCAGTGTTTACTTATAATACACACACTTTTCACTTTATCTTAGTTACGTACTTTTTCATACTTTCTTGTAACTCATTTTATTTCTTGTTTCTCTGTTAAACTAAATCTAACTAATTTGTGGTTATTGGGACTTGGCGGTCTCCTGTCACAATTGGACTAAGCGGTGGGATCTCAGAGGTAACCATTTACTAAGTCCAGAACGTCTGTGGGCCATACAACCCAACAGCTCTTAGCAGGAATGTTTCTCTGGCAGGGCGTGACCATCCACATTTTTGGTCCTTCGAGCCGGACACTCATCCGAACGTTTCTTTCCAGTACATTTACTGTTATTTGTACTGTGTTGGATCTTCATTCTGAATTCACCCTTTGGAGTCTAATCGAAACTTTCGATTATCATTCTCTTTTGAGTGGATGTTCTTATTGAACTTTTTTCAGACTGCCGAAATTGTCCTGACTTGGTGATCGGAGTTACTAGGTGAACAAAGTTGGAACTTTTGAATATACCTAGTGGATAATATAGTTTTCAGCCTGTCCATTGACTATGAACCTATTTACGCCGATGTCACGAATGTCAACGTTCTCAAGCAGAAGAGGAGAGCTGAACGAAGTATGAGAACTCGTCAGGAACATTATTTTGCGTCTCACTCAACAGTCTCTTCTCAGGATGTCAAATCAGCTGAAATATCTAGTAAGCTCAATAAACTTAAAGATCCAGTTAGTGAGCATGAGGCTGTACAGAATCGTATTGATGGTGTAACTTACTGTGGAGAAGACCATGCTGGTTTTGTTAAAGATAATAAATTGTTAGTTAAACATTCTCAGTTTTTAGATGATTTTGAGTGTTTATATCATCAGCATCAAACATGGTGTATCGGTAGTCGTATCAGACATAATGCCAATATTCTTTTAAGCATTTTATTGCTTAATTCTGAAGCTTGCCGTGAATCCTACAAAAAGCTCAAACTAGACTACCAAACCTTTGTTACCTCAGCTCATTCCTTACTTAGTTGTTCTGATATTAAAAGCTTAGTGAACAAAGTAGATGACCTACTAAAGCAACTTCTAGACAAGGCCTTCTTGAATTTTGAGCCAGAAGTTATATCTATCTCTGGATGGAAGCTTTACTAGCTCTCCTAGTGTAGACCATGTTGTTCCTCACTATCATAGTCGACTGAAACTTGATCTTCCGACTTTTTCTGGAGAATTATTAGATTGGCAAGAGTTTTGGTCAATCTTCTCTGCTTGACTTAGCAGAGAAATTAGCTTAACTGAACATGAAAGAATCTGTTGCAAAACTGTTTTGGCTAAGAAAAGTGCTCAAGCTATAGTTTGAGCACATGGAGCTGGTGGTTCTTTCAGTGAATGTGTCAAAGCATTGCAGGAACGATACGATTGCAACAAAATTGTTTATAGGCACCCTGTTCAAAAGCTGTCTCAACTGAAACCAATTCAAGACAATTATGAGAGTCTGTCAAACAACTTGTGCTCTTACCAGTCACACTAGTGGCATGAAAACTTGTACTTTAGAACAACTCCTTGTTGCTGTGGTAGAACCTCTCTTACCTGCTGTACTGACTAAGCTTTGGTCAGACTTTACTTCTGACTCTCACTCACCACCTACTTTCGCTAACTTAATTAAGTTTCTGAAGTGACGTTCTGAAGCGGTTGAAGCTATAGTACTATCGAAGCCTTCATCACATAATCAAACATTGACGAAAACTGTTTCTACTTCGCGGTCGTCTCCTAAACCCAAAGCAGCCTTACATGCTAAAGATCACAATCAGGATCTCTGTCTCTGTTGTAATTCTTGCCACCCTATTTATCACTGCTCAATTCTTGCCACCCTATTTATCACTGCTCACAGTTTAAGAGTCCACCACAGACAATAGGTATAACCTAGCCAGACGTAATCATCTCTGTTTTAATTGCTTAACTCATTCACCGGCACAAGTGCCTATAGGCACTCAAGGATGACGTAATGCGGGAAAAAAGATTTTTCCCCTAAACGATAAATGCTAAACTGCAAGGATATGGAACTTGATGTTCCAGGTAAGAAAACCAGCTATTTACGCAGTATATTGGAGAAAAAAGTAAGAAATAGTTTTCCCGGTAACATGGCGGTAAGTTTTATTATGCCTAATAGCTTTCCCAGGAATATGGCGCTAATTTGGTCACAGCTATAAACTTTTTTTTTACAAACTCCCAGCAATGAGTAATGATTTGACTGAGCTATCTTTGCTCTCTGAATTACTTTGGACTTCCTATATTCATTCAAAGGATGATGTCTCTACTACTGCAAGGTCAGAATATTGAGATGATGGTATTACTGATTATGTTGAAAGCATGAAGAAAGGTTGACAAAGTACTGAATGGATGAAAAATGAAGAGTATGAGTAAGAATATGGCTAGAGGGAGGAGTGAGTGTGTGCAGAGGACTGGAATTGTTAGCGAAATATTCTTTTATTCTTGATATTCTTTTGCCCAGCTATCAATCACGCCTCTCCTGGTGTCATCAGTGAGTAACAGCATTGCTGGCTGAGATAACTGTCTATTATAACAGTAAAAAATATCCAATCATGCACAAACAATTGTTAACATTGCACTGGAACGCATACAGATCACTTTGTTATAATATAGTTACATTGTGATCCCAATAACCACTTTGTGGTTTGTTGCTAAGCAACCAAATTTGATCAAAATGTTGAACAATACATGGTAATTTCATGTGATATATGGTTGCTAGGTACATTTTTGAACTCCTGATTTTATATTTATTTTTAAACATTATTCATAATACTGTTTTACATAAATCAGCCTGTGAACATGGATATTTCACCAAATCACCACTGGCAGAACATGTATGGCAAGAAGGGAATCATGTGATTCATTGGAATCAAGTAAAACTTTTGGATTTTTCGCAAGGCATGGTTGAGAGAAGAGTAAAAGAAGCCATCTACATAAATATGTCACCCAACAACTTAACCATGAATACAGACTCGGGAATGGAGCTTCCCCCTTTAGTATTGAGAGCAGCTAGAGGCCACTCACATAAATAAACAAGAAATAACCTTAGGCAATATATTGCATTTTGTCAAGCATCACCCTTAGGCTAATTATAGCATTTTTGTTTTTTGATTTTTATAAATCAGCCCTGATGATGGCAGAAGCAGTCTGCTGAAACATGTTGGCATTAAAAATGAATTGTTTGGTATAAAAAATCAAATTGGTATAAGATTATTCATATAGAAAAAATAAAATTACTGAATTTTATCTGCCGGTGAGAGGGTTAAGCAAATCTCACATAATTGAGGATTGCTCTAGCAAGGTTAATTGCAAAGGTTGTGATCGCAAGAATTTTTGTGAAAATTTGATTAATTCAATTGTTTATAATTCTCTCTTTCTTTTTTTTTAATTAACAAGTGGAAATGTATACTGTGAGATGACGGAAATTGTTGTATCGGTTTATTTTGAATCAACTGAAGAACCTGATTCACTACCTACACAGTTTTTCTATTATTCTTTCTCTGTTTCATCTAATGCTGTCTTTTAAACTGTTAAATCATTACTGCATTTTAAACATTTCCTTTTTTATTTTGTTATTACACTTTTCCTAAAACCTTTAGCTGACAATAGTTACAGATTTGTGATGGGAATAACCTTCAACATAAGTAATGTATTCATTTTTTAAACTTATAATTTGTAATAAAACCATTTCAACCTCGTAAGATCTTCATTAATTTTTTTTTTTGATGAAGACCTTATGAGGTTGAAACGTTTTATTATTCTACATAAAAGTAATAATATTAAGTTGAAGCTTAAGAAGGTAGTAAATATGTCTCTATAATTATACAGAATAAGCTCATGCTTACAGGAGTCAGGAATCTGTGACATCAATAGAATATGGCGGTCACGAATTTGTGATGAGTTATTATTTTCGTTTAGAATTCATGAGCGTGCTCAGAATTTCAGTAGCTGAGGAGACATAATAAGAATAATTGTCTTTCGAGAAAAAACAATGCAAGGGTTAAGAATTTTAACCACTACAGTAGAAGACAAAAAAAAAGTTTCGAATTCCGTTCCGTAGAACGGCCGTCGCACGATTAAGGGGGGAAATGGTATGCCGTTTGTCCATTCGACCGTGTTACCGTTTTAATCTTTCTCGTTTACCATATGTCTCGCTCAATTAAATATAAAAAATCGTTTATCCAACAAAACGTTCCGATTTTTTGTTTACAGGCTCCTGAGGTGGAGCTTTTTGAGTCTTCAACATCATGATCAGTATTACATATGTGACAGTACTTGGGAAAAGGGACCAATTGCGTTAAAAATTGAAAAATGAGTTATTCATACCACTGTGTAGAGCACTTCTTATGGAGTATTTTGATACCAAGTTTATAGGCAGGCGCTGCTTGGTTCACCAAATATACGAGCGGCAATCTGACCAACTTGAGCACAGCTTTTTCGAGAAAACTGCAATTAAATCTTCTTATTCAATTTCTCGCGGAGTTAACGTTGAATTCCGTAATCTAACCGGAAGTCCGCGTTACGGGTTAAGTAAGACTGTTACTTATGCTTGGAAAATGGTGGCGATCAGCTGAACGGCAGTAAGTTATAGTTGGGGCCGCTTACTTTATTGATGGGGGAGGCCTTTCTCAGTTTAGACCCTACATTGTGTAAGAGTACTAGACAGGTATGGCTTTAAATAGCACTAGATGCGTATAGACATAATTTTGCAGGCCGTTTTGTGCTTCTTCTTTTGTTTCCAACAGTTTGATAGTTACAGTAAGTCATGGTAACTATAATACAGTCACTCTTTTAGAAATGATCAACTAGCTTGGTTTGTTAGTTCACTGGCTAGCTAAGTTTAGGATTATATTTGTCTTGCAGCCAGCTTGTTGCCTGTTTTGGAACAAATGAACACTAGGAATCTCTTTAAATCAATGAACAAAAATGATGGACTTTCAAAATGTGTTGCCTTCTCTTGTTGCAGTGTGACAGAAGTTCTCATATCACTGAAACCTTTGTGCAGTCAGAGACTTGCTGATTCTTCTAGTGTCTTCACAAAAATAGTCCCAGGAGTCTCCAGGTCTGCAGACTCCAACTATAAGACTCCATAAATAGCAACATCAACCTATACAGCTTGATTATTCACATTTATTATTTCTATTCTGTTGCTGCAATGCTATTACAAAAACTTATAAGAATTTACCCGCGATTATCCGAGGTAGGGGTAATTTGTTGCTAGGCAACAAATTGAATTCGCCCACGATTTTCAATTACTCGCAGGTTGGATTTCCGTGCACGCACGGAAGGTCAAAATAAAGAGTAAAAGGTGACTGTGTTTAAACGGGGCGCTCGGACCTTTAACAACGGTTTCAGCCACTCAAATTTGGTGTCAGTGTAGCTAAAGAGTAGGAGATACCTGTGGGCCAATAAAAAGAAAACCAAAAAAAAAATTTTTTGTTGGTGTTTGGGCTATACTGTACATTTTTTATTTTACGTAATTGGTCCCTTTTCCCAAGTACTGTCACGTATTATGAATTTATGTAAAAAATCAAGTACAGTAGAACCTCAGAGTTACGTACCCCTTGGGAAATAAGGTGTACGTAACTGTGAAATGTACGTAACTCTGAAAAATTTCATCATAACCTTTGAATTTCAAATATTTCTTATACATACAGTTCAAACATGAAAAAAAAAAGTTCAAACAGTGTCAGGAATAAGTGGTGATTTTTTATGGCTACAAAAACTGGTGATTTTTCGTTGCTTAAGAGAAGAGTGTCTTTTTCTTGATGCTAAAGAATGCAAGTTGCCTAAGAGCATCAAATTCATTGGTGTGGCTTCTTGTTGCTGCTGCAAGTATCAAAACACTGTTCAGCATCACTATGACTTACTGCCCTCTCCATTTCTTCCTCTTCATCCGTGTCATCCTGTGGAGATGTTGATTCTTTAACTAGATCACGAATTTCTCCATCACTCAACTCCTGAACACCTGTCAAGTCCTGATCAGCAGTAAGCCATTCCTCCATCTCACTTTCATTAATACCGAGCTGATTAAGTTCTTCACCAGTCGCTGACAATTCTTCACTTGGAGACAGACTATCAGCTTCATCGTCACTCAAAAGAAGCTTATTCCATGCACGGCAAAGAGAGATAGATGAATTTCTTCCCAACATTTAGCACTGAGGTAGACTGCATTCTTAATTGTAAGTTTTTTGCAAAACTCTATGAATGATATATCTCCATCTGAATCCAACAATAATTTCCTTAGTAATTCCTTTTTATACCTGCGTTTAAGGTTCTCCAACACTCCTTGATCCATAGGTTGAAGGATACTGGTTACATTTGGGGGAAGAAATAAGCATGTAATGTTTCCATCATCAGATGCAAGAGCAGAAGCAGTAGGATGAGAAGGAGCATTGTCAAGAACAAGAAGTGCTTGAGGTGGTAGCAACTTGTCTGCCAGATACTTCTTCACTAATGGGACAAAGTGCTCATGAAACCAGTCACTAAAAATGGCTTTGTCCATCCAAGCACTCTTCTGAGAATAGTAATGTACAGGAAGGGCAGACATGTTCACTTCAGCAAAGCACCTGGGTTTTGCACTCTTATGAATGAAAACAAGTGGTAAAGGGCAGACATGTTCACTCCAGCAAAGCACCTGGGTTTTGCACTCTTATGAATGAAAACAAGTGGTAAACGAAAATCTCCAGTAGCATTTGCCGTGGCCATTAATGTTATCCTGTCCTTGGAAGTTTTACAATTCTTGGCTTGTTTTTCTGTTCCATCAGCTAAGGTTTTGTTTGGCAAAAGACGCCAGTATAAACCAGTTTCATCACAATTGAACACTTGGCTCATAGATAAGGGATGTTTCTCAATGTATTCCTGGAACAACTTGATGAACTCTTCAGCAGAAGCACTATCAGCAGATAGAGTCTCTCCTTGCAACCTTAGCTGTCTTATTCTATGCCTTTGTTTGAAACGTTGTAACTATCCAGTGCTAGCTTTAAAATCATCCTCAGTCTTACCTGGATATAACTGGGTATAAAGTATTTTGGCCTTTTCCATAACTAGAGGACCACTTAAAGGTGTACCCTTGAGCCTCTCCTGGGTAAACCAGAGATGCATGGCATTGTCAAAAACTTCATCATTAGCTCTTCTGACAATGCATCTCTTCTTCAGACAAGTAGAATCCACTACTTCACTTGCAAATTTCTCAATTTTTTTTCTGTCCCTCTTAATGTCTGAAACTGTGGACTCCCCAAGTCCAAACTCTTGAGCAACAGCAGCCAAAGATACTCCTTGATCTATTTTTTTCAAGATATCAAGCTTCTTCTCTATTGTTATAATCACTCTTTTCCTTTTGAAGCAGGAGTAGAACTGGAAGCCATACCAAACTGCTACCACGCCGCTTTAGCCTGCCATACGTGCCGGTTAAATTGACGACCCTTACCTAACGTGCCGTTCATTTCACTGTTCGGTTAACCGGTCAATTCGTATGTCTGATGTTCGGATCTCTGAGGTTCTACTGTAATTTGACTTTTTGAATGTTTTCTATTGTTGTTTTGTTTCCTTCTTAACAAGCTTAAATTTGTAATTGTAAGACTTACAGCATATCAGTTGATTTTTAATATAATTAACAAGTTGCTACACAAACTACACAGTTTTTCTATTGTTCCTGCAAATGCTGTCTTTCAAACTGTAAAACTCACTATAATACTCAGATTCCTATGGTATCTAGAAATGCTCGTATGTAAGTTAATAATTAATGGTATGGTTATAATAAGTATTTTCGTTGACAGATTATTTAATGCTTCCTTGTTAGTTGAGTTGAGTGGCCTTTGTTTAGCAACAATACCAACAGAAGGGATAAGATAAATACTTAACTGTATGTACAGAATTGTATAAAAGGAGTCTAAGGTTAAGCTGACTGCACAACAGAGTGAAGATGACAAGGTACATTGGTGCCTTAATTTTGGTGGTGGCCTTGGTCCAATTAGGACTTTGTAGACCTGACTACCAGCCCGTGGATGCAGCTGCTAGTAGTAGTCTCAATGATGGTGTAGAAGAACAGCTTAATGGCTTTTTGCAAGAGGAAGAGCAGAAAATACAGGATGGCAATATAGTTACTAATGGAGAGGAAAATGGAGACATTGAAGAAATGGATACCGATGATGAGATAGCTGAACTGGAAAATTTGGAAATTGAAGACGAGGATGAAGATGACGAAAATGGTGAAGCTGAAGAGAAGAATTTTGAAGTTCTAGAACAAGATATTAGTGATAGTCAACAAAGTGTGGACAACTCGGAACCAATACAAGCTGAATCCCAAGGAAGGGGAAGTGGAAAGATAAGGCTCGGACGTGGAAAGATAAGGCTCGGACGTGGAAAGGGAAGGCCCGGACGTGGAAAGATAAGGCTCGGACGTGGAAAGATAAGGCTCGGACGTGGAAAGGGAAGGCCCGGACGTGGAAAGATAAGGCTTGGACGTGGAAGCGGAAGGCCCGGACGTGGAAAGATAAGGCTTGGAGGAAAGATAAGGCTCGGACGTGGAAAGAGAAGGCCCGGACATGGAAAGATAAGGCTCGGACGTGGAAAGGGAAGGCCCGGACGTGGAAAGATAAGGCTCGGACATGGAAAGATAAGGCCCGGACGTGGCAAACATGATGTGGATTACTCTGGAACTGAATGAATATGAACAAATAGTAGTATGCTTTTGCAATAACAATTTTAGTTGTAGGAATTATTTTGTAGAAACTTTTAGATCCTTCAATGTATGATATGAGTTGATGTTCTATTAGATGTTGTGAAAAATATATTTACTTTTAAAAAAATTTCTGAGCCAAATATTATTATATTGGATAAACGATTTTTTATATTTCTTTGAGTGAAACATACGGTGAACGAGAAAGATTAAAACAGTAATGCGGTCTAATGGAACGGCTGTTTTCCCCCATTTTTTAATTGTGCGGCGGCCATTCTATGGAACGTAATTCAGAACTTTATTTTGTCTTCTACTGTAAGTGTGAGGTATACAGTATAGTCATTTTAGGTCTCAATATATTGTTTCATTGCACGTGTTGCATATCGACTTGCTCAGCTTTATATATCGATGTGCGCAAACATACATATTGGCATATTCATATTGATACTACTCCTAATAATTATTCTTTTAGTCTTTGTAATAGCTAGCTAGTGTATGGTAATGCTGAGGGTTAGCACCCTTGGTGCTTCATTTATTTTGTTGTCCAGGCTTGCTAGGAATGCCTGGAATATTATGTGTGCATCTCAGTGGATATCGGCAAACTTCACTTCCTCAAACTTCATCCCCTCGAACTTCATTCCCTCGAAATCAGTGTTTACTTATAATACACACACTTTTCACTTTATCTTAGTTACGTACTTTTTCATACTTTCTTGTAACTCATTTTATTTCTTGTTTCTCTGTTAAACTAAATCTAACTAATTTGTGGTTATTGGGACTTTATTTTGTCTTCTACTGTAAGTGTGAGGTATACAGTATAGTCATTTTAGGTCTCAATATATTTTTTTATTTCTTTGAGTGAAACATACGGTGAACGAGAAAGATTAAAACAGTAATGCGGTCTAATGGAACGGCTGTTTTCCCCCATTTTTTAATTGTGCGGCGGCCATTCTATGGAACGTAATTCAGAACTTTATTTTGTATTCTACTGTAAGTGTGATAGATACAGTATAGTCATTTTAGGTCTCAACACATTTACTATGTAGAAATTTTAAATATGTACATTGATAGGACCCTCCATGAATTTTTTTGTTTTTGTGGTTTTTATATATATAATAATGATCGCTTGCATGATTTGCATTTGAACCTAACTAGGTGAATTACTATATTTGAAGCACAAGCTACTTTCTTATACGATCAAATAAAATATTTTCTATTACCTTAATTTATCTGTGAAGCTCATCAGAGCAGAAGTGTATCAGTGCAGGCTCAGAGGGAGAGCACACCCGCAGTATATCTGTGTTTTTATATCTAGCTATTCACCTTTTGCGTTTGCTAATTTTATCCAGTCAATTTCAGGCTCAGACGGAGCCTGGTTGAGGGCTAGTCACTCAAGTTTTCTAATTAAACAGTTTAGCTTGTGAGTTGTAACCAAAAAGACAGACTGCACAGAAAGAGCAGAACAGCCACATATATACAGAACTGTTCTGAACTAAAGGAATGTAAAATATACTGTAAATAGATGACTGAGACATATTTGAGAACTGCAGGTGAACATGGGATAGTGACCAAACAGATAACGAACATGGATATATCCTAAACAAACTGTCTGAAGTTCTAGTGATTGGACTCCACTATTGCTGGGAATCCACCACATACACAAATAATCGATGTTGTAGCATTTTGTAATCTTCAACATCATGATCAGTATTGCATATTACGAATTTATATAAAAAATCAAGTATTTTGACATTTTGAATTTTTTTCTATTGTTGTTTTGTTTCCTTCTTAACAAGCTTTATGCATTTCCTATAACCTAGAGCCGTAGTACAAGTTGGTTGCACCACTCTGTTCATTTGGTACAAGATCTACACTATCCTTGTGCCTTCAGCCCTTGGTTGTGTAATCCTACCAATCTCCACATCGTGGTGTACCCTATACACAAATCCACCCCTTTGTCTAGCCGGCACTGGACATGCTTTTCCAAGATTAACTCAGAAAACTGCATCAAGAGCAGAAATTTTGCAATTTTTTCATAGATACGTATGCTTGCATTAAGATCTTCATTTGATCCCTGCTGTGTGTGTACCTTGTAAGTTTATTTTGGCTAAAAAAAATATAGAATTTTTTTTAATTTTTTTTTTAAACAAAGTAGTACTAACTTGTAATACAGAGAGATTATTACTGTGGAGGTCTTTCTAGTAGCATGCTCATTGAGAACTACCAGATCATTTAGTGCAGCTTTTTCTTGTTTAAGAGAGTAGTCGTCCAGTCTGTTGGTCTCTGTCACGCTCTGATTTTGGAGATTACCGACAGTAGGCTATTCCATGAGCATGCTCAATGAGAAAATTGTTTTTTGCAGCTTTGTTGTTGTTGTTGTTTTTTGTTGTTGTTGTTTTTTGTTTTTTGTTTTTTGTTGTTGTTGTTTTTTGTTTTGTTTTTGCTGCTACTGAAGAATAGAAAGTCGGGACCAAGAAGTCTGCATAACACGAGAACCAATATGAAACTACCTAAATTCACTTTCTGTTCCCCCTCTAGTGGTATATGCTGGACCGATAGTTATTTTAGTTGTTTTTTTGTTTTTTTTAGTTTTAGCAAGGATTTATTTAAATTCTGGTGATACATATGTATACTAATTTGTGTTGCTGTTATGGAATTGGAAGTAGCTTTGTATTGTGTAATTATATAATGTTTATTGCATTGTTTGTGTAGACTGATTTGCGGTGGGTGGACAGGTGTACATTTGATGTGAAGGGATTCAATCAGAGGCAGAAGGAAGTGTGTGGTCGGTAAGTCACATGTCATGTGTGTAATGTATGACATGTGCAGGGAATTATTTGTACCAACCTTTGCTTTTATAGTATACTGAGCACCCGGACATACTGTTATACTATAGGTGTGTGTTAGCAGTCCTCTAGTAGTAGCACTGATAGTGGTATCACACTAAAGTGACTCCACATGGATAAGGAGGAATGAGGAAGTGTGGGGTTGTGCATGTGTGTGTGCGTGCGAAGGGGAGGGGAAAGGGGTTGCGTTGTCATTTAATTTTCTTGAAGAGTAGGGCTACGTAAGTTTCAAAGGTCCAGCCTATGCAGACAAGGTGTCAATACTGTATATTTATTTGGTTCTGTATGCATGTCATGTGATGTGCTTGCATGTGTAGCATTGTGGACAAGGCCAATACCCGGCAAGCTCTGATAGAGCGAGCGTCTCGCAGCGTGACTGAACTCATCTTCCAGCAGCAGAGTGCCGTCAAGCAGAAGTTTCTGGAGCAAATCTCGCTGGTACACAGGCATGAGAGAGACGCCCTCAGGCAGTGGAAGAAGCTGGTTCAGCACAACACCCACCCCAGGTAAGGCCGCCACCCCCCTGTGTCCCCATCTCTCTTCTTTGTTTTTTCTTCTGTTAATTGTACCATAAGCTTGGTAATAAAAATGTATTGATTTGATTTATTGCTCACAACAAGCTTTTAATAAAAAATGTTTTGTTTTTTTGTTGAATTTAGTAACACATTTTGTTGCCTCATGATGTCATGACAATGCTCTAGATAGAAATCTCATGTACACATGCTTTACATGACCAACTTAAGGTGCTTTGTACATGTATAAGTGACGACCCTTACCAGATCAATTGTAGTCTTAACAGACCAACACTTTCCCTTTAACCACTACTTATACTTGCTGGCCCGACCTAAACAGTACATGTGTGTTTTGTACTATATATTTATATATATATATATATATATATATATATATATATATATAGAGCTCTGTGGTTTAAAGATGAGCATCGTGTGATGTGCTGGCAGCTGGATCCCACGGAGGGTCCTGGTAGAGTGCGCAGGAGGATGATGAGAGCTCCTCGTGCGGTCAGCAATAAGCACTTCCTGAAATATACCACCTCTGAGCACGAAACAGATGAACTAGGTGAGTGGGTGAGAAGAAGAGAGAGACAGAATTTTTTTTTTTTTAAGTTCTCTGTTAACATTTTACGTAATTAACCCTCAGCGTGCATGCGCGAGAAGGTTGTAGTAGTCGTCCTGTCTGTCTGTCTGTATGTCACACTCTGATTTTGGAGATTACTCACAGTTAACTGGTATGAACTTACTCAGAATGAAGATATAGGACCTTTCATTGTGCTACTTTTTTTTTTTTTTTTTGGGCTAATTGTTGAGAAAACGCTACATACATATAGGTACCAGCTTTTGTGGGTAACGCCCCCTACCTTTATGTCATAATCACATGAGCGAATAATTTTTTGCAGCCCGCGGTGTAGTTTGCTTTTTGCTCAGGGAAGTTAACAGTGTTGAAGGAAGTGAAAATGTTCGCATTGAAAATGTAAGGTTAAAATAAATTAATGAATTTGAATGAAAAGTGCAGATACGGAAAAAACACCACTAGCTATATACGGAAAAAACACCACTAGCTATTTTTTCATTCAAATTCACTAATTTTTTTTTTAACCTGATGAGGACAGCAGTATGACTGTAGAAACGTTGTTACTATCGTTATGTAACATTAAAAATGTTGATATAGGAGAACAAATATTAATGAAGCACCAAAGACGTGAACCCTCAGCGCTACCAAACACTACCTAGCTATAACAATATATTCTCAGACCAAAAGAACAAGCAATCTGTTAGCTATTGTAATAAGGCATCAATATAGCTCAAGCAATGAAAATGGTATATGGAAGTGCTGTCTTCATAAGAGAAGAAGCTAAACAGGCCAGCAACATTCACCGGTATATGAGGATAAGTAGGACTGTCTAAATGTCGTTACTATCATTATGTACCATTGTGAACAATATTGATAAAGAGAAGTATGAGAGAGAAAATTTGATGGAGGAAGTGGGTGTGCCTTTAAGTTGGAGAAGTTGATAGAAGTATTGTTGTTGTTGTTGTTGTTGTTGTTTGTTTCTATACTCAAGGCCAATATTCTTAGCATGTGTTTATTAATAATTGTAAATTATACTTCAGAGTATCTTTGTTCTATTTCAGCTGGCACTAGTCCATTGTCGTTCATCTTTGAGCACACTGCCTACCACGGCATGGAGGGTCTGACCAGCAAGGTGGTGCTGCAGGGCGGAGAGAACTGGTGCTCCATGCCGTGGGCGTGTCTCAGTATCAGTCCTGACAATTGCTGCAAAGGACAGCTCATTATGTGTGAGTGGACGGAGAAGTGAAACGTGTGAATCTTTAAATGATAATGGTTTCTAAACTTATTTTTAATCTGATCTAGTTTGTTAGTTTGTTGTTATTATTAGTTTAATATCTGATCTAGTTTGTTAGTTTGTTGTTATTATTATTTTAATATCTGATCTAGTTTGTTAGTTTGTTGTTATTATTATTTAATATCTGATCTAGTTTGTTAGTTTGTTGTTGTTATTATTTTAATATCTGATCTAGTTTGTTAGTTTGTTGTTGTTATTATTTTAATATCTGATCTAGTTTGTTAGTTTGTTGTTGATATTATTTTAATATCTGATCTAGTTTGTTAGTTTGTTGTTGTTATTATTATTTTCAGCAAACAGGAGCACTTATTTTGTTGGTGACGGCCCCATCCGTGGTGACCCCAATATTACCAAGATTTTGCCGTCTGACGAGGAGACTTCCCTCCTTACATGGGAGCACTTGGAAGTGGTGGAAATACACAAGAGACGCTACATGCTAAAGAACAATGCCTTGGAGATCTTCCTCATCTCGGGCAAGACCATGCTACTGTCTTTTGACACTCCCAAGGTATTTAAGTAGGTGTGGTCTAACCGAGAACCTTTGTATTATGAACTGAAATATGTATGGCACTGCATAGTGTGTGTGTGTGTGTGTGTGTGTGTGTGTGTGTGTGTGTGTGTGTGTGTGTGTGTGTTGATACTGTATGGAGTTGGCCCTATAGGAGACCTCTACTTAGAACTCTATGAAGAGGCTGCTATTTTTGTTTCATTATAGAGTAACAAGGATCATAGTCTGTATGGGTGTGTTGTGCATATGTAAGTATGTTTGTGTGTTTGTATGTAGTGTATGCATGTGTATATGCGTCTCCACTAAGTTAATTGTATTTTATTAATAGTGAAATATTTGACACTAGTGAGGTAGCATACACTCACATCTCAGACTCCTGTGTATACATAGTTTTGTCCAATACTGGACTTTATTTAGGACAACCCCGTACAGCTTTTAGTGCACAATTACTTCTGTACAAAGTTTATTTAGACAAAAATGAAGGCTTAGTATCCACTTTAGTCAGCTTAATTTATGGCTAGATGCTAGATATATGTGTACACTTTTTATGGCGATAATGTGGGGATGCTGTAGCAGCCGGTTAGAATTTAATTTAAATCAGGGAAGAAAAATTGCAAGCCCTTTACCAAGTTTAGCGGCACTCGCACATACATACATAGTATGTTATTTTGTTACCTTCAATTTTCTGAATGAGCATGAAGAATAGTGAGGTGTGCTGTGAGTTTGTGTGAGTTATGCTATCTACGGTTTCCATGTTTAGGATCGCAACGCTGTCTATCAAAAGATGTTGGAGTTAGAACCTCCCAACTTGGTGGACACTGGAGAGGCAGAGTTGGACAAACTGCGCCAGGTCACTCAGAGGTGTGTGTGTGTGTGTGTGTATGTGTGTGTTTGCGTGTGTGTGTGTGTGTTGCTCATAGTCCACTCAGTTCAGTAAATGTCACAAGCGAGATTTAAAAATTATACGTGCTGTAGTCTTGAGTTGGTAACTTCACAAATATTTCAATTATTGTCCTCCTCCCTCTCTCCCTTCCCCTCCCCCCTGGCATCCTCCTCCTCCTCATCTGTTGATATACATCTAGCATTATCATATTTTGTTACAATCTCTTTAAGCCGGGTGAAATTTGGTTTTCTAAATATCATATGGGGACTGTTTGACATACATGTATAAGTATTTGTGCGTGTGTGTGTTTGTTTGCTCAGTTGGAGACAGGGAGAGATTACTAACTTTGAGTATCTGATGGAGTTGAACAAGTTGGCAGGTCGCACCTTCAATGACCTCATGCAGTATCCGGTGTTCCCGTTCATCCTGGCCAATTACTCGGCCGACAAGCTGGACTTGAGGTTACCTATCAACTTTAGGTAAAGGGTTCATGGATTAGTGGGTCTGGCACATTGTGAGGGAAGGAGAGAGAGAGAGAGAGAGAGAGAGGGAGGGTGGAAGAGAGTAAAGGGTTGTCAGCATAGACAGTGAAAATACTTTAAAGTCATTCATTAACCCTCATCACGCTCGCGCGAGAGGGTTATAGTAGTGTATTTGACTGTCTGTCAGCATTCTATTTCATGAATGGCTGAGAAATAACCTAAAGACAAATATGACATGACACTATAGGAGAAAGTCCCTTAAATTACCACTTTTTCAATTTTCGAGCTAGTTTCCGAGTAAAGGTGGAGAAACTTCAGCTCCAAACAAGCACCAGCTAGATGCAACGACCCTTACCTTTCACATATATTGGTCACGTCATACAGCATTAGTGTCGTGCGTCCGCTGAATGGTAGTCTACCACCAGAGAATGGCGACGTGGAAAAGAACTTCGGAGGGGGTTCTCTGATTGAGGGTCAGCCCTTAAACCTCTCCCACCCAATGCCACGGTCAAAAGAGTTCGCTTGTTCAATTAAAGAAACTGATGTTTACAACCACAATTTGACACACACACACACATTCTGACCAGCAACTTGCCCTCGGCCACAATATATAAGACCTCGGGCAGGGCCGCTATAATATTACGATGGAGTCAGGTACAGAATACATAAAATGCTGACAAGGTAAAATGTTAATGATCCGACCTGTACGGGTCGGCAAAGTAAAAGGTTTAAAGTTAGTGGGGGGGATGACTGAACGTTTGCAAGTCATTCACCACAAGCAGTCACGTGATCACTTGTAGTTTGCAAGTCATTCACCACAAGCAGTCACGTGATCACTTGTAGTTTGCAAGTCATTCACCACAAGCAGTCACGTGATCACTTGTAGTTTGCAAGTCATTCACACAAGCAGTCACGTGATCACTTGTAGTTTGCAAGTCATTCACCACAAGCAGTCACGTGATCACTTGTAGTTTGCAAGTCATTCACCACAAGCAGTCACGTGATCACTTGTAGTTTGCAAGTCATTCACCACAAGCAGTCACGTGATCACTTGTAGTTTGCAAGTCATTCAACACAAGCAGTCACGTGATCACTTGTAGTTTGCAAGTCATTCACCACAAGCAGTCACGTGATCACTTGTAGTTTGCAAGTCATTCACCACAAGCAGTCACGTGATCACTTGTAGTTTGCAAGTCATTCACCACAAGCAGTCACGTGATCACTTGTAGTTTGCAAGTCATTCACCACAAGCAGTCACGTGATCACTTGTAGTTTGCAAGTCATTCACACAAGCAGTCACGTGATCACTTGTAGTTTGCAAGTCATTCAACACAAGCAGTCACGTGATCACTTGTAGTTTGCAAGTCATTCACCACAAGCAGTCACGTGATCACTTGTAGTTTGCAAGTCATTCACCACAAGCAGTCACGTGATCACTTGTAGTTTGCATATTTTCTCTTAACCGTGTGTGTCCTTGGTAATTAGAAGTTGAAGTAATCTGAAGAAATCTTAGTTGTGTAATAATGTACTTAGGGTTTGCAGCCTTGGTGCTCTGATTCTTTTAGTTGTCTTCACTGGTGGTAAAGGGTATTCAAATTATATATATACTGTATTTATATATATATATATTGTATAACATGTAGATATGGAGAAAGAGTGTAAGTGGCAAGTGGGTTCATCCCCTTTCTCTCCACACACTCACACACACACACACACACACACACACACACTGTTGCACTGTTGATATATAGTTTTGGTGATATTTTCATAGGAATTTGGAGTTGCCCATTTCTATACAAGATGACACAAAAAAGCAGAAATACTTGGACACTTACAGGGTAAGGAAATTCTTATGTATGGGCTGGCCAGATGTGTCTCTGATAGGCTATTCCTTGGTATATAGCCTGACTGTGACCTTTCATGCTAGTCACTATTATCAAGATGCATAAGATTGTTATTTACAAATTAGGGATTTTTACAGAACTTTTTGTAGTAACCAACCCTAAGTTGTTGTTATAGCTTGACCACCTCAGAGATTCCTTGGTAGCCTGACTGTGACCTTTCATGCTAGTCACTATTATCAAGATGCATAAGATTGTTATTTACAAATTTCATAGTCAATTGTTTGTAAATTCACTTACTGCTTCCTCATCCCCAAGTGCTAGAAACACCAGTTATTTGTCTATTATTTTTCTCCATAATTGACAACAAAGTGGTAATACATACATTGTTGTAATTTCGAGCATTAAATTACCTGGTGCACTGACAATTGCACGTAGAGGAGCAACAGTCGCCAGTAAAACTGAATTGTAGCTACATACACATACACAGGTCAGACGCAGTGTAGACTTGATATCAACATTGACCTTCTTAACTTAAATGTGCTTTGATAATTCTGGTTTCTAGTGGGAGAGAGTTGAGCAGTGTAGTGGGTGGTATTGGAAGACAGCATTTTATACTCTGTTGTTGTTGTTGTTGTTGTTGTTTGTTTGTTTGTTTTTGTAAGTGTTCTCAGATACTTTCAGAGCATCTAGTTGGCCTAATTGTCACTTTGAATTGTGTTATAAATTATATATTTGGAATATCTTATACGTGTATATGTTTGGCAGACTAACTGTTGTCATTTTAATTGTGTTATTCTATTCTTCATTCCACAGTTCTTGGAGGCGGAGTCTCGTTACGACAGTCTCACACCTGGTCTCCCTAACAACGTGGCCAAGCCCTATCATTACGGCTCCCACTACTCCAACAGTGGCATCGTGCTGCACTTCCTTGTGCGCCTGCCACCCTTTACCAACATGTTCCTCGCTTTCCAGGGACAGAGCTTTGACATAGCTGACCGTACCTTCCGTAACCTAGCAACAACGTGGTGGCTGTCTTCCTCTGAATCCGCCACAGATGTGAAAGAATTAATTCCAGAGTTTTTCTTCCTTCCGGAGTTCCTCGTCAACAATGAAGGCAAGTGCTGATTTTTTTTTTTGTATGTGTTTGTAGTCGTCCATTGAACATACTATAAGAAAAATGTGGTGTTTGGTTAGCACAGTGAAGCCTCTCAACAAAGGGCAAGTTGTTTGACCCTTGTACGACGATAATGCTGGATTAATTTTGTTCCAATTATGCTGGGTGTTGTTCAGAGTCTGGTTGCTTTTTGGAATCCCTTAGTAGAGAGGAATCCCTTAGTAGAGAGGTTCCACTTTATTCATTGATATTTGAGATTGTTGTGTGTGTGTTCTTTACTCATTCCATTTGTTGTTGTTGTTTTTTTGTTTATTTTTTTTGTGTTCTTTTTTTTCCAACTTCCAGGATACAATTTTGGTGAGTGTCAAGATGGGGCTAAGGTGAACAATGTGAAGCTACCTCCGTGGGCAGACGGCAAAGCCAGGCTCTTCATCCTCAAACACAGACAGGTAAAGGGTGTTTAATTTTGCAATAATAACAATACTTATTAGGTACTGAACAGAGCCTGATAACTGTTGCCACATAGAAAATGCATTAAAGTAAACAGGATGTGGCCTAGGGCAATATTTTTCCATATCACCTGTGTTCATAGTTATTACGTTGGGTTATTACGTCCCACTAGGTAAATTTCTTGTTACCAAGGTATTCAAGGTATTCGCGCATGAGCAGTACCTAATAAATTTATTATCCATTGGATACCCGAGAATATCACTCGTCTGATTGGCGGTATTTACGCTCGTGCCTGCGGCACTCGCGTAAATACTAAGCCAACAGACTCGTGATATTCTCCTGTATCAAATGAATAATATATATATATGTTGTAACCTTTGTAGAAATAATATTTACATTATACTTCAAATGTTTTTATTCCACAGAGCTTTTCTCAGTGTCATTAGACTCTACAGAGCTGAAATATTTGAATAATGTATTATTATTACTACAAAGGTTTTTAAAATGGTTAACATATTGTTCTGTTTATTGTTGTTCAGGCATTGGAGAGTGATTATATTTCCCGTAATCTGCACCAGTGGATTGATCTTGTGTTTGGCTATAAGCAGACTGGGCAAGCTGCTATCAACGCGGTCAATGTCTTCCATCCTGCGGTGAGTTGGGGAAGAGAAGAGAACAGCATATGGGAAGGGAGAGGTTGGGGTGATGAAAATAACTACTATTAAATACCGTTGCTATATTGTTGTCAGGTGTAATAACTTGGCAAGTGTGCAATAACACTTGCCCGGTATTTAAAATAGTTAAAGCATGAGCGCTTAGTGCCTAGTAGATTTATCGCACTCAGTCCTCGGGCCTACGGCCCTCGGGCTGTCGTGCAATAAATCGACTAGAAACTAAGCGCTCATGCTTTAACTATAACTTATTGATGTTTGTCATTTAGAAAAATTTAGTAATACAATTACGCACACACATACACAAATGTAAATTTTCTTGCTGCTGCTAGGCGGTCATGCGCACCTGGCAGAGCCAGGATGCCTGTGCACTATGCAGGCACTGTGAGCCGTGCAAGCAAAGCTCCTGAAGCCGGGTTAGAAACTCACAGGAAAACAGGCCTCTTTTCGCAGCAAGTTGTATGGGCACCCAAGTCCCACCCCTGGACCATTGCTCTTACATGAGAAAAGGACACACATGCACACGCACGCGCACACACACACACACACACACACAGTTTTTTTACCACTGTGTAGTTCCCATCTGTGTCCAACAGCCACTAGTAGTCCCAGTAACTCTCAGGGGAGACATGCCTGAGCTATCAATCACATCATTATCAGAACCATTGCTTTTGCATGAGAAAAGGACACACATGCACACACACACACGCACACACACACACACACACGTTCTTTTACCACTGTGTAGGATTCCCATCTGTGTCCAACAGCCACTAGTAGTCCCAGTAACTCCCAGGGGAGACAAAATAACATCACGCTTGTGTAGCTATTGTGTGTAGACTACAATAGCATCTTTGAGTTGGTTATTTATTTAGTTCTATATGTGTTTATTTAATTTTTGATTTGATTTGATTACATATTTTTATTTATTTAATTCGTTTAATTTATTCAATTAATTATTTTTTTATTTGTTTGATTAAGAATCATGATTAGTTTAGTAGGTGTTGCTGTTGATGAATGTCTGACACTGGACCTTGGAATTCACTTGATCGTCGTGATGTTGTCCTTAAACAAGAGAGTTTAGATTCCCTATATAACTCTATAGTTGTGTTTAGTCAGCCATGTACTGTATATGTACAATACTGTCTTTGCTGTGAATGGGTTGATGGCTCATAAACACTTTTGTCATTACCACACGCCTGCAAATATATTATTTCTATCATAATTCATATTTTGATTTGTACAATTCTTTTCAACAATTTGTTACCTATCATATACATAGATGTCTCATAGTTATTATGTATTTATTGCAGACCTACTACGGAGGAATGGACATAGACTCTGTCACAGACTCCACCCAGCAGGCGGCCATGAAGGCCATGGTCAAGACATACGGCCAAATGCCGGCACAACTCTTCAAGGAGCCACACCCACCTAGGACCAAGATGACGCCTGTTCTCACCACCTTCAGGATGAGGCTCGGTAACGTCCTGAAGAGACTGACGTCTACTTCACAGATTTCCAAAATCACGAGTCCACTCTTCTGGAAGCATGTGAACTTGAACAAAGCCAGAAATCAGATGTCTTCCCAGGATTGTGACTTCATTGGAGCCCCAGGCACGCCTGATGTCATCGCCATCTATAATTGCAGAATTGAGAAGGCCCCTGAGAAGATTATCTGTCTGGGCAACAGAGAGTTCCTGGTGATGGGAAGAAGGGCTAATTTTGTGCAGAACACTTCTCCCTCACATTCTAGCATCCTGATGGTGTGGGGTAATTGGGATAACTCCCTGTCAATCTTCTCCGTCACTCATGAGAGAACTATCGGACTTCACGCACAGCCTTTTAATAATGCAAGTGTGAAATTATTATTATGGTTGTTGTTGTTGTTGTTGTTGTTGTTGTTTTATCATTATTATTATTATTGATCATTATTATTTGCATTATCTTTAAATTATATTATTAGAATAATGATGTTGATATTATTATTTTATTTATTTATTTATTTATTTATTATTTGCAGATTACATGCTCAGAATGTGTGAGAAATGGACAGATGATAGTTACAGGAGGCAGTGGGGGTGTGGTTTCATTCTGGTCCATCGTCAACAATGAACGGGTATTTTTTAATTTATTAATTAGTTACAATATTGAATGTAGTATATATGTGACCGTCTATAGGAAAACCAGGCACAATGCGGCACCCTTCGAATAATTTTTTTTTGCACTTACGGAGTTGACGGCGTCCAGATATTGAGCTCTCCAAGTTTTATCGTTGTAGCTTAAGTTGTTCCCGCTATAATAGACCTAACCGTTCCCTTCCGTCGGCTTGATACAATACATTTTTAAGAAATCGATCAATCTTTTCTCGATATTTACGCACGCCGCGTTGTGCCCGGTTTTCCCGTAGACGGTCACATATTAGTACTATATTATATATTGTACTCTACTAGCTGATTAAGGATCACTAGTACTCACATTGTACTATTACTTTCAGTCACTCATTCATGCCTGCATCTGGTGTGGTTGTGTTCCATCATGTGATAGAATGGACTACTACATCTCATCCATGAATAGCTGTTAGCAGAGTACAATGAGAAGCATGACACTATGCCACTTATTATTATTATTTATTTTTTATTTTTAATTGGTGGTGTGATTCTAATAATAGTTTGTCATTCGTAGCAGGCGGTAGACACCGTGTGTGTGTGTGTGTGTGTGTGTGTGAGTGAGAGTAATAATGTTTGGCGATGTGTTTTATCGGTATTATAAACTAGTGATGTGCTTCAGCACAAATGGCAAGCAGGGAGTAGGAAGCCAAATCGGATTGGTGTGCCATAACCACACCAACTTATTAAGTTGGTGTGGTTATGGCACACCAATCCGACCACACTCTCTTGTTCATTTCATTAGTGAATTTGATGTATAATAAGACAATTTGGAAGTTTTTTTCTCGATCAGATGAACCTAGAATGTATTAACCCACAAGAATCACTCCAAACAATTCAGTACAAACACTTTTATTACATTACAATGCCAATGATTTTTTGTAAACAATGAGTAGGTTTCAAATAAATAAATAACTTTTTTTATATAACTATATGATATATCGTATAGCTACATGTATCATAGCTACTTGGACATATGTATGCAAACAACACCATGACAAAAACGAAAACTAATAATAGTGAGAACTTACCTATTATATAAAATTAATAATTAGAAGTTACCAATTTCTGGTCTGCTTTTGTGGCAGTATTTGCTCTCTCTCTTTTTTTATTTTTTTTATTTTTTTTATTTTTTATTTTTTTAATTTTTATTTTATTTATTTATTTATTTTTTATTATTATTACAGTAGGAGTAAAAAAAAAGTTTCGAATTCCGTTCTGTAGTACGGCCCTAAAATGGTAGTTTTTTTAACCGTAGTTTTTATCGTTGCATTCCATACCGTTCTGACTAAACGGCCAACACCGTTTACTAAAACGGTAAAAAACGGTGAAGCATTTCCGTCGATTCACAGATATTTTCTATAGCTATATCAGCAAACTAAGGCCTTGTATCGACCATTAAACGCTACGGGGATAGTGCAAAAATGCTCGTATAAAATTTTAACTTGATTCAATAAAGCTGCAGACTGAAGTTCCGACGGGCACAGAGCTATAACGAGGTCCGCACTTCGTAGATCTTCTGTTAGCTACTGATGGACCTCCAGTAGTAAAAAATCTAAGCCCGAGAAGGCCCTTACAGCGAGAAAACGTCAATACTATGCGGTGGTCGATCTAACAATTCTCCGCGAGACAACTTCGAATAGGATGGCTTTAAAAAAATTTTTTAACCCGAATAGCTCCGCCTTCTGGAGCCTGTAAACAAAAAATCGGAACGTTTTATTGGATAAACGATTTTTTATATTTCTTTGAGCGAGACATACGGTGAACAAGAAAGATTAAAATGGTAACGCGGACGAACGGAACGGCCGTTTTTCAACAAACGGCGTACCTTTTTTCCCCCGTTTTTTTATTTCGCGACGACCGTTCTACGGAACGGAATTCAAAACTTTTTTTTGACTCCTACTGTTTTTTTTTTGTTGTTTTTTTTAATTCTTTAAACAATTTTAAGCATGTGTGGCAAAAACTACTTCAGCTGACTCCTTATAGTGCAAAAATGGCCAACAATGTTGGAAGGACCTCTGAACTACGTCTTTGGAAAACTAAAGGAAGGATCAGACTGGGGCGGAGTTTGGGGGAGTATCTTCCACAACAGGCACTAGCAGGAGACATTGTATACCATGACCCTTTTAATCAAATTATTGGTGCCTGGCAAGTGAGCTTTTGTGCTCAAGTAATTCATAACATTTTAATTATTAATTCTGACTATCTAAATTATCACCAGTGCCTGGCATAAACCACGGAAGTCCTGAAAGAAACACAGCCAAGTTTTTTAAATTGCGTATGGGAAAGGGTTTCAATGTCATGGTAATGTACTCGCCGCAACTTGGAAAAAAAAAGAAGGAATTACCAAGCAGCTTAGAGCCTAGCCCTAAATAAGATTTGCTTTCTACAAAATAAACTGGGATGAAGCCAAAAAAAAAAAAAAAAAAAAAAAAAAAAAGCAAACTATATATCTGACCTACAGATTTAACACATGCCCCTCTCACACACACTTGTAACAGAAAATACCAATGCAGAACTTACATAGTATTTTCTTGTTGATTTGACATATTGGGTAATGGAGTTTCAAGTAAAACAGCTACATATGACTAACAGGGCATTAACCAAGATAACATACCACCGCCACTAGTTAGAATTCCAGTAAGTTCGTAAGAAGACCTAACTGTGTCCTGCATATAAACAATTTTCGATTATGTTACCCCTAATAGTATCTAGCTTGTTTCGCTCACTCGCCAATTACACATGCATGCAATGTACTGCACACATGTATGCAACTGTGTAGACATGTATGTATTATATTACACATGTAGATATACTACCATTATGTGTGTATGTGTATCAGAATGGTCTGGCCCATGATGGCAGAGGTGAAGTGACACACCTCAGAGGTCACAACGAGTCAGTCATCAGTATGGCTGCCTGCAAGCCCTTCAGTATTGTAGTCACAGGCAGCAAAGACAAGACAGCTATCATATGGGACACGAACAGGTAGGGCTGTCAGCCACACGCCAAGATACTAGTGTGGATTTCTATCGGGGGGGGGGGGGGGGGGGGGGAGCTATTTTTCCACACTTCTCTGCTTCCCATTCAGAGACAATTAAAAAAAAAAAATAGAACCCTGGTTTTATATTGCTATTGCCAAGGACTTGGTAAAGAGACACCTTCATGCGTAATATTGAGTTGTTGTTTTTTATTTACATGTACAATATACACATGATTCGCTCAATCTCGGCTGAATTAATTATAATAAGAGTCAATGAACCTATTCTCACTTAATTTAGTCAGCTATTTGTATGTCACTGTATGTATGTCTGTTCATTGTCACATGATGTTGTGGTCCTGTGTCTGTCAGGTTATGCTATGTGAACACTCTCACTGAGCACGATGGTCCAGTCACTGTCCTGGCCACTAGTCCCACTCTGGGAGACATTGCCACTGTGTGTAGCTCAAGGCAACATAAACTAGCAGCAAGTGAGACTTACATAGAGTGCATATTCAATAGTATAAATTAATCAAAGTGGTCTAAAGAAAATCAAGGGTAAAAATAGAATTTTTTTTTGTTAATCGCAGTTGTCACCAGGGAAACGAACCCAAGACCCCTAAATTTAGCCACCAATGTTCTAGCCACTGAGCTATGACTAACTTCCAAGTCCTTCACATTTTGCACATTTTACCTTTTCATTAAACCCCTTTGACTGAGAAAGTTTCGTGCAAGTTTTTATAAAGGGTCAACAGCATACACATTTTCCACTTTTTATAAAGATAATATATTTTTTAAACATTTTGTCATTTTTTTTACAGAGTCCATTTCCAGGTCGACTGTTCGGATGTGGACTATAAATGGTTCCCTTATCGGGAAGATCATGGTGGAAGAGGAGGTGTCCAGTCTGGCCTACTCAGCTGCTCCAGAGGGACTCTACGTCAATGTTCTAGCTGGAGGACTGAAGAACGGCAAAGTCAAGTAAGAGGGAGCTGGAGACTCACAACTTATGGCAGTCGAATTCATCAATTTTGCATTTTATTAGTTGTTGTTGTACGTAATTGTTGTCTATAGCTGTTATTTTTTTGTTTGGTTTAGGTTGTGGAATTCTTGGGATTTAACTTTAGTAAGGGAATTGGACTGTCCTCTAGACTCTTCCTACCCTGTTCTAAGGTACAGTCACAATTTACACGTACATGTACTTAATTAACATGCATGCAAAATGAAGGGTAGTATCTGGTGTGACTCATGGAAATTTTAGTGTGTGTGTGTGTGTGTGTGTCAGGCTTAACCCATTGCAACCTACAGTAGAAGACAAAATAAAGTTTCGAATTCCGTTCCATAGTACGGCCGTAAAACAGTAGTTTTTTTACCGTAGTTTTTATCGTTGCATTCCGTACCTTAAAAAAACGGTTAAGCTTTTCCATTTATTCACAGATATTTTCTAGCTAGAAATTCTTCCATACATAGCTATATCAGCAAGCTAAGGCCTTGTATCAACCATTAAATGCTACGGGGATAGTGCAAAAACGATCGTACAAAATTTTAACTTGCTTCAATAAAGTTGCAGACTGAAGTTCCAACAGGCACAGAGCTAAAATGAGATCCGTACTTCGTACGTCTTCTGTTAGCTACTGATGGACCTCCAGCAGTAAAAAATATAAGCCTGAGAAGGCCCTAACATCGAGAAAACGTCGATACAATTCTCCGCGAGACAACTTCGAATAGGATGGCTTCAAAAAATTTTACACGAAAAGCTTCGCCTCAGGAGCCTATAAACAAAAAATCGGAATGTTTTATTGGATAAACGATGTTTATATTCTTTGAGCGAGGAGTGCGGTGAACGAGAAAGATTAAAACGGTAACACTGGTCGAACGGAACAGCCGTTTTTTACCAAACGGCATACCGTTTATTTCCCCGTGTTTTAATCGTGCGACATTCATTCTACGGAACGGAATTCGAAACTTGATTTTTCTCTTCTACTATAATTTGCAATTTTTCAAGTATTGGTTTGATAAGATTTTTTTTCTCCATAGATTGGGTGAAGTTTAGTGTGAACTCAAGTAACCATCACGTTAGCCAACTAAATACATTTGTTTTTAACTCGCATTATACTCTGTATGTTTTTTTTTGTTGTTGGTGTTTTTACGGCACCACAGTTTGTACTTGCTTGAATTATTGGTAATACTAACCAAAAATATTGCAATATTGATCAAATCAGGTAGAGAATCATTTCAAAGCTACCATGTAAATGAATAGTACAGCGTAGTTAACTTCCGTTAACTTGGCTAGTCACTTGCCACAACTGTAGGTTTTCAGTACACCCACTAGCTATGATATATAATATCCCAATTGCAGCATTGCCATTAGCTCTTGCTCCAAGGAACTCTATGCTGGCTACAGCAATGGAGGCGTGGCTATGTGGATTAAACCCAAGCAAGATGCAGAAGATTTGGAGTTTGAGCACATCAAGTTAGAGAACTATATTCATGGTAGAATGTAACTGACTGGTTGAGTCACACGAACTACACAGGCACAGGAGACAGCATTAACCCTTTCTTTCTTGTCAACTTTTACATATAAATTACTTTTTGTTGTTGTTGTTGTTGTATAACATCACTTATGTGCCTTATGTGAATTTTAATTATATATTAAATATTTTTTTTATCTGCAAATAAAATGGGCTAACTGGTTTATACAGGAATAGAATATGTTTGGCAAACTTGCCTACAATATCACATATTGTGTCAGTAAGCATGTTTCTTTATTTATTTTAGTTGTTTTTGTTTTAAGAGGCACGGAAAACTTCCTGTTGGTTGTATGTATGTGTGTGTACGTGTCCTTGACCAAGGTGCCTTTTGGGGAAACAAATGAATATGATTTTCCAAAGCATACTATAAAGTCCGTGAAGTTCACCTCTGCTAACTGCATACTAATAATGGCATGGTGGAATGCTGTAGTGGTTTTGTTGGCCTGTTTTCCATTGTCCTATTCAGCATGCAACATTACTGAAAACTGTGCTCTACTGAAGGATCTGGAATGTGCTCTCTATACTACTGATTCCAATGAGAGAAGGCTGAATCAGGCATTTTTCCCACCAAGAAAGGCTACTTCTAGGTATATCAAAGTGGAGTACGTGTTCAATGTCAGTGAAGTAGACACAGTGGAGGGAGATGAATGTACTGTCACTTACTTCTGGAGCATTGGTGGCTTCCTTCTCATTCAACCTCCAAGCATCTTTCAACTGACATCTCTCATGTTCAGTTACCCAACTAATACTATTGAGAGTATGACTCTATATATGCCATCTCCCTGTCATACTGTTATTAATACAAACACTACTGGAGGAAGTTGTTCCTGTGCAAACATGAGAAATGGCACTTTGGATATATTAACTCAACAGGTACATGAGTAAGTGGTATAATAATTCATTGTGGCATAATTTAATTGCATTAAATATTACTCTCAATGCCAAAATTAGGGTATTGTAGCTTTATATACTATTCTTGATTGCTAGCTATATCTATTAGTGATGAAAAATAATTATGTAATTAACAGTTTCTGAGATGGAAGTAGGTAATTGCTTATGTACTTTACATTAGTGATGTGAAAATATTGGTTATAGCTAATTATGATCTGCGGGAAGCTGTACTAGCAGAATGTTCTTTCCCAGTTTTAAAGTTCCATTTCTCAAGTGTTATATTTATTATAGTGTGGGTAAAAATGAAGTGATCTCACTAAGTTTTTTTTGTTTTTTGTTTTTTAGAACTTAAAATATCAGATAAGGGATGAAGCATGGCTGTTTATGCATTATTCGCAAAGTATTCAGAAGTGTAGATAATATTAATGGATTAAAGTTTGATCATATTCATAGTTATTTATAGTTTCATCATACTTTATATTTCTCATTGTCATTAGGATTGAAATCATTCTATGTTTTAAGGATTGCTTGTTCTGTTAGCTAGCTATATTATATTTTTGGCTATAGTTGTTGCAGTACTCAAAATTTAACAATCCTGAAGGAATAGTTCGTGATGTAACTTCAGTGGCTCAAGCACTCTGCGTTGAAGATATTGAAGCAGGTTATTTTGATCATACCACTGTAAATGTGTACATTGCTGCTAAATTTGTATTACCTGTAGTAGCATCAGTTGCTAGTCTAACAATCATTTCCAACTATTATCCTATTTTAATGGAGAAAGTGACCAATCCCAAGGACAGACCTACTTTTGTGGGAGTCACTATGGCTGGCACTTATCTTACTCTCTACATGATAGCTGTGGATATTTCAGCTATTGTGTTTTATGTAGATAACAAGACAGAATATCGATTCTACTCTTCTATATCTAACTCTCGTAATCTTCAATTGACTTATTATACTTTCATAACTGAATGTGCTCTATCAACTATGGCCCTTCTTATTGCCACAATTTTGCATCCCTGTGTTGGCAAAAACAGCAAATCAATGGCAGACTACAAAAGTATTTGCTTAATAATACTCTTCATATTTTTTTTTACATATGTAAGTACAATGGCATTTGTTATTGTTTTCCAGAATAAAATAATAATATTACTATTAACAGCAGTATTTCTTCTTATTCTGATAATAACAATTGCTATAGTCTTCTCAAACTGTACTAGGCCAACAAATTATTTTCTCATTGGGTTTATCATAGTTCCCATTATATTTGGATCTTCCCACGTTGATTATATTTTAGTGGCATGGTTGACTGAACCAGCGAAAACTACTTCTGTAGCTATTCTTGCAATAGCTATTGTATTCTATCTGTTTTTCTTGTCTCAATTCTTGTATAAATTAATTTCAAAAATTATAAGCAAGATCAAGCCAGATTATTGGAAAAGGGACTTGATCAAAGCAGCCAGTGACAATTCTGTTGAAAACACCTTTTCACCATCTTGGGAGTGTTGTAAATTAAGTGTTATCTTTTTACTTGGATTGTGTGGAGTTGGTCTAGCGTCATTACAAATTGCAGCATTCTATTTACTTCCATTCCCTTCTATTAGACTAGTGGACTACCTGGACAACATATTCCAAGTCAGTGTTGTCATATTTGGAGGACTTATAACTTATAAGCTAATATCTGGCCAAGAATCAGATAAAGACAAGCAAGTTGAAAAGTCAGATAAAACAAAACTGAAGGATGACGATCATAAACAAGTCTCAAAGGTTGTCAAGGAAACGGATCCAGAACCAGTTGAAATTACTGCAACTCTTACTGTAGTGGTCAAGAACAAAGTTGTGATGAATAATACCAAATCACAACCAAAAACAGAATTTCAAGAACAGGTCCTTGAATTGGAATTTAATAAAGGGCATAAGAAGACTGAAATTGTCATATCCGATGTAGAAATGAATCATGAATGGTCTAACAATGGTAGTCAATGGCATTGCTCATTGGAGTCATCTAAAATACAATTTAATCTGTTCTCTAATCGATGTATAATTTCCTTAAGGGATTCACTATTTCACATTAACAATGCTGCATTGAAAAGTGGAAAAGCATCTGACTTAGAATTGTTTGTAATTCATAATACACCAAACCCACTTATGACAATAGTTAAAAAATCATCAAATGACCTCTGCTGTGAAACGATTCCGTTGACTGAAAACCGTAAAATCTCACTTGAAATACCAGTAGAGAGCTACCTTATTAACAAACCATTTTTTGGACTTGATAAAGGAGCTGTTTGTAAGTTTAGTGATTCAATCACTCTAGTCAGATGGAATAATCATTTAACTACATTGAATGTCTCAAGATTGCTTCTTCCTATCAAGAATGGTTGTTTGGTATCAATCTCAAGAACTAACGATGAGTCTCAGCTTTCAATTGGTAATGATTATACAAGTGCAGTTACCTTTGGTAATAAAGTAACAATTACAAGGCACAGCACAGCTGTTTCACTGAAGTGTTCTATACAAGTTAACAATTTTCTAATAAAGATTAAAAAGGATGAGGAAAGTGTCCATTTAATTCTACAACATCAAACCAATGGATTTAATATCAAGGTTCCACTAGATCATATTCAAAGTGGCACTTCCACAATAGCCCTGACAGTGGGACAACAATTTCGAATCCACAATCCTTCAATCGTATTTAATGGACAATGTGTATATTCAGTGGTACATACTAATAAAACATTTTTCTTTGAAAGAAACGATAATGAAGTAATAATTAGACTTTCAGATACCAATCGATGTGTTATTACATCTACTTTTCAATACTTACAAGTGACTAATGCTGAGACAGCTGCAATCATTATTACCAGCCCTATTCCAACAGATGTCAACTTGAGGCAAGATCAGACTGGATTAGTTAACTTAACCTGGGAAACGGATAATAAAACAACCACTATAAAGTATTTAGAAAGGCCATCATGCAATCTGATGCTCGAATTGAACAACATGGCAGTTAATTCTCCTGCGATACTATACATTCCAACAATTAATGAAAAGAAATTTGACAGAGCAAAAAAATCGTGCAAAAACTCAGTTGTGAATTTGGTTCCACAAAGAAGGCAATCTTTACCTATACTACCATAGCATTGAACATATTTTATACATGTTAATAAATTACATGCTAGTGTTATTTACTTTTATATTATTATTTGTGTAATTTTCTAAGCTTGAATATTGTAGCTGATGAAGTTTTTTTGGAGAAAAAAAATCATTATTTTGTTATGGTTTGTTTTTTGTTTTTAGCTGATGTTTCATTGGTTGCCTCCTGCCAGATTATAAAAAAAAAATTTTCAATTATTTTTATTCTAAAATTGTGCTAATATTCCATATAATTATTTATTTTCCATAAATTTTCGTATTATTCTCTTATTATTCCAATTGGAAACTATAAGCACAAAGAGTGCAAACCCTCAGTATTACTTACATTGTTTAAAAAAATGTGATAATTTGCAAATGAAATTTTCACCTTACAAAAATAGTGGTTGCAAATTTGCTCATTCTAACAACCGATATGTTAATTAAAACTTAACCTGACGTTTCGACTTCCTGCAGAAGTTCTCTTAAGGGGTCAACTGAGGTCAAACTCTCCATGGTAATATAATAAACAACTTGTGAACAAGTATTAATTAACATAATGTTGGCTGTTAGCACAAGAAAATTTGCTATGTATTCTAATTATTTCAGCCAAGAATGACTAAATATTGGTTTATTTATGAATAATATAAATTATAACATATTTAGCTAGCTGTATAATTAGTGTGGACGTCTAATGGTGTGTGGCTTTTCAGCAACCAATAAAGTTTATATGTGCGGGTCTTTTTTTTTTAAAAGTAGGCATACATACAGTTGATGAAAGAATCACACCTCCAGTAACAGAAGAGACTTTGTCATGTAAAATACACCAGAGGAAAAAATCAGCACTGAAACTATGAACTAGGCACAGCAAATAAATGTACGCTTACATGAGCATACGTGATTCTAAATATAGGTAATTTAGAAGAAAGAATTGGCGTGGCAGTATACCAGCACTTACCATAGCATGGCCTTTCCCTAATAGGCCAAAATAAAAAAATGGCAAATTAAAGGAACCTAATTAATAGTCACAAGTCATAACACGCCTTCAGTTCAAAGGAAATCAAGGAAAATATCATCGTTATGTATTAGCGATTAAATATACATTCCTTTCTCACATTATACAAGTGTGTTTCCAATCCCTCTTCCCATTTTATATCTATGGCCATACTAAATTGAAATTGTGTTTCTCGGACAGGAAATTTCAAATAAAGACCCAGTAGGTGGTAAATCTATGGCGTGTTGCATTGATGTTACTCTAGTTTATGACAAGAGTTAAAATTGTATTCTGAGTTATTATGGCTTCATCTATAGTATTCATAACTATAGGCTCCAAAGTTGTTCTCTCAGTAATGGATTATAGCTTTCATGTTGAATGTTTCAGTGAATTAGAAGCACAGATTCTAGAATGACTTAATAGAGATAATTTTGGTATTAAAAAATGCCTTTTTTTGAGTAGAACTATATTATATCCAAAATCCTCTGAAATCCACTTTGGGGAAAAAGAAATAAGGGCAGTATTAAATTAGCTCGTTATAGCTATCAAAATCTCTATACTTGCGAATTAAATTTTCGTGCATCATAGAGTTTATATAGCGAAATTTTTGAGCGCAAAAATATTTTGGGAAATGTTTCAAGGATGGTTTTTTTCTGCAACTGAAGGTGTTAGCCACTTTCTTATGGACTCCTTGACCTTTGCCACACCTTATATAAGAGCATCATGGCTGAAAAGGATATTGTGAGAAGCATGGAAGAGATGATCTTTGGTCCTATCTGAATCAATGTGTAAGTACCAATCCTGCAAAAGTTGTACTTGTACTTGTACACTCTAAATGTCGTAGAGACTTCACTGACAAAATGAGGCTGGGAATTTCAAGTGAACTTTTGGAGGGTGAAATGCCAAAGGCAAAGAGATTACGATCCTGTTCCTTATCTTTTGACTGGAAGGAGGACTGTATGCTCTGTGGTAAATCTGCCATAGCTGATTCTCGGCACCCTGAAAGGCAACAATTCCCATGCAAGACAATCTTTTGAAATGCTGCAGAGAAAGGGAGTACCACTGGGCATCTGAGGTTGAGAATTGCCTCCAGGGATGTATAGACCTAGTTGCAGTGGAAGCAGTATACCATGATAAATGTTTAACAACATTTATGCAAAAAAGAGACCACACAATAAGAGAAAAACAGCAGGTCAGTGGAACAATGTCAATGTACACCTGTTAGGCATAAAAAAATTTTCTTTTTTACAGGTAGACATCCAGGTAGAGTAATGCTGCAATTATTCAACCATCTTGTCAAATGGCTTGACTCAGAATCAGGTGCAGAATTATACACTCTAGCAGAGTTGCATTCTAAAATGACTGAATTCTCTGACTGATCTGTTGTCTACATGATAAAGAGGCTGAAGCAAAACCTGCAGGAGCACTATAAACAGCACATCTTTTTTGCAACTGTTAAGGGCCGTGAGAATGTTGTTGGCCTGTTTCCCATTGTTCTATTCCGCATGCAACATTACTGAAAGCAGTGCTCTACTGAAAAATCTGGAATGTGCGCTCTATACTACTGATTCCAATGAGAAAAGGCTGAATCAGGCATTTTTCTCACCAAGAAAGGCTACATCTAGATATATCAAATAGCATCAATATGAGAACAATTTTTCTCGAGTTAAACTACTTATGCAAACTATATTTCTTGCCATTAATCTTGATAAAAGTGATAGAAAGCAAACAAATCAGTTTATTGAAACAGCTGTAGGCTATTATTTATGCTAAGAAAGCTGCTAATTACAGCTAGACGTACTTGCCAAAGTAAGGCTAAACACCAAAAGAATTGTTAAATAAAAAGGATTTCGGTATAAGCTAGCTGTCATTCATAATTTAGATTTCTCTGATGAAATAAACGGTGCTATTTTTATTGGACAATAATAACATTTAACAATACATATTGATATTTCGTATTGAGACCACCCAGAAGTGGCTATCAGCAATCTAACCCCTCCATACATATTTTTATTTATTGATATCACCAAATGGCTGATACATGTATATAAACACGAAATTTTCAGAAATAAATAGCTATTACAATGTTAAATACTATGAAACTTTAACAGCCTTGATGCTTTCTTTGATTCTTTGTCAAGTATCCTCACAGGCCATAATGGAGGAGGGATATTTATTTGATCCATTCACGCTCTCTATCATCTCATCTTTGTCAGGATGCAAGAACAAGGCAATGGTCTGCCTGCTCAGATGCCTAGTGTCATTTGTTGGTAGCAACACTCTGTGTGGCTGTGGTAAGAAAGGAAACAAGCATGGATCAGTTGAAGAGTAAGTCACTAGAACATACTGTAGCCATGTAATCTCCAGTCCATCGCTGCATGATAGCACCAAGATTAATCAACACTGGCATCTTCTAGATATGGAACATTAATCCTCCATTACGCTTCTTCACCTTGGAAATAAAAGTTTTCTGAGGTATAGCTACTGTATTTGTACGTTGATACAAAATACTTTCTACATATTTAAGTATAACACCTGTATACTATAATATTATAGCTTATATGTAATTTTTCAAAGGTTTTAGGGAATAAAATAGTCATTATTGTCATCAATTTGTCCAGGAGCTTTATAATAGTTTAGTCTACTCATATTGAGCTGGTAATAAATACTCTTCTGCATTCTTTCATCCAAGTACAGAATAAAGAATACAATTCATAATAGTACAGCACTTAATTTCCCATTTAGTGCAGAAGTTCTATCCGTAGTAAACGAAATTGGTCCAATAAATTTGAAGAAGCCATACTACATTGAAAAAAGTTCTTAACTGTAATTCATAGTTTCATGTATCTAGACTCTTTACCAAACCGCTGCACGTTGAAATGATCTGGTGATACTGATGCTACGTACGTCTGGTCTAATGGAATGCAAATAACAGCCTGGTAGTAATTAACCTATTATGCTGATGCAAGATATCCTGGTTTCACACTGTTATCTACCACTGGACTCAATATGTCATACCTTGGTTTTATCGGCACATGTATGTTCACACCACAGGAAGTATTTGATCATGGGTCATTCTGTTATTTGTTAGATTACTGTCAGATGTGTCACCTCTAGTTTCTAAATAAACTAAATTTAGTGATATGTATAGCTACCTAACTAATTTAGAACCCGTTGCTATATTAGGAATTTACCATAGCTAGCTGCTTTACAGCTTACTGCAGAGCAGCCCCAGTAGAGTTAGATCTGGAGATAACAGCTGGCAGCTACAATGCTAAAGTAAACTTGGGGTGTGCTTCAATTGAATTTTAATTGAATTTTAATTTTGGGCCTGAAACAACACAGAAGAATTGGCTTGACACCGAAAATGCTGATAAACAAAGTTGCTTAGTGGAAACTGGGCAGGCATCAGTAAACGGGATCTACAATAGTTAGAGCATGCCTTAGGTACTGGTGGATTTAGTGCACAGTGCACTAAATCCACCAGTACCCAAGCGCTTATGCTCTAACTATTACATAGTGAGTGAGCAATAGCTACATTAAAAAAAAAAAAAAAAAAAAAAAAGCTGGCCTGCTATTAGCAGGTGACAGCACGGGTAACATGTGTAATTTCCTCCTACTAATTGAGATAATAAAGTTTGAGAAAACTGTAGCATACTTATCGTTTGTGTGTTGGAGCAAAGTAGCTATAAATGTAGCATAATACAGACTAAGTATTTTTAAGAAGTATTATACCTGAAGCCCTCCAATGGGAGATGGAAACAGAAGAGTGATGGTCCCATAGTCCACATGCCCCCCACACCTTAACTGGCCCTCTTTAATGGCTGTTGAAGAAGGCAGTGGAAGGTAATGGTTCACTCTAATGCTACTGAAGCTATAGCTGTAACCAGTAGCTTGATGTCTCTTCACAAAGAACTGGGGATCCTTTAAAAATTCAAATAAATGTTGGCAAATATTTACATATGTATGTATGCATCATTACACATGTGTGCTTGTGCTATAGTTGCTTTTTAGGGTGATGATTCTGAGATGTTGAGTGCAGCTCATTAACACATGGATTAATGATAGAAACCAACTTGTTAAATAAGTTATTGTAGTATATGTATACGAAATATCTTCTTGGAGTGAAAACCATATGCTGTAATTTCCTGTAGCTAACAGCTTACTTTCATGCCTAGTGCATAGCCCACTGCTGTTAATACTTTAAATGCACAAGTCTTGGCCATTTCATAAAAATCCAACATGGCTGTTCTTAACTCTGGAACCTCTTGATCCGGTAAGTTCTGATAAAACAACAACACCAACAATAAACAGAAAAAAACAACAACAAAAAGCCTTTGGTTTTTAAATAATAATGTTTTAGAACAGGTTTCAATGGTGGGATGGGTGAGGGCCAGTTATGGGCAGTACTCCTGCCTTCAGATTAGGTAGGCTGCCACCAGGTTTATTCCTGCTTAGATCTGTCCAGGAATATCTAAACCCAGCACTTGAGTTATCCCTCCTTAATAGGGAAAGTTTAGAGTAACAATAGTGTAAGAGTAGTTACAGAGACGATGATGAAGGCAATCTACTGCCACAAGAAAAAGACCAGGTTCACTGGCATGTCAGGATTATATGTCCATCATCCCTCCACCCATGCACTGGTGAAACATACAAGGAATGACCAATGATAACGGTCCACACATGAAGGCAACATGGCCAAAAAGAAAGTATTGTTTAAAAAAGCCTGCGAAAGAGCGAGAATACATCTAAGTAACAGAAGGCTAAGAAAGAAATTGCGAAGTGATAAAAAGAAAGTATTAGAATAAAATGTTGTTTGTGTGTGTGTGTGTGTGTGCGTGTGTGTGTGTGTGTGTCTGTAACTAAGGAGGTGATTGTTATATATTGGTGTGGGACTTCACCCACATGAGATACTTGTTCCAAGTTGAACCGAGACCTCATAAACAACATTATATGTGTGATGTTGTTTTGTGAGTTCTCTGTTCAACATGGAGGAGTACGAGTATCTCATGTGGGTGAGGTCCCACAACCAGCATTTAATTCAACCTTAGCTATTTAGCCTATTATAGCCTCATACTTTAGTGGCTGTTACCCTTTAAAACCCACTACAACGGCAGCATCCAAGCTTCCAGGAAATCCCTAACTTTGGGAAGGCTGCAATTCTAGACCAACCGTAACCTCCTAATACTTCTGAGGTTGCTAACCCATAATCTCTAAGTAGATAGCCTCACCGGTTCCTGAACTTACACATCTTTCAGTATCATAGACATCAAAGTGTTCCTTCAAATCTCCAGGCCCCTCCAATGTGGAGCTGAAATATTAAACCTAATATATTAGACATCACTGCATATTCACATACTTACCCTTCTTGCTCAATTTGATAGTATCCACCCAAATGATCATCACTATCCTCCAGCAACCTGATATTTCCTTTTCACATCTGAAGATAAATTGAAAAACTTCATCACTATTTTCCTTCGCCAGATTTACCTGATAAGGCAATAAATTAAAAATAAATAAACTTGTATGTCAGAAAGTTGGTATTTGTATATGTGACAGTCTACAGGAAAACCGGGCACAACGCGGCGTGCGTAAATATCGATAAAAGATCGATCGAATTCTTTAAAATGTATTGTTTCAAGCAGACGGAAGGGAATGGTTAGGTCTATTATAGTGGGAACGACTTAAGCTACGACGATAAAACTTGGAGAGCTCAATATCTGGACGCCAACAACTCTGTAAGTGCAAAAAAAAATTTTTTCGAAGGGTGCCGCGTTGTGCCCGGTTTTCCTGTAGACGGTCACATATACAAGACTACTATGTAATTTTATGCTATTTCAACAAACACTGTTACAACACTGGCCCTGATGTAGAAAACAAAGGATTACTGAATTGCTTAAACTTTTAATAGTCTCACTTCACCTTCTTAATGCAACTTACCACTTTCATGTCCATACCATGGTTTTTGAGATAGACAAATCCTACTTGAGAAAATGCCTCCTGCAGTACTGGAGAATATTCGGACACATTTTTTAAGTTCTGCAAGTCTACTACTGGAATATTGTCTAGAATGGACATCTCTGTAGAATACAAGAATAAATGTGATTAATTGGCGAGCGAGCGTAGCGAGCGAGACACTTACAGGGGTAACACAATCGAAAATCGGGGATGTTTATTGGCGAGCGAGCGAAGCGAGCGAGACAGTATTAGGGGTGGATAATGCAAAATCGGGTATATGTTATTGGCGAGCGAGCGTAGCGAGCGAGACACTTACAGGGGTAACACAATCGAAAATCGGGGATGTTTATAAATTTATTTGTATATATGTTTGGACGTACGTATGTCATTTTGTACTTTGGACCCTCGCGTTTTTGTGTTAGTTATGTGGGTCGACCCCGTCCCAAATTGCACTAAAAAAGAATCCTCTGGTTTATCGATCGTACCGTATCACCCTAGAAATTGAATTGTTTACCGTTTTGAATTCTTTGCGGGTGCAGTTAAAACTTGAACTTAAGGGACTTCCATTTCTATTCGAGTTAGTGGCGGTGGTAAGTCAATGCGCTCTTTGTCATGGTTATAAGCCGTGCGCAACAGTATTTACTTGAAAATACATTGTCCACTAGACTACTGAGAAGGTAAGTCTGTGTAGGTGCATGTCCAGTTGTGTCAAAGCATTGTGTGTTACAACCACTACTTAGCTAAAGAATATCACAAAGAAAACTTTTAAATAACGTGTATTGTTTTGTTGTTGTTGTTTTCTTTCTAAGCAGTTGCAGAGAGTTGTTACTATGGCACTGAAATACCTTTACCCTGTATGCTAAATTTAAAAACTGGACCTTATTTTCAGTAACTTCAGTGTTAGAAGTCAAAATCATTCATATAAAAATAGTATAGTCTTTAGGCTCGCTCGCCATTTGTGCTCAAGCATATCACTAGTATGTATGTATGTATGGATGGTACGTATGCTCTTTAAACGCGCGCGCGGGGAACTTTTTTCTCCTAAAAACACGGCTATTTAGGCTTAACTCCAGTTTATTCTGAAACTACAGCATTAAGCAAACCTTACTTTATACTTAAGCTCCAAAGTATGAGAAAATTCCTGCTAAAACGCTTGTTTTCAAGACACAAAAAGTTGATTCGACAGGTTACTATGGCAGACTTAATTTCAAAACTTCGCCGTTTTATGGGGGGATACGGAGTGCCGGTTGTTGGTTGTCAAGAGCCGTTGGTAGCCAGAATGCCGTAGTATTAATGCTAAGGAAGCTACTACTTCTCGAGGGAAGCTGAGGTAAGTACGTAATTCCATATTTGTTAGCTAAATATGCAAAATTAACTCTGGCCTTTCATTTATGTAGCTAAGAGCTTGTCAACAGTGAAAATAGTCAGATTGGCTCAAATTTGGTACTACAAAAGTTACCACTGCTCAAGAAATTGAGGTAAGAAAGTAATTTTGTATTTATGTGCTATAATTGATTGTCTTTTGTTTTTGTAGGTGAGAGCTTGTCAAGAATTCAAGGTAATTCAGATGGTCAAAGTAATTTCAATTTGATACTACAGAAGTTATCAATACACAAGTATGGTGTAAGTAGTAATTCCATATTTGTTGCTAAAATTACAAATAATAACACTGGTTTATTTTTTATCGTAGCTGAGAGCTTGTTCAAGAGTTACTGGTGATTGAGATTATTAGAATGGTTGATGTTTGATACTACAAAAGTTACCATTAATCAGGTAAGAGAGTGATTTTGTATTTGTTTGCTGAAATCAAATGTCATAACTGCTATAATAGTGTTCGCATGAAGTAAGCTAAGAATAGTAACATTTTATGTTACCTAACTATCAGACTCGCTCGCCATTTGTGCTCAAGCACACCACTAGTTGGCGAGCGAGCGAAGTGAGCGAGACACTATCAGGGGTAACTCAATCGAGATTTCGCTATATTTGGCGAGCGAGCGTAGCGAGCGAGACACTTACAGGGGTAACACAATCGAAAATCGGGGATGTTTATAAATTTATTTATTGGCGAGCGAGCGTAGCGAGCGAGACACTTACAGGGGTAAAAATGAAAAAATCGGGGATGTTTATTTGTATATATGTTTGGACGTACGTATGTCATTTTGTACTTTGACCCTCGCGTATTTTTGTGTTCTCTCCGTGTTCGACCCCGTCCCAAATTGCACTAAGCAGAATCCTCTGGTTTATCGATCAGTACCCGTATCACCCTAGAAATGGAATTGTTTACCGTTTTGAATTCTTTTGCGGGTGCAGTTCAAACTTGAAAACTTAAGGGACTTCCATTTCTATTCGAGTTAGTGGCGGTGGTAAGTCAATGGATCTTTGTCATGGTTATAAGCCGTGCCCAACAGTATTTACCTGAAAATACATTGTCCACTATACTAGTGCGAAGGTAAGTCTGTGTAGGTGCATGTCCAGTTGTGTCAAAGCATTGTGTGTTACAACCACTACTTAGCTAAAGAATATCACAAAGAAAACTTTTAAATAATGTGTATTGTTTTGTTGTTTTTTCCCTTCAATTCAAGCAGTTGCAGAGAGTTAGTTGTTACTATGGCACTGAAATCCCTTTACCCTGTATGCTAAATAAACAAACTGGACCATATTTTCAGTAGCTTTAGTGTTAGAAGTCAAAATCAAAATATTATAGTCTTTAGGCTCGCTCGCCATTTGTGCTCAAGCACATCACTAGTTTGTATATATGTTTGGACGTACGTATGTCATTTTGTACTTTGACCCTCGCGTTTTTGTGTTAGTTATGTGGTCGACCCCGTCCCAAATTGCACTAAACAGAATCCTCTGGTTTATCGATCAGTACCCATATCACCCTAGAAATTGAATTGTTTACCATTTTGAATTCTTTTTCGGGTGCAGTTCAAACTTGAAAACTTAAGGGACTTCCATTTCTATTCGAGTTAGTGGCAGTGGTAAGTTAATGCGCTCTTTGTCATGGTTATAAGCGGTGCGCAACAGTATTTACTTGAAAATACATTGTCCACTAGACTACTGCGAAGGTAAGTCTGTGTAGGTGCATTTCCAGTTTTGTCAAAGCATTGTGTGTTACAACCACTACTTAGCTAAAGAATATCACAAAGAAAACTAATAACGTGTATTGTTTTGTTGTTGTTTTTTCCCTTCAATTCAAGCAGTTGCAGAGAGTTGTTACTATGGCACTGAAATCCCTTTACCGTGTATGCGAAATTAAAAAACTGGACCTTATCAGTAGCTTCAGTGTTAGAAGTCAAAATCATTCATATAAAAATATTATAGTCATTAGGCTCGCTCGCCATTTGTGCTCAAGCACATCACTAGTTATTTATTTATTTATCTGTTTATGGGGTACGTGAGACCCATCCCAAATTGGCACTAAACAGAATCCTCTGGTTTATCGATCAGTACTCGTATCACCCTAGAAATTAATAGTTTACCGTTTTTTGAATTCTTAGGGACTTCCATTTCTATTCGAGTTAGTGGGCGGTGGTAAGTCAATGCGCTCTTTGTCACGGTTATAAGCCGTGCACAACAGTATTTACTTGAAAATACATTGTCCACTAGACTACCGCTAAGGTAAGTCTGTGTAGGTGCATGTCCAGTTGTGTCAAAACATTGTGTGTTACAACCACTACTTAGCTAAAGAATATCACAAAGAAAACGTTTAAATAACGTGTATTGTTTTGTTGTTGTTGTTTTCCTTCAATTCAAGCAGTTGCAGAGAGTTGTTACTATGGCACTGAAATCCCTTTACCGTGTATGATTTAAAAAACTGAACCTTATCAGTAGCTTCAGTGTTAGAAGTCAAAAAATGGTACAGTCCTTAGGCTCGCTCGCCATTTGTGCTCAAGCACATCACTAGTTTATTTATTTGGCGAGCGAGCGTAGCGAGCGAGACACTTACAGGGGTAACACAATCGAAAATCGGGGATGTTTGTTTATTTATTTATTTATATATATGTTTGGACGTATGTATGTCATTTTGTACTTTGACCCTCAGTATTTTTGTGTTCGCTCCGCGTTCGACCCCGTCCCAAACTTCACTAAACAGAATCCTCCGGTTTAGCGACCATTACCCGTATCACCTTAGAAATTGAATTGTTATCTGCTTTGAATTCTTTTGCGGGTGCAGTTTAAACGCAAAAACTTATGGGAGCTCCATTTCTATTCGAGTTAGTTGCTATTTGTCACAGTTATAAGCCCTACTGAACAGCATTTACTTGTAAATTCATTGTCCACTAGACGAACCGGGAAGGTAAGTCTTGCGTAGGTATGTTCAGTTGTGTGAAAGTATTGTGCGTTACAACTACTATTAAGAATGTCACAAAGAAAACTTTAAATAAAGTGACTTGATTTTGTTGCTTCTTTTTCAATTCAAACAGTTGCTGGGAGCGGTTACTATGGCTTTGAATCCCCTTTACCGAAAAACTTGACTATTATTTTAGTAGCTTGAGTGTTACTTGTTAAAATCAATCATTTAACAATAGTGTAGTTTAAAGCTCGCTCGCCATTTGTGCTCAAGCACACCACTAGTTTATTGGCGAGCGAGACAGTATTAGGGGTGGATAATGCAAAATCGGGTATATGTTATATATATGTATGTATGGATGGTACGTATGCTCTTTCAACGCGCGCGCGGGGAACGTTTTTCTCCTAAAAACACGGCTATTTAGGCTTCACTCCAGTTTATTCTGAAACTACAGCATTAAGCAAACCTTACTTTATACTTAAGCTCCAAAGTATGAGAAAATTCCTGCTAAAACGCTTGTTTTCAAGACACAAAAAGTTGATTCGACAGGTTACTATGGCATTGAAGACCCTTTTCCAGACTTAATTTCAAAACTTCGCAGTTTTATGGGGGATACGGAGTGCCGGTTGTTGGTTGTCAAGAGCCGTTGGTAGTCAGAATGCCGTAGTATTAATGCTAAGGAAGCTACTACTTCTCGAGGGAAGCTGAGGTAAGTACGCAATTCCATATTTGTTAGCTAAATATGCAAAATTAACTCTGGCCTTTCTTTTTTGTAGCTAAGAGCTAGTCAACAGTGACTGGTAAATTCAAATAGTCAGATTGGCTCAAATTTGGTACTACAAAGTTACCACTGCTCAAGAAAATGAGGTAAGAAAGTAATTTTATATTTGTGTGCTAAAATTGATTGTCTTTTGTTTTTGTAGGTGAGAGCTTGTTGTCAAGAATTCAAGGTAATTCAGATGGTCAAAGTAACTTCAATTTGATACTACAGAAGTTATCAATACTCAAGAATGATGTAAGTAGTCATTCCATATTTGTTGGCTAAAATTACAAACAATAACACTGGTTTATTTTTTATCGTAGATGAGAGCTTGTTCAAGAGTTACTGGTGATTGAGATTATCAGAATGGTTGATGTTTGATACTACAAAAGTTACCATTAATAAGGTAAGAGAGTGATTTTGTATTTGTTTGCTGAAATCAAATGTCATAACTGCTATTATAGTGTTTGCATGAAGTAAGCTAAAACATAGTAACATTTTACGTTACCTAACTATCAGGCTCGCTCGCCATTGTGCTCAAGCACACCACTAGTTTATATATATGTTTGGACGTATGTATGTCATTTTGTACTTTGACCCTCCGTATTTTTGTGTTCGCTCCGCGTTCGACCCCGTCCCAAACTTCACTAAACAGAATCCTCCGGTTTAGCGACCATTACCCGTATAACACTAGAAAATTTTTTTTGAATTGTTTTACCGTTATGAATTCTTTTGCGGGTGCAGTTAAAACTTGAAAACTTAAGGGACTTCCATTTGTATTCGAGTTAGGGGCGGTGGTAAGTCAATGCGCTCTTTGTCATGGTTATAAGCCGTGCGCAACAGTATTTACTTGAAATACATTGTCCACTAGACTACTGCGAAGGTAAGTCTGTGTAGGTGCATGTCCAGTTGTGTCAAAGCATTGTGTGTTTCAACCACTACTTAGCTAAAGAATATCACAAAGAAAACTTTTAAATAACGTGTATTGTTTTGTTTCTGTTTTTTCCCATTCCAAGCAGTTGCAGAGAGTTGTTACTATGGCACTGAAATCCCTTTACCCTGTACACGAAATTTAAAAACTGGACCTTATTTCCAGTAGCTTCAGTGTTAGAAGTCAAAATCATAATAGTATAGTCTTTAGGCTCGCTCGCCATTTGTGCTCAAGCAATAAATGTGATTAATTGGCGAGCGAGCGTAGAAAATGCCTCCTGCAGTACTGGAGAATATTCGGACACATTTTTTAAGTTCTGCAAGTCTACTACTGGAATATTGTCTAGAATGGACATCTCGGTAGAATACAAGAATAAATGTGATTGATTCTAATCTGCCCCTACGACCGCGTATTATATAACTAACGGTCAACCTAGTCTGGCGCAGCCAGCGGTTAGGAAATGGTCTGGCTGCGTCAGACTACGGTCAACCCCGTGGATGATCGTGATGTCGCGGTTATACGAGGATTCGTGTTATACCCGATTTTCAATTGTGTTACCCCTGAGAGTGTTTTGCTCGCACGCCAATTTATTTTGCCTACTTTCTTTGCTGCTTGGAGAAATTGGTATAAGAGAATCTGTCACACCATGACAATGGTGGTTTGACATAATGAGGTATGCCCATAGAATGATTGCATACTTTAAATGTAAGGTTTCTGGAAACAGATCTCAAGAATGGCCCTAACCATTATTTTGGCCACTGCAGCAATATAGTCCTGAGTTTTGTTTTTAGTGCAGAGATTAGCTACATAACTACATAATTTGGAACAATAAGTTTAGATGGTCAACAACTGATGATGATGCTAAAGTACCTGATAACAAATACTAAGTTTAGATATATTCTCTCTTACACAGGCTTTTTTTTTTATAACAATACAGAATTAGCTAATAGTAAGTTTGACTCAATATTCTGATTAAATAAAGACTTACTTTTATAATATGCCATATACCATCCAAAGTAAAACTTCTACTTTCAACTTATATTTACCCTAGTTGGTATGTGAACTAATAATGATTCTTATAGCTATACATTATTAATTAATAATGCTTTTATTTATTCAATAATTTTAGTACCAAAATATTTCTTTGCTAACTTTGATGTAACTTCACTTTTACTCGTTCTTTTATTCTTCCTGGGATAAAGACTTGAAGAGTACTGTATTGTAATTGAGAAGCACTCTTTTATGACTTTATTTGGATTATCAGAAAAGACTTGGGCAAGAACCACATCAGATAGCAACAATCCTACTACTGAACAAAGCATTTACAAGCAAAAACGTTGCCATTGGTATAATCCAAGACATCCAAGTCATTTTCAGGAGATTTGTAGAGGAAGTAGAATAACAAATCTAGCAGAATTCTGGCTGCAATGTGCTCAAGTTTGACAGGGGAATGGTTTTACATGTCTCAAGGTACTTACTTATATTACAACATCACGACCTAGATAATGTGAGTGGAGCCCACACTTTGGAAATTAATGACGTGTCATTATTGTTTGTTTGTTTTAATAATACAATGATTTGTTCATAAAATAACAAGGAGAAGGAGAAAAAAGCAACGATGTGAAATGGCAATGGCAATGACATATGAAAAATGTTTAGAGAAAGATGACTCATTTATGCTTGTCAAGCCAAAATCAATCATAATGGAATTTCACCTGATGAAATAAGTTAAGATATCTCTCCAGAATATTTGGAAGAGAGGTTTTATTTGGTACAGTGGTAGTCACCCCTTGCAGAAGTTAAAAAAAACATACATCAGCAAGCTGACTACCCTGAGTGCCTGATAGAATGCAGAAATATATATATATATATACACTGCCTTATAACCAAGCTAGATTGCCTCATTATTTTAAGCAATCAATGTCACCAATTCTCTGTGATCTTTATAGTAACTTAAGCCTTGTTCTAACATGAAAGTAAAGAGCCATTAAAGCATACAAATGCAAGACAACATTGAGGAAAATGATTGCATCAATTTGCTGTGTGCACTGTAGTGTATCCTACTCCAGACATGTTTTACCTTTAATTATTTGCTAGCACTTCATACCTTATTTAGTTCTAATGTGTTACAGTATATTATGTTAATTGTAGTTGTTTTCACCTCTATTCTTACCCAGACCTACAGCATGCTATATATGTTCTAGAACTTTTCATTTCAGTTGGTCTAGCTTATTCAGTGATGAGTTGTTGTGTTCTAGAACATATATAGCATGCTGTAGGTCTGGGTAAGAATAGAGGTGAAAACAACTACAATTAACATAATATACTGTAACACATTAGAACTAAATAAGGTATGAAGTGCTAGCAAATAATTAAAGGTAAAACATGTCTGGAGTAGGATACACTACAGTGCACACAGCAAATTGATGCAATCATTTTCCTCAATGTTGTCTTGCATTTGTATGCTTTAATGGCTCTTTACTTTCATGTTAGAACAAGGCTTAAGTTACTATAAAGATCACAGAGAATTGGTGACATTGATTGCTTAAAATAATGAGGCAATCTAGCTTGGTTATAAGGCAGTGTATATACTCATAAGTGTCAGTCTGACTGATATTGTAGGTGTAGTAAACCATTCATATATAGCTCAGCTATATTTGCATCGCTTAATTTTGCCTCATTGCTAAGACATTGCAACAAAGAAAATTACAGCTTGAACTATTTCATCAGTTGCCCTAATATTCTCACATACTTTTTCTTTATTTCTGGGAGTGCCTCAGTCCCAGGGCATGCACACACACACACACACACACACACACATGCATGCATACACACACACACATGCATGTATACACACACACACGTAATTAGAAGAGACACTATGGGGGGGGGGGGGGGAAACCAGCTGTCTTTGGCAATTTACAAAAGGACTCAAGATTTTGTACTAGTTGTGGTGAATACCTCACCATATTCTGCAAACTATAGATTTTAATTGATTACTTACTACTAACTAATTACTTACTACTTCCTTAATTTATTTGCTCACTCCCTCAATTAACTTAACTTTACCCTTTCTCAACTTTCCTTTGTTCTATTGACCCCATTCACCTTCCCCACCTCACTCTCTGTGGTTATGTAATCCCCAAGCTTTGTGTATTCATTCATATTTCTGTTTCCCATGTTCAACACATCTAGCTAGTTCATGATATTATATAGTCTGTTCTGTTCATCTTGAGTTTTCTCAGTTGTCTGTATTGAGTGCTGCAAGAATTATAAATCTTTCAATCTCTGAATTCTGAGAACTCTTCCACATTGAACCCTTGGTTGAGGAAGGCCTAGGATTGATCACCTTGAAAGTGAAGCCCAGGCAGCTCTGGTGGCAGCAGCCTACCTTTGGCAGTCTTTTACACGCCCCATCACACCATAAGAGTGATTAGACTTTCTTGTTATTGTAAACTTTTTATAACTACCTAACACATTTGTAATATCTACACACCACACACACACACACACACACACACACACACACACACACACACACACACATAAACACACTGAAAACTGACAACCAATAGCGCTATGCTACACTATGTCTAGCTCTATTTCCCTGTGTCTGTTGTCACCTGACTGGTATCTTTGTGATCTATAACAGACTTCCTCTTTGCCTATCATATCAAATGCAAAAGGCTCCATTCTTGAAGTGTTACTTCCATTTTCAACTTCAAAAGGAAGCCATATCGCTTACCAAATTCAAATAATGCATTTAATTCAACTCAGTCACACTTTCCAATATCTGCCACCAGATTGTAGAACAAAAATGAACAAGTCCATATATTCTTGTTCAGATGGAACTGGTTTGAGTGGTAGTTTAGTATCAGCCACATATTGGTCTTCAGAAGATGAATTCAGTAACACTTCTTTGGCTAGTGCTGTTGTAGCCTTGTGCTTTATCCTCCTAGGACTGCCTAGCAACCTCCTCATTATCTATGGGATAATTAGACTGCATCTCTATACTCAGCCTACGTACATCTTGCTGCTAAACCTGGCTGTATCAGACTTACTGGTGTGTCTCTGTGTCCTACCTTTCACAGTCATCTCTGGATTCTCAAGGGAGTTTATCCTGGGCTCTAATGACAAGATAAGATGTCGAGTTTGTCAAACTGGAATAATTCTTTCACTTGTTGCTGGACTTTGTCTTTATTGTCTGGCTGCTCTCTCTTTAGATAGACTAATATTTATTAAGTACCCTCTCAGATACTCTCATTTGGTCACTTTAAAACGAACTGCCGTAGCTATGGTGATTTTGTGGCTGCTAAACTTTACACTATCCATCCTACCCCTATTTGGATTTGGAGATATTATTTATCATAATATTATAGCCACCTGCACTGTGGGATTTTCTTCAACAACAAGACTTGCTCCGAACTATTATTATGTCGTAACATTAGCAGTAATATCCATCCCACCATTCCTTCTAATACTTATTGCCAACCTATGGATATTGCTTATAGTTCAGAAACACTTGCGTAAACTCTATACGATTAAAAAAACTTCTCCAAACAAAGAAGAGTTTATTAACAACTTGAAGAGTAAAGCCAGTCAGTCAATGTACTCCAAACAGCTCCAACTCATGAAAGTGTTTGGAGCTATTTTTGTAGCCAATGTGCGAACTTGGATACCTATTATTTTGATCTCCTTCCTAGCTGCAGTTAAAGTATACCTGTCTGGGTGGCAAGAGTTTGTAGTATTCAGCAGCCTTCTGTCGTTTGTAGTTCTCCATCCTATAATTCAAACCTGTCTCATACCAGAATTTAGAGACTACATTGTTGTCTTTGTAACAAAAATATTGTGTCCATGCTACAGAAAGGCATCTGACCCACAGCCCTCCTGTCTATGCTGCTACCAGCTCTCTTCTAATTCTGATAAAGTCGGTTTATGTGATTGCAGAGGATCTTGTTGTGTGTTGTTGAGTATAACAGTTCTGCCCATTCGTGATGAACTGAGCACTTCCACTACCAATTCTTGAAGAGATAAAACATTGAATGTATTCGTGATAGTTGCACATGTTTATATTTGATGGAATATTTACCATCATTTACAAGTTACAAGCTAACTCTAAACAGTATATACAGTTTCATAGTAACCGCTCCCCGCAATTGTTTACATTGAAAAATAATCAACAAAATCAAGTCATTTATTTAAACTTTTTCTTTGTGATATTCTTAGTAGTAGTTAATACTTTCACACAACTGACATACCTACGCAAGACTTACCTTCGTGGTTAGTCTATGAATTTCCAAGTAAATACTGTTGCATACGGCTTATAACTGTGACAAACTTACCACCACCACCAACTCGAATAGAAATGGAGCTGCTCCCATATGTTTTTGAGTTTGCATCCGCAAAAGAATTCAAATCGGTAAATATTTTACTTTCTAGGGTGATACGGGTAATGATTGCTAAACCGGAGGATTCCTTTTAGTGAATTTTGGGACGGGGTCAAACACGGAGCGAACACAGAAATACGCGAGGGTCAAAGTACAAAATGACATACATACGTCCACACATATATACAAACTAGTGGTGTACTTGAGCACAAATATCAAGAGAGCCTGCCTAGGTTACATAAACTACAGTAGTTCATGCAAAAAAAGTACATAGTAGTTGACCATTAATATTACAAAGTTGCCCACAGTTCCAAAAGCTCTGGGACAGCCCCAAAAAGTATAAGGTAAGGCTTACTTAATGCTGTAGTTTCAGAATAAACTGGGGTTAAGCCTAAAAAGCCGTGTTTTTTGGAGAAAAAAGTTCCCCGCGCGCGTTTAAAGGGCATACGTACCATCCATATATACATACTAGTGGTGTGCTTCAGCACAAATGGCGAGCGAGCCTGATAGTTAGGTAACATAAAATGTTACTATTTTTAGCTTACTTCATGCAAACACTATAATAGTAGTTATGACATTTGATTTCAGCAAACAAATACAAAATCACTCTCTTACCTGATTAATGGTAACTTTTGTAGCATCAAACATCAACCATTCTGATAATCTCAATCACCAGTAACTCTTGAACAAGCTCTCAGCTACGATAAAAAACAAACCAGTGTTATTATTTGTAATTTTAGCCAACAAATATGGAATTACTACTTACCTCATTCTTGAGTATTGATAACTTCTGTAGTAAATTGAAGTTACTTTGACCATCTGAATTACCTTGAATTCTTGACAACAAGCTCTCACCTACAAAAACAACAATTTTAGCACACAAATACAAAATTACTTTCTTACCTCATTTTCTTGAGCAGTGGTAACTTTGGAGCTTAAGTATAAAGTAAGGCTTGCTTAATGCTGTAGTTTCAGAATAAACTGGGGTCAGCCTAAAAGGCCGTGTTTTTTGAAGAAAAAAGTTCCCCGCGCGCGCATTTTACGGGCATACGTACCATCCTTACACACATATCCATGTAACATAAACCCGATTTTGCATTATCCACCCCTAATACTGTCTCGCTTGTTACCACGGTGGTATTATAAACTACTGATGTGCTTCAGCACAAATGGCAAGCAGGAGAGTAAGAAGCCAAATCGGATTGGTGTGGCCATAACCACACCCTCTTGTTCATTTCATTAGTGAATTTGATTTATAAAAAGACAATTTGGAAGTTTATTCTCTATCAAATGTACCAAAAATTTATTAGCCCACAAGAATCACACCAAACAATTCAGAACAAGAACATATATTGTATTACAGTGCAGATAAATGATTTTTGTAAACAATCAGTAAAGCCAACAATATCGGAAGGACCTCTGAACTAAATTTGTTTTTATAAAAGATCGCTTTGGAAAACTAAAGGAAGGACCAGGCTGGGGCAGAGTTCAGGGAATATCTTCCAAAATGGCTATTTACTCCCTGCAGAAGACATTGCCACAATGACCATGAGAGAGAGACATTACGAGAAACTACAAGCCTCGCCCATTTTTTTAAAATAGTGGTGGCCACGGTGCTCCCGTTCCAGCACCCCTGGCAAGCGAGCTATTGTGCACAAGTAATTCATGACATTTTAAATGTTATTTCTGACTATCTGAACTACCTCCAGTGCCTGGCATTAAGCATAGAACTCCTGAAAGATACACAGCCGAGTTTTAAAATTGCATATGGGAAAGGGTTTCAATGTCATGGTAACCTACTTGCTGCAACTTTTTGGATTAAAAAAACAACAACAAGGAATTATCAAACACCCTAAATAAGATTTTACTAAAACTTGGAGGAAGCCAAAGAAGCAAAAAAAAAAAAAAAAAAAAAAAAAAAAAAAAAAAAAAAAAAAAAAAAAAAAAGCCAACTAATTTCAAAATAGTCTAACCTACAGATTTAACACACACCTCTTTCATACACACTTGTTTACAGGATATACCAATGCAGGGCTTACATTGTATTCTATAGGTGACTTGCATATTGGACAATGGATTTTCATGTAAAACAGCTACATGACAAACAGGGCATTAACCAAGATAGCGTATACCACCCACCACTAATTATGAATTAGATGTATTCTCTCTTTCACAGGGTGTTTTTTTAACTATACAGAATTAAAAATATTTGGTCGCCACCGGGAATCGAACCCAGGACCGATTGTACAGCGCACATATGAATTACACTAAGTTTGTAAGACCTAACTGTGTCCTGCACCTTAATTCAATTTCCTTGGATAAACGGGTAAAAGGTCATTAACGAAAAGATTCCATTTTATTGGAGTTTGTGACAGGGTTGACCACTAATCAACACAAAAATGCTAGGGTCAGAGTACAAACATGACATATGTACAACTAAACATTATATAAACAAATATCTCCGATTTTCGATTATGTTACCCCTGATAGTATATCGCTTGTTTCGCTCACTCGCTAATTACACATACATGCAATGTACTGCACATGTGTATGCAACTATGTAGACATGCATGTGTTATACTACACATGTAGAATATACTACTATTATGTGTGCGCATATGTATATTAGAATGGTCTGGCCCATGATGGTAGAAATGAGGTGACACACCTCAGAGGTCACAATGAGTCAGTCATCAGTATGGCTGCCTGCAAGCCCTTCAGTATTGTGGTCACAGGCAGCAAAGACAAGACAGCTATCATATGGGACACGAACAGGTAGGACAGTCAGCCACACTCCAAGATACTAGTATGATTTCTATCTGGGTGGGGCAGGGGGGGGGGGGGGGGGGGGGGGGGAGGAGAGAGAGAGAGAGAGCGCTATTGTCCCACACTTCTCTGCTTCCCATGAGACAATTAAAAAAAAAAAATAGAACCCTGGTTTTATATTGCTATTGCCAAGGACTTGGTAAGGAACACTTTCATGCGTAATATGGAGTTGTTGTTTTTATTTACATGTACAATATACATATGATTCACTTAATCTCAGCTGAATTAATTATAATAAGAGTCGGCAAAATTTTGAAACATCGAGTTAAGTTTTAATTAACATAATATTGGCTGTTAGAACCAAGAAAATTTGCTATTAATATACATAATGTACCTATTCTCACTTAGTCAACTATTTGCATGTCGCTGTATATGTATGTTTGATCATTGTCACATGATGTTGTGGTCCTGTGTCTGTCAGGTTATGCTATGTGAACACTCTCGCTGAGCATGATGGTCCAGTCACTGTCCTGGCCACTAGTCCTACTCTGGGAGACATTGCCACTGTGTGTAGCTCAAGGCAACATAAACCAGCAGCAAGTGAGTTCAGACTTAAATAGAGAGTGTATTCAATAGTATAAATTCAAAGTGGTCTAAAGAAAATTTTAAAAAATAATGTTTTTAAGAAAATTGCAGTTGTCACCAGAGAAATGAACTCAGGACCACTGGCTTTAGCCGCCAGTGCTCTAGCCACTGGGCTATGACAACCCTCGACTTCCAAGACCTTCACATTTGACCTTTTCTCTTCTTTAGACCCCTTTAATTGAGAATCAACAAAAAAACAAAAAAACAATATTGACAGTTAATGTATCAAGATGGAAGTATGCGTGAGGTTATAGTCGTACATGAATGGTAAAATTGATAAATGTTTAATAATTATTCAGGGCCTTGCGAATGAGCACAGACCTCAAAATGCTTGCACGATTGTTTACATATGCCTTAGCTGTTGAGCACACACACATGTATTATTATATATATGTATATAAAATTTTACTCTGTATCGAGAATGTTAATGATTATAATTAAATTGTGATTTTGTTATAGCCAAGCTCATCATTTGTGGTGAAGCACTAAATTAGTTAATGTTACTTATGCACACTCAAGTTGTCTCTTGTCAGCAATCATATTATATGGTACATATATTACTATGTCTATGGGCTTGTGGCGAGTCAGCAAACACAAACTTATCATCAATAAGCTCATCCTTCATTACACTTTATTACATCACGTCGAGGTCACCAATGTTGGATAACAACTGTAGCTATCACTAGCTATTGACTATTTTAGCCACACCACACTGTTGAGGTTCACAAGTTGAGAAAATTTATGTTTCTTAATAATGCACCATACACGTGAAAATGAGTAATGACGTAATGGTGACACAATTGGTAATAATGTAACAAAGTGTAATTAAGGATGAGTTTATAGATTATAAGTTTGTGTTTGCTGACTCGCCACAGGCTTGTAGCATGCTCTCTACCTCTTACTTGGTCTTGGTATATTACATTTTGGATCAATAATGTTCCTACTAAGTGGTAACAATATGATTTGCTTAATTTTAGTCTTAATAACTAACTTTTGTTGATAATTTTGACATATTCACCACTCACTCCTTAATAACACTACCACAAGTTGTTGCATACTAATCACATTGTATTTTTTCCCCTTAAAGTTCAACTAATAATATTTTTATAATGTACCACAACATATAAGGTGTCCATATAATGAGCTGTACTACATTTTTGTAACTCTTAAGATAGAATCATGGAATGGGAATCGTTCGTATTTTGCCAACTATCTATGATTATGATAAAATATCTCTATGAATTAGCTGTTAGAAGTTTCTATGAATATTTGAGTCTACCAGCACAACAACATTGAGTTAAGCCTAGCTGGAGTCACTTAATTTTTTTTTAAATATTAAAGTAAGCTTGTTCACAAATGGAGCCTATATGATCAAATGGTTAAATTTTTTATTTGGGAATTAATTTAAGTTTTATTGAAATCACTGCTGTATCATTATAATATTCATTACCATCACATGTACCAAAGAATGGTTCTATTGTAGCAATGAATACTAATAGTTATTATAATCTTATGAGGCAACTAACTATCATCTATTGTTACTATACTAGACAATAAACGGTGTTTTTAACATCTCTGTGGCCTCTCCCCCCATCATTTTATGCTGAGAGTACTATGGTGAGATTTCAAGAGTTTAGGACGTGCTCCGTATGCTACAGATGCAGCAAATGAACAAAGTTTAAATTAAGAGTTTTGTCCCTTCTAGAATAACCTCAAGATATGAATTTTATGTTGCTACACTTTTTACTCTTTTTTGTGTTAATATTTCACAACTTCCCCTAACCCATGAAATCTAATGCCAATGAACTTTTCATATTATGTAAGTGCGTGGGCGCCAATAGAATATTCAAAGATATACATTCTGATAGCACATTTTGCCTCAATTAGTATCAATAGTATCCAAAACTATAGTATTTCTATTATGGGAACCCTGCTTGCAACTGTACATAATCATTATGGTAAAGAGGTAAAAAGTAGAGGGGCTGAGCTACCACTTTCAAATTAAAGAAATAGTTTTTTTCCTTCATCCTCTCTCTACAAGCCTCCCTTGTGAAGAATAGAAGATTACATCATTCTAATTAAACTGAATCATTTCTAACTTTCTTCAAATTTAAGCAAACAATATTTTTTACATCTAAGCCAGTGACTACTTTCAGACTGAACCATGTAATGTACTATAGTAGGGTTTGCTTCTGTGCCCCCCTTCTCCTACTCCCCTGTTCTGAACATCACTTTTGCTTATGTATCATAATGATGGTTATTTAGAATTATTTGGTAAACACAAGACTCACCTCAAACAATTGTCCCATGCAGTGTCAAAAGCACTTACAAGTTCAAAAACCACTGAAAGCTTTGTTTGAGCTTGATGATGATATATGGTCAAACTAAGAAAGATGTACAATTTCTCAGTTATGAATAATGATGAAATTGCAAATATGTCCAGTTTGAGTTGATCCATGCAGTAGTACAGGTCTGTGATACATTGGTTACATATACTTCAATGGGATGACCACACAGAGAGTAGTTCAAAGTCAACTCAAAATCATTCATAGCATAGTTTAGATAAAAGCTATTGTGAGTGCTTAACCAAGGTGCCTTTTTGGGAAACAAATGAATATATTTTCAAAAATCATACCACCCTAACTAATGTTAGGTAGAAGCATGGCATGGTGGAAAGCTTTAGTGGTGTTTCTGGCCTTTTTTCCATTGTCCTATTCAGCATGCAACATTACTGAAAACTGTGCTCTACTGAAAGATCTCGAATGTGCTCTTTATACTACTAATTCCAATGAGAGAAGGCTGAATCAGGCATTTTTCCCACCAAGAAAGGCTACATCTAGATATATCAAAGTGGAGTATGTGTTCAATGTCAGTGAAGTAGACACAGTGGAGGGAGATGAATGTACTGTCACTTACATCTGGAGCATCGGTGGCTTCCTTCTCATTCAACCTCCAAGTATCTTTCAACTGACATCGCTCATGTTCAGTTACCCAACTAATAATATTGAAAGTATGACTCTGTATATGCCATCTCCCTGTCATACTGTCATTAATACAAATACAACTGGAAGAGATTGTTCCTGTGCAAACATGGAAAACAAAAATTTGGATATATTAACTCAACAGGTATATATAGTACTTATTACATGAGTCAGAGTATGATATGGTGAAATATTTTAAGAGCAGGCTAATTTATTTTCATGAGACAGAGGCAAGTGAAAATAAAGCCTGAGTGTGAAATATTTTGCCATATAGCTCAGCAGTTATTTTAGCAGCTGCTCTAACCAGGTTGGGTAGGCTATACCAGAGGAAGGTAGCTGTAAAAACAGGGAAAAGTGTTGAACTTGACCTGTTGCTATAACTACAAGGGTAATGAGCTTGTGCAATACATCTGTGAAATAACATGGTGAAACATCTTGAGTTATTTGAAGGTCATGTACCTAAAAATATCATTGTGAAGATATCTACAGCAGAATAAAATATAAAAAATATATAATATAATACTTATTACATGAGTCAGAGTGTGATATGGCGAAATATTTCAAGAGCAGGCTAATTTATTTTCATGAGCCAGAGGCGAGTGAAAATAAAGCCTGAGAGTGAAATATCTTGCCATAACACTCTGACAAGTGTAATAAGTGGTTTATTCCATACTAGATATCTTCATTACTGTAGTTAGTACTAGAGGAAGGGTTAACTCACTGCAGTAAAGTTGGTTGTAGGGGCTACCCACACCCCCAGCTGATATTTTAGCAGCTGCTCTAACCCTGTTGAGCAGGGTAAAGAGCCAGGTATACCAGAGGAAAGTAGCTGTAAAACCAAGAAAATTGTGAAGATATCTAGGGTGGAATAAATATATTTATTCCACCCTAGATACCTTTACAATGATATCTTTAGGTACATGACCCTGAAATAACTCAAGATATTTCAAGCTGTTAAATTGTGCTGATCAAGTTCATTACCCTTGTGGTTATAGCAACCAGGCCAAACTTTTCAATTTTCTTGGTTTTTACAGCTACCTTCCTCAGGTGTATCCTGATCAATAGGGTTAGAGCAGCTGCTAAAATATCAGCTGGGGGTGTGGGTAGTCGCTTCAACCAACTTTACTGCTGTGAGTTACCCTTCCTCTAGTACCAACTACAGTAGTAAAGATATCTAGTGTGGAATAAATAAAGCAAATAATAAAGCAAATAATAAAGCAATTAATAAGTAAGGTGCCAAAAAAAAATCACTAAACAATTAGCTAATGAAAGTTCATGTTGACTAAGCAACATTGATGAGTCAAAATTTTTAACATAATACATAACAAGTACATGTATAACTTGAATTGCTTTAGGAAATCATACTATATTTTTTATAAAGTTATGTATGTGTTTGTATTGTTATAAAGCTTTTGCATTGTTATACTTGTGTGATAGTTGCTGCAGTACTCTAAATTTAGCATTCCTGAAGGAATAGTTCGTGATGTAACTTCAGTGGCTCAAGCCCTCTGTATTAAAGATATCGAATCAGGTTATTTTGATCATGTCAATGTAACCATATACATTGCTGCTAAATTTGTATTACCTGTAGCAGCATCAGTTGCTAGTGTGACAATCATTTCCAATTATTATCCTATTTTAATGGAGAAAGTGACTGATCCAAATAATAGACCTAATTTTGTTGGAGTCACTATGGCTGGCATGTATCTTTCTCTCTATATGATAGCTGTAGATAGTGCAGCTATAACATTCTATGTAATAAATAAAACAGAATATCAATTTTATCACTCAATATCTAAATCGCGGAGCTTACAACTGACTTATTATACGTTCATAGTCGAATGTGCATTTTCAGCATTAGCATTTCTCGCTGCAATGTTAATACAAACTTATATTGGGATTAAAAGCAATACAATAAAATTATCAAGACGGAAACACACAATTCATATCATTCTTTTAGCATCTGTTGTTGATTTTATTGCAGTGATATTAGTTAATAAAATATCCCAGAATGACTTTATTGTTTTGGCAACAACTTTAAGTTTCTTAGTGCTACTTACTGCTATTGCTTTTATTGTCTTTTACTTGACTGCACCGATTGATTTTTTCCTCACCTGGTTTATCACACTACCCATTATATTTGGGTCTTCCCATGTTGACTATATTTTAGTAGCATGGTTAACTGAACCTGCAAAAACAACTTCAGTATCTATTTTGGCCATAGCTATTACATTTTATCTATTTATCTTGTCTCGATCCTTGTATAAATTAATATCTAAAATAACTAGTAAGTCAAACTTTTGGAAAATGTGGTACAGTGAAGTCTTGAAATTGGCACTCACCTTTCTACTTGGATTGTGTGGAGTTGGTCTAGCATCATTACAAATTGCAGCGTTCTATTTACTTCCATTCCCTTCTATTAGAATAGTGGACTATCTGGACAACATTTTCCAAATAAGTTTAGTCATATTTGGAGGACTTATAACTTATAAGGTAATATCCGGCCAAGATTCTGACATTAAAAAGTTCTTGAAACAATTTAATAGTCAGGATAAACATGGTTCAAAATTTACCATGAACTGCACTTCACAACCAATTAAGGTTGATGCTAAACTTAAAATAGTGGTTGAGCATACTTTAGGGCAAATTAATTCTGAGTCTGAGCCCAAAATTTCGTGTGGAAAAACAACACTTATCGCTGATATTCCACAGCACCAGTTAGGAAAAAAAAGAACCAATATTCCTGTATCTGGAGTTACTATGAAACAAAATTGGTCAAAAATTAAAGACTGCTGGATACTTTCATTAGAATCATCTGACATTGATTTTAGTTTCTTTCACAGGACCAGTGAACGACACAAATGTACAGTACACTTGAAGGACTCAAAATACGTGGTGAAGAAGAATACCACAATTAAAGCAAGTGGGTCAGCAGCAGATTTAGATCTTTTAGTAATAATTAATCCAATAAAAGCTAATTTAAAAATTATTAAAAAATCACCATTCAATGACAGCTGTGACATGCTTGCAATAGACGATGATTATGAAATATCCCTCCAAGTACCGATTCAGTGCTATATTATTGACCATTCATATCATGGCATTGGCAATGGAGTGACTTGTCAGTTTAGGAACTCAATAAGCATTTCATCTACTACTAGGACACCAAATGACGTTGTTAGACACCTTCTTCCTAGTGACACTGTTCCTATTAGAGTCTCAATGGATAACGGTTGCAGTAAGGTTTCAGTTAATGATCAAGAGTTTCCACTTGACAATGAGGTCGCAATAAAAAGACACAGCTCTTCAATTTTGCTCAAGTTTTCCTTCGCTATTCCAGATCAATCTCAAATAGATATCAAACTGAAAGCTGACGATGAAAAGAAGTTGATTTTGAAGTGGAACCAGAATGAAATTGAGATTCCATTAGATCACCTGCGACAAGACATTCTCATGATAGCATTGGAAGTAGGGCAAGCCAGTGACAGAGGGAATCCACAAATAATATTTCAATCAAATCAACTTATTCAATCAGAACAACCGATTCTGATAAATCCAGATAAAACCTATGCAATGTATCTTACTGTGACCAATAATGAAGTCAATTTAATTTTCCAGCGAGAGAGAAATACTGACACTCGATTTAAGATAACCAATAATTCGCAATACTTGCAAGTGAATAATGTACAGACTGCATCTTTTCTAGTCACTAGCCCAATGTCAACTGATTTTAAACTAGTTAATCTTCCAGGATTAGTAGACATAATGTGGGAGAACCTTGACAAAACTGGCAAAATGAAATATCCAGTTAATGATAGTAACCAGATGGAGTTACAAGTGAATGGTGGTACAGCCCATCCTCAAGCACTTTTGTATTTCCCAGTTATTAACAGCCACAAACAAAGCCAAAATGAAATTGAGAGAGCAGGGATTACATGCAGAGATTTAGCGCAGAGCTTTACCAATCATGTAAAATTGAGACGAAAGCGGTCTTTTCCATAATACCACAATGTTGCTTTTTGCTGTAAATTTAAATAGAATAAGTGTTGTTTGTCAAACACAAAACAATTGCGTTACAATGTTGTTGTTTTGTTTTTTTGTATTTTGAGTTTAAAAAAATATGTATTTAAACTGAAAACTGAGTTCTGGTTTATTCTGATAATCATGTTAAAACACAAAAATGATGAACATTAAAAGGAAAAGTGGGGAGATTTGGGCACAATCTTGGATAATTATGATAATAATAGGAGGAAAAAAGAAAAAGAAAAAAATGTTGGAAAGAGACCCAGAGAAGAAGGAAGACCAATCTTGTTTATACAGGCTAAGACCTTAAAAATAGAGATACAATTACATTAAAACTGATTGTAATATAGTACACAAGCAACATATCAGTGCAGATGTGAGAGAATCTACAAAGAACAAGTGTGATATAGCGAGATGGTGTAGATTATATTACGTTATAATGGATAAACAAACAGTAGAGTTAATTGTTCCGGAGGGAGACTTATATTTAGCAACTTGTATTATTATGTACCATTTTCTAAAAAATTAGTATTGTTACAATAAATTTTAAGTGCCCAATTATATCATTTTAGGCTACAACTGTTTGACTTTATTAGGTAATATTCATATACAGGCTTTTTAATTTATATTAATATGGTTTTAACCATTAGCTATAGGTAATTTCAGGACATTTATAACTGCTACATACAAAATTTTATTGGTTCTACCTGAAATTGTATGCCGCAGGTTGATCATGCAATGTTCATAGCATTTTTCAAAATGATAGTTGGGATAGGAAGCGTTATTAAATTTTCTTCTAATCTTTCTAAAGCACTCTTCATGCATGTACTAGTTGACTGATTTTAATTATGTTCAAAATAATCAATTCCAAAAGTTTATTCTTTACCACTACGATACAGTTAGATAGATATTACAAAATCGTTAAGGTCACACAAAAGCAATGATTTAATTGGCTTTTCCTAATCAGGTAGCTATCGATATAGTTCGAGCAATGAACTGTTTGAACTTCAACTATCGTCTCTTGGTTTATAGTGACAGTCACTCATATGCTTATGTAATTGCTATCAATCCTTGTAGCAGTCAATCTTTGCATTAAAATGTAATATAGTCACATAACAACTATTTGCACGAACTATAGTTTAGGTTCAAATGAGTGTCTGCAACAATCAAGCCAGATAGGAACCAGTAAATCTAGCTGCATGGATTATTGAAAAAGGCTGCTCTGGCAAGTCTAAGGGTGTAATGGAGATTTTGATGAACTCCAAGCAGAATTGACAATACATCACAAGATAGATATTCAATTTCCTTATCTATATTTGGCCACCACACATGACTTCTCACAGCTACTTTCACACTATACCAGGATGAAGTCGAATAATAATAAATGAAATGGAAAAATTATCCCTTTCACAGTTAGAAAATTTGTTGGGTTGCTTTTTGACGAAATGAAAGTTAAGGAAGGGCTGGTCTTTAATAAAGCATTATGAAGCATGTTTTAGTGAATTAAAACACAGTTTCTAAATAATTATTAGATTTTTTTTTAATCCCAAAAAACTGAGCTGGTAAATTGTGAGAAACATAAAATCAATTTGGTATGGCCTTATTGACAGACAAATGTATCAAGACGGGAGTATACATGAGGTAATTAGCAGTACATGAGTGATAAAATTTACGTTCCATTTCATTTATATAATTGCTGATAATTATTCAGGGCCTGGTGAATAAGCACAGACCTAAAAATACTTGCACTATTGTTAACATCTTTCTTAGCTGAACACACACAGAGTGTATTAGCTTACATATATATACTTTTTTAACTTTGTATCGAGAATGTTAATGATTATTATAATTAATTTATATTGTTTTTGTTATAGAAGTTCATCATTTGTGCTGAAACACTATATTAGTTATACACTCAAGTTGTCTCTTATCAGCTATCATATTATACGGTATCTCATTTGTCTAAGGACTTAGAGTTTTGCTCTCTATTTCTTGGTCCAGTTACGTTTTTTCTTGGATCAACATTATCTCCCACCCCTCCTCCTTAATGACACTACCACAAGTTGTTGCATACTATTATCACCCATATTTATCTCACAGCTCTACTAATAACATTGTGACAATGAACCAAAACATATAAGGTGTAGATGGAAAGAGCTGCACTACATTTTCATAACTCTTCTTTAAAAACGTATTTTTAAATTTTTTAATATATTATTGACCTAATAAAATCATGGATTGGGAATCATTCATACTTTGCTGACTATCAATTATTGTAATAAAATACTTCTATGAATTAGCTACTATAAAGTTTCTATGAATATTTGAGCCTACCAGCACAACAATATTAATTTTAATTCTAGCTTGAGATCACTTAATTTCTTCTTTCAATATTAAGTTTCTATTGGCGACTTGAGCCTATTAGCTAATTAAAATGTTAATATCTAACCTGCACAACAACCTTAATTAAAATTCTAGCTTGAGCTCACTAAAATTTTCTTAGGGAGCTAATTGTAGTTTTTTTTATTTTATATCACTGTAGTTGTATCATAATAATATTCATTGCCAGTCACATGCGCTAAAGAATCATTCTATTGTGGCAATGGATGCAATAATAATAATTTTATGAGGAACCAACCATCACCTACCATTTTATTAATTTTGGGGGCCTCTCCCCCCATTATTTTTTGCTGAGAATACTATTGGTGAGATTTCAGCTGGAGCATTCAGAATGTGCTCTGTATACTATAGATTCCAATGAACAAAGGATAGTGTATTTTTTTCTTCTTCTAGAATGACAAGCTAAAAAGAAGTGGATTTAATATTTCTGCAATTTTCACTCTGCATGAGTGCCAAAGATGAAAATTGATTATGTTAATAGATGCTCTCAAGTTAGTTGAGCTGTTTTTGCACTTCTCTTATGCTCACACAACATGAGTGGCAAAGTGCATGCCAACTGAAAAACAAACTCTCTAATGTTAGTATTAGTATAATAAAAATGATGATTTGACCATAGGAAATACACAGATGATTTTTTATACCATATCTGCTCTAAACCAATTGATTATCAAATTTACTTAATTACTAGTGATGTGCTTGAGCACAAATGGCGAGCGAGCCTAAAGACTATACTATTTTTATATGAATGATTTTGACTTCTAACACTGAAGCTACTGAAAATAAGGTACAGTTTTTAAATTTAGCATACAGGGTAAAGGGATTTCAGTGCCATAGTAACAACTCTCTGTGCTTGGAAAGAAAACAACAACAACAAAACAATACACGTTATTTAAAAGTTTTCTTTGTGATATTCTTTAGCTAAGTAGTGGTTGTAACACACAATGCTTTGACACAACTGGAAATGCACCTACACAGACTTACCTTCGCGGTAGTCTAGTGGACAATGTATTTTCAAGTAAATACTGTTGCGCACGGCTTATAACCATGACAAAGAGCGCATTGACTTACCACCGCCACTAACTCGAATAGAAATGGAAGTCCCTTAAGTTTTCAAGTTTGAACTGCACCCGCAAAAGAATTCAAAACGGTAAACAATTCAATTTCTAGGGTGATACGGGTACTGATCGATAAACCAGAGGATTCTGTTTAGTGCAATTTGGGACGGGGTGGACCACATAACTAACACAAAACTCGAGGGTCAAAGTACAAAATGACATACGTACGTCCATACATATATCTAAACTAGTGGTGTGCTTGAGCACAAATGGCGAGCGAGCCTGATAGTTAGGTAACATAAAATGTTACTATGTTTTAGCTTACTTCATGCAAACACTATAATAGCAGTTATATGACATTTGATTTCAGCAAACAAATACAAAATCACTCTCTTATCTTATTAATGGTAACTTTTGTAGTATCAAACATCAACCATTCTGATAATCTCAATCACCAGTAACTCTTGAACAACCTCTCAGCTACGATAAAAAATAAACCAGTGTTATTATTTGTAATTTTAGCCAACAAATATGGAATTGCTACTTACATCATTCTTGAGTATTGATAACTTCTGTAGTATCAAATTGAAGTTACTTTTAGAATCTGAATTACCTTGAATTCTTGACAACAAGCTCTCACTTACAAAAACAAAAGACAATCAATTTTAGCACACAAATACACAATTACTTTCTTACCTCATTTTCTTGAGCAGTGGTAACTTTTGTAGTACCAAATTGGAGCCAATCTGACTATTTGGATTCACCAGTCACTGTTAACTAGCTCTTAGCTAAAAAAAAGAAAGGCCAGAGTGAATTTTGCATATTTAGCTAACAAATATGGAATTGCGTACTTATCTCAGCTTCCCTCGAGAAGTAGTAGCTTCCATAGCATTAATAGTACTACGGCATTCTGACTACCAACGGCTCTTGACAACCAACAACCGGCACTCCGTATCCCCCCATAAAACGGCGAAGTTTTGAAATTAAGTCTGGAAAAGGGTCTTCAATGCCATAGTAACCTGTCGAATCAACTTTTTGTGTCTTGAAAACAAGCGTTTTAGCAGGAATTTTCTCATACTTTGGAGCTTAAGTATAAAGTAAGGTTTGCTTAATGCTGTAGTTTCAGAATAAACTGGAGTCAAGCCTAAATAGCCGTGTTGTTAGGACAAAAATGTTCCACGCGCGCGCGTTTAAAGAGCATACGTACCATCCATACATACATACATATACACTAGTGGTGTGCTTGAGCACAAATGGCGAGCGAGCCTGATAGTTAGGTAACATAAAATGTTACTATGTTTTAGCTTACTTCATGCAAACACTATAATAGCAGTTATGACATTTTATTTCAGCAAACAATTACAAAATCGCTCTCTTACCTGATTAATGGTAACTTTTGTAGTAAACCATTCTGATAATCTCAATCACCAGTAACTCTTGAACAAGCTCTCAGCTACGATAAAAAATAAACCAGTGTTATTATTTGTAATTTTAGCCAACAAATATGGAATTACTACTTACATCATTCTTGAGTATTGATAACTTCTGATTGAAGTTACTTTGACCATCTGAATTACCTTGAATCCTTGACAACAAGCTCTCACCTACAAAAACAAAAACAATAGATTTTAGCACACAAATACAAAATTATTTTCTTACCTCATTTCCTTGAGCAGTGGTAACTTTTGTAGTACCAAATTTGAGCCAATCTGACTATTTGAATTTACCAGTCACTGTTGACAAGCTCTTAGCTACAAAAAAGAAAGGCCAGAGTTAATTTTGCATATTTAGCTAACAAATACGGAATTGCGTACTTATCTCAGCTTCCCTCGAGAAGTAGTAGCTTCCTTAGCATTAATACTACGGCATTCTGACTACCAACAGCTCTTGACAACCAACAACTGGCACTCCGTATCCCCCCATAAAACGGCGAAGTTTTGAAATTAAGTCTGGAAAAGGGTCTTCAATGCCATAGTAACCTGTCGAATCAACTTTTTGTGTCTTGAAAACAAGCGTTTTAGCAGGAATTTTCTCATACTTTAGAGCTTAAGTATAAAGTAAGGTTTGCTTAATGCTGTAGTTTCAGAATAAACTGGAGTCAAGCCTAAATAGCCGTGTTTTTAGGAGAAAAAAGTTCCCCCCGCGCGCGTTTAAAGAGCATACGTACCATCCATACATACATACATATATACTAGTGATGTGCTCTAGCACAAATGGCGAGCGAGCCTAAAAACTATACTATTTTTATATGAATGATTTTGACTTCTAACACTGAAGCTACTGAAAATAAAGTCCAGTTTTTAAATTTAGCATACAGGGTAAAGGGATTTCAGTGCCATAGTAACAACTCTCTGCAACTGCTTGAATTGAAGGGAAAAAACAACAACAAAACAATACACGTTATTTAAAAGTTTTCTTTGTGATATTCTTTAGCTAAGTAGTTAGTGGTTGTAACACACAATGCTCACAACAGGACATGCACCTACACTGACTTACCTTCGCAGTAGTCTAGTGGACAATGTATTTTCAAGTAAATACTGTTGCGCACATGACAAAGAGCGCATTGACTTACCACCGCCACTAAGGATTCTCAGAGCTCGTTAATTGAAAAATACTGGAACTGTGAACGCTTTACCTAACTTACGTAATTAGAAGCGCGGGCGAAAACAGAGGTCTCACGTACCCCATAAACAGATAAATAAATAAATAACTAGTGGTGTGCTTGAGCACAAATGGCGAGCGAGCCTTAAACTACACTATTGTTAAATGATTGATTTTAACAACTAACACTCAAGCTACTAAAACTAGTGGTGTGCTTGAGCACAAATGGCGAGCGAGCTTTAAACTATACTGTTGTTACTCAAACTACTAAAATAAAGTTGAGTTGCTAAATTACGCATATACGGTAAAGGGGATTCAATGCCATAGTAACCACTCCCCTCAACTGTTTGAATTGAAAAAGAAGCAACAAAATCAAGTCACGCTATTTAAAATTTTCTTTGTGATATTCTTAATAGTAGTTGTAACGCACAATACTTTCACACAACTGAACATACCTACGCAAGACTTACCTTCGTGGTTCGTCTAGTGGACAATGAATTGTCAAGTAAATGCTGTTGAGTAGTGCTATAACTGTGACAAATAGTGTATAAACTTACCACCGCCACTAACTCGAATAGAAATGGAGCTCCCAGCACCCGCAAAACAATTCAAAGCGGTAAACAATTCAATTTCTAAGGTGATACGGGTAATGGTCGCTAAACCAGAGGATTCCGTTTAGTGAAGTTTGGGACGGGGTCGAACGCCGAGCGAACACAAAAATACGGAGGGTCAAAGTACAAAATGACATACATACGTCCAAACATATATATAAATAAATAAATAAACAAACATCCCCGATTTTTTCATTTTTACCCCTGTAAGTGTCTCGCTCGCTACGCTCGCTCGCCAATAAAGTTGAGTTTTTAAATTAAGTTAATGGGGTAAAGGGGTTTCAATTCCATAGTAACTGCTCCCCGCAACTGTTTGAATTGAAAAAGAAGCAACAAAATCAAGTCACGTTATTTAAAATTTTCTTTGTGATATTCTTAATAGTAGTTGTAACGCACAATACTTTCACACAACTGAACATACCTACGCAAGACTTACCTTCGTAGTTCGTCTAGTGGACAATGAATTTTCAAGTAAATGCTGTTGAGTAGGGCTTATATAACTGTGACAAATAGCGTATTAACTTACCACCGCCACTAACTCGAATAGAAATGGAGCTCCCATAAGTTTTTGCGTTTTAACTGCACCCGCAAAACAATTCAAAGCGGTAAACAATTCAATTCCTAAGGTGATACGGGTAATGGTCGCTAAACCAGAGGATTCTGTTTAGTAAAGTTTGGGACGGGGTCGAACGCCGAGCGAACACAAAAATACGGAGGGTCAAAGTACAAAATGACATACATACGTCCAAACATATATCTAAATAAATAAACAAACATCCCCGATTTTCGATTGTGTTACCCCTGTAAGTGTCTCGCTCGCTACGCTCGCTCGCCAAATATAGCGAAATCTCGATTGAGTTACCCCTGATAGTGTCTCGCTCGCTTCGCTCGCTCGCCAATAAACAAACATCCCCGATTTTCGATTGTGTTACCCCTGTAAGTGTCTCGCTCGCTACGCTCGCTCGCCGATTACTACGTAGCACCTAAGTACTCATCTGAAGAGTGGACCTTTAGGTAAGGAAGGGGGAAGGGGGAGGGGGGGGGGGGGGTTTAGAACTGGGGGAATTCCCCCACCCCTTCCTTCGGACCTGTATTGAACAAAACTTTTCAATGTACAACTTAGTGATGCATTGTTTCAAAGCTCAAATTTACAATAACCAGTACTGTATAGTCGTGAACTACAAGCTACAGTATAGCTAAACATCACAGTTGCCAAATCACAATCAGCTTTTGCTATATATGCTGGCTCCAACAATAGAAGCATGCAATTCTGCCCAGTCTGAGAAGATTCCTGCATCACACTACTGTGATAATATATTGGTTACATAATTGTGCTACAATGGAATGACCACACAGAGAGTAGCCCTGAGTTGGCTCAAAATCATTCATAACATAGTATATGCTAAAGCTACCTGTGAGTCCACCAAGTTGCCTATTAGGGTAAACATGAATATATTTCCAAACCTTGCATCAACTAATGTTAGCTAGAAGCATGGCATGGTGGATTACTTTTGTTGTTTTTCTGGCCTGTTGTCCATTGTCCTTTTCAGCATGCAACATTACTGAAAACTGTGCTCTACTGAAAGATCTGGAATGTGCTCTCTATACTACTATTCCAATGAGTCACTTACATCTGGAGCATTGGTGGCTTCCTTCTCATTCAACCTCCAAGTATCTTTCAACTGACATCTCTCATGTTCAGCTACCCAACTAATAATATTGATGATATAACTCTGTACATGCCATCTCCCTGTCATACTGTCATTAATACAAATACAACTGGAGAAAGTTGTTCCTGTGCAAACATGGAAAACAAAAATTTGGATATAATGACTCAGCAGGTAAACTGCTAGGTAGCATTTTATATACATTGTGGTATAACAGAAAATTCAATTAAGTATGGTTCTCCAATGCTAACAGTGGCTGTAGCTATACTCAATGTCTTGTCAGTACTTTAAATTAAATGTTTAAAATCAAATATTTTTAATTCTATATATTGTTAAAAAAAAGCCTTGAAAAAGAGAGAATACATCTAATGTTTAAAATGGCACAAAAGTTATTGAGGTAAGAGCAAATTATATTTTGAAAGATAAGATTGATACTTTATAGCTACAATAGAATACACTTGAGTTTATATGAATTACAATAGTGAAATGGAAATAGTGAAGGAAAAAGGACATTCAAGTTGAGTTACTATGTGATTTGCACTGGAACACCTTAATAAGATACATGAAAAGTTTACTAGATAGTTTTTATCAGAAAAATGAGGTGGGATGCTATACGTTGTTCTTTTCTACTTGTTTTGCAGACAATTATACATATTAGTTTAAATTAAGGCTGGTTTAAAGACGTTTAAATGAAAACTAATATGAGTTGAAGAGTTTTGGACAAAATTTATTGCTGTGGTATTTTTTCTTCTCATTTTCATTGGACTTTAAAAAATACTATTTTAAAAAAACCATGTGTATGTTAGTACTTGCTATTCTTGTAGTTGTTGCAGTACTCTAAACATAGCAATCCTGAAGGAATAGTTCGTGATGTAACTTCAGTGGCTCAAGCACTCTGTGTTGAAGATATTGAATCAGGTTATTATGAGCATACTAATGTAACTGTGTACATTGCTGCTAAATTTGTACTACCTGTAGTAGAATCAATTACTAGTCTAACAATCATTTCCAACTATTATCCTATTTTAATGGAGAAAGTGACCAATCCCAATGATAGACCTACTTCTGTGGGAGTCACTATGGCTGGCATCTATCTTTCTCTCTACATGATAGCTGTAGATAATGCAGCTATTGTATTTTATGTGTATAATAAAACGGAGTATCAATTTCATTCTTCATTATCAAAATCGAGAAGCCTTCAATTGACTCATTATACATTCATAACTGAATGTGCTCTATCAAGCATAGCACTTGTTGTTGCCACAATTTTGCATACCTATGTTAGCAAAGACAGTAAACCAATGAGAAACTACAAATCCTGTTTTTCCATAATCTTTCTCATTATAATAATTGCTATTATTTATTTAGCTACTATTGTAACTGCAAGCATAACTCTAATAATTCTAACATTAATATGTTTTATTATACTGATTATGACAATTGTGATTATTTTCTCAAGCTGTACTGCACCCACTAATTTCTTTCTCATTTGGTTTATCATAGTTCCTATAATATTTGGCTCATCCCACTTCAATTATATTTTAGTAGCATGGTTGACTGAGCCAGCAAAACCACTTCTGTATCCATTCTGGCAATGGCTATTGTGTTCTATCTTTTCCTCTTGTCTCAATTCTTGTATAAATTGAGTTCAAAAATTCTAAGTATGATCAAGCCTAATTATTGGAAAAAGACTTGATTGAAGCAGCCAGTGATAAGTATTTAAAAATCCCTTTTCCACCATCTTGGGAATGTTGTAAATTAACATTTACTTTTTTACTTGGATTGGGTGGAGTTGGTCTAGCATCAATACAAATTGCAGCGTTCTATTTACTTCCATTCCCTTCTATCAGACTTGTGGACTACCTGGACTACATATTCCAAGTCAGTGTTGTCATATTTGGAGGACTTATAACTTATAAGGTAAAATCTGGCCAAGAATCAGATAAAGACAAGCAAGTTTTATATTGCTATTGCCAAGGACTTGGTGAGAGACACTTTCATGCGTAATATGGAGTTGTTTTTTTTTTATTTACATGTACAATATACATATGATTCACTCAATCTCGGCTGAATAAATTATAATAATAAGTCGGCAAAATTTTGAAACATCGAGTTAAGTTTAATTAACATTGGATGTTGGAACCGAGAAAATTTGCTATTAATACACTTTATCCTACGGCTCGTACCCTAACAGAACCCACCATTACTTTCTTTGCTGCCACTAACCCCTGGCAGCAAGTCCCGGATTACCCTATGATTGCCCGCCACTCTAGAACTCAACTTACCTCTTCCTCACGACCCTGCTCCTGCTCAATCCTGGACCGCAGCTTCAGTAGCCGAGTTGTTTGGCACAGGTAGGGCCGGAAACCCCGCCCCCAAATTGGCTTGGGCCGGCTGGGGCATAATTAATGGGGTGGGGCAAGCCCCTTTAATTTCGCCAGAGGAGGAACGACCACCCGCCCCAGGCCCAGACCAAGACAGATAAGGGGGGGAGAGAGACTCAAATATTAATTGAATAACGTCACATACACAAGCATAGTATCAACAATGTTAACACATTCTAGCTGTAAAGGATGCCAGTTGTTCTCTAGGGATTTTTATATAGTCCAGGTACGCAAGGCTCTGCCACCTGCCTAATGTCCTCACCGTAGAGTCTTCCAGCCCTCTAGCCGCTGCTGTGGTGGCTGCACCAATGCGGAAGCTGTGCCCTGAGTAGTGACCTGGGTCAACCCCCGCCTTGTCCAACGCATCTTTCACAGCCGAAACCAGACGCTGCCTCGTGAGTGGCCTGCCGTCGCTAAAACGAAAAAGGGGGCCCTCGCCTTTTCCCCTCGCTACCAAGTATGCCAGCATGGCCGAGACAGGGCAAAGGTCAGAAGCCACTCTGCCGATAAATAGCGAGACGCCCAGGCGGAAGGGGTCAGTCTTAGATGCCTTTATGCGCACTTCAAGTCTTGATGGACAGGCAGGATTGTCCACTAGCACATCGCCCCACGATAGGTGGCTCGATGGGTCGTATCCCTCCTTTGACGGCACAGTCAACTCTCCAATCCGCATAAATCCGAAGTAGGCCAAGCAGCATGCGGCCCATAACATCATCACATCTGTCTCATGTGCCCGGGGGTCCCACACGCCCTTGATCTTGTGGAGAAGTTCCGGCGTAATAGGCCTACACTCCCGCTTCGTCACCCCAGCCAGGCCCTCAGCACGCTTGACACCCCATAAAACGTAGTGCAACCTGTGTAGACCGCCCGAAAAAGGGTCACCATGGCCCTCAGAAATGTGCAGATGACGGACTCCCGCCATGTAAGACTTAATGGTCCTATGACGCAAGCCCTCCTCGGCCAGGGTAGCAGCGAAATGACACAGGGCATCTTCATCCGCAGGCACCGGAGCCCGACCTGCTACAGCACAAGTCCTCACAAAACGTCTCACCCCGCAAGCATAAAGTCTGTGAGTGGACTCTGCCAGACCCATCATGTAGAACTTCTGAACAGGGCCACCCAGTCCACCTTTGTCCAGTCCAGAGTGTCGCGGACCAGACAACGAATGAGACCCTCTGGGATGGGTGTGGCCACTTCCGCTGCCCCCGGCACCAACTGCAGAAACAGAAGCAAAGAATCCCTAGATAATGCATCGGCTGCATCGTTCTTGATACCTGGGATGTGCTGACATACTAGGGTCACGTCCCACCGGGCCTAGAAGAAAGACAAACATCTCATCAGATGCATGGCCCGATCCATTCGGCTCCTTCCAGAATTCACAATTGCCACTACAGCCATATTGTCACATCTACATGACACTGTCACACCACGCCAGAGATGTCCCCACACGGCCACAGCCAGGACTATAGGCAATAGCTCCTTCACAGTGATGTGGACTTCTAACCAGCTATCCGGGAACTTGAGCTGGAACCAGTCCCCTGTTGACGTGTAGGCTCCACAGCCCCACTTCCCAGATGCATCCGACGTGAGCACCACTTGCGGGTCTCCCCTAACCACAGAGGACATCGGACATGTCCCATTCCATATAGGCAAAAAACAGTTCCACCATTTGAGGTCTGACCTGAAACTAGCATTCAGTCTCACCCGATGATGCAGTTGCCCTCACCCCCGTCGAGAGATCTATCATTCGCCGGAGGAAGGAACGGCCGGGCCTGATAACCCGACATGCATGCTGCAGGTAGCCAATGAGCAACAGCAACTCCCTCTTAGTGCATGATTTCTTGGATTCCCATTCCTGGATCATAGCACGCAGCCTCTCTAGCTTCTCACAGGGGAGGCTGATTGTCATCGAAACGGAATCCAACTCTATGCCCAGAAACACCAGCTTGGTGGCTGGGCCTTCAGTTTTTGCTGGGGCCACAGGCACCCCCAACACATCACACCGAGCTAAAGCTCTTCCCAGAGAATCCCCACACTGAGGTGAGTCTGGTGCACCAAATAATAGAAAGTCATCCAGGTAGTGGATGCCCAATACGTGATCATTGCGCAGCAAGATCCACAGTAGGCCATCAGCAATGGCATTGTATAGTTTCGGTGCTGACCGGAGGCCAAAAGGAAGCACCTTGTCCACATAAATACTATACCTCCAATGCATACCCAGCAGATGGCGATCGTCGGGGTGAACTGGCACCGTCCTAAACGCCCCAGAAACATCGAACTTAGCCAGCACGGCTGCTTTCCCCAACTCCAAAACCTTCTGACAAGCTGCATCTACCGATGTATATTGTAGACTACACAACTCCGGGTCAACTCCGTCGTTGACGCTACTACCGGAGGGAAAGGAGAGGTCCACAATCAGCCTCCACTTTCCTGGTGCATCACCCTTCGGGACAAGCCCGAACCGATTTATATGGATCTGGTGGGTATGAGCGGCTTCCACAGGTCCCAGTATCCTTCCTGTTGCCAGCTCTGTGGCAACAAACTCATCAATTACACTGGGCCTCTCACTTGCCGTTGACATGTTTGACACGGCACTCTTGCACTTGGCCGAACCATGATTGAAACCAATCCGAAATCCCTGCCGAAGTCCCTCGACCAGGTATTTACGGTACGATTCATCTGGATGAGAAGACAACTGGGTGTCCCACTCACCAACAGCCATAGGTGTCACTATCTGATTCCACCCTGGTATGTCAGGCCAGTGAACCAGGCTGTCAGGTACCTTCTCCCCCAATACCAGCAAGTCGGCCATATACACATAGGCACCACCCACAGTCCCTACGACAAGTAGAATAAACACATACCTCTTACCCCCACAATTAAAGTGATTCCTACACATACCTCTTACCCCCACAATTAAAGTGATTCCTACACATACTTCTTACCCCCACAATTAAAGCGATTCCTACCCGTACAACCTGAACAATCGCCCCACCTTTATCTATACCATAGACCCCCTTTCCGTGTCCTACCCCGTACATCTGTCCCCACATGCACATGATAGCTGTCCGATAACACCAAGTTTTAATCAACGAGAATAAGTGTGGAACAACGATGAAACAACACTACATTGCATGGGAACAGTTTTTAGTGTCATATACACAACCACCGAATCAAGTTCAGTCTATACAGGGGACTCCATGGCAGCTCAGGTTGATCCCCTACGACCCTCTTCTCCCAGTGGCGCATCACTCATGAGGGGACAATACCTCCTGGTATGGTCACCACCACACCGAACACAGCAGTGTGCGAACCTGCAAGGAGTCGAGGTGCAGGGCCTGCCGTCGTTCCAAGCAAAACAGGCAACCCTTCTCTTCCTCGGTCTCGCTTGCGCCACTGGCAGGGGCACTGGGGTTGGAGCACGCTGGCTCGCCTCCGAGTTCTCTACCATGGCCTGGGTGAATAGGCACTGGTTGAGCACAAAACTCGCGTCTTCCATGGAGGAGTAGCTGTGCCTCAGCGACTCGTCGTATGTCCTCCACCATCCAGATGTGGATCTGTTCTGGCAGGACATCACGATTGCCAAGTGACCCCACAGAGCCACAGCCTTCTCGGGGTGTGAGCGGCACACTGTGCCTGCATATTGGGCGAAGCTGGCAGCCCACGCGTCCCGGTCCACGACCGGGCGAATCGCTCTTGATTTGGAGGGTTTCTGATCCTCCTCGTCCACGGCTTGCCTGAACTCGGCCCGCAGTGCTTCCTGGGATAGCTCCCCCATGTCGACGAACTCGCCCGACAGGATGCGCTTCACCAGCCTGACGGGGACCGTTGGCAGTGTCACACCCATGGAGAACTTCTGGGCCTCCCTCTCTGCTGTCTTTTTCACAGGCACCACATCACTTGCCGCTCCTTCGGACGGGCGAGGGACCATCCCTGCCACGACCCCCACAGCTTCACCAGACCGCGGGAGCTCTAGCGCGGCCACTGCGGCCTCATCAACTGTCCCCAGGCCTGCATGAATGACACAGAACAGCGCCATCAACACCCATGCCCCCGCCATTGCCTCACAGGATTTGGAGGTAATACTACCTCTCCCCAACGCTATATGGCGTGTATGCCCAGAAATCTTGCTGAGCCACACGATCCAACAAATATTCCCTCTAACAAGGTGGGCCACATGCCCTAATAAATAGACCTGCTAACGAAGGCTGCATGCCATAACACAGCCAGGACAGTGAGATTCCCCCATGCCACAAACCAACATTCCGTGCTATGTAGAAGCCACATGCCCTCGCACAATAATGCACATAATACAGTGGGCCACATGCCCTAGCACAGCAATGCACATAATTCAGTGGGCCACATGCCCTAACACAGCAATGCACAGCAATGCGCCTAATACAGTGGGCCACATGCCCCAGCACAACAATGCACATAATACAGTGGGCCACGTGCCCAACAATGCACATAATACGGTGGCCACATGCCCTAGCCCAACAATGCACATAATTCAGAGGGCCACATGCCCTAACACAGCAATGCCCCTAATACAGTGGGCCACATGCCCTAGCACAGCAATGCGCCTAGTACAGTGGGGCACATGCCCTAGCACAGCAATGCACCTAATACAGTAGGCCACATGCAGCACGATATTGCACATAATACAGTGAGCCACACATGCCCCAGTGAACAGAATGAACAGAACTATCGATGGGCCACATGCCCTGGCACAGAAATCAACATAATACAGTGGGCCACATGCCCCTATAAATAAAGCTAATGGGCCCCAACCACCCCACCCCAAGACACACCCCAGCCAACTACAGCCGATCTACAGGAATTGAACCTACCAGCCACAGTGCCAGAACAGCTGCCAGGCTTCTTCCCAGCCCCTTCGGCCACAACCCCACGGCTGCCACTAGCTCTTGAAGGTCCTGCCCCCTCCTGGCTTCGCAGTATTTCCTCCACCAAAGCCTTAACCCTCCTATCAAAGTCCGAGGTTGAGGCTTCTGGGGTAGCATCCCCCAGGGGGCCTTCGGAAACACTGGGAAGGGGCTCCCCACTGCTTCCCTTCCTCCTCTTCGAACTTCCGGACCCGTCAGCCATTGCAATTATCAGTTACGCTTACGCACTTCAGGTTTTTCACGCTTCTACCTCTCGTGGCAGCGATGGATGCACTTACACGTGCGTGTACACTCTATTTATGACTCACCTACCGCAAGTGGCCCATGCTGCCATGCGCGGCCATATGCCTTACCCGACCCCTTACTATGGGTACTCTGCCTGGTATTAACCCCGCCTAGCCTGCTGCTAAGCTGCCAATAATGAACTTATTCTCACTTAATTTAGTCAGCTATTTGTATGTCACTGTATGTATGTCTGTTCATTGTCCCATGATGTTGTGGTCCTGTGTCTGTCAGGTTATGCTATGTGAACACTCTCGCTGAGCACGATAGTCCAGTCACTGTCCTGGCCACTAGTCCCACTCTGGGAGACATTGCCACTGTGTGTAGCTCAAGGCAACATACACCAGCAGGAAGTAAGTTCTGACTTACATAGAGTGCATATTCAATAGTATAAATTAATCAAAGTGGTCTAAAGAAAATCAAGGGTAAAAATAGAATTTTTTTTTAAATCGCAGTTGTCACCAGGGAAACGAACCCAAGACCCCTAGATTTAGCCACCAATGTTCTAGCCACTGAGCTACGATAAATTTCCAAGTCCTTCACATTTTGCACATTTTTTTCCTTTTCATTAGACCCCTTTGACTGTGAAAGGTTCGTTCAAGTTTTTATAAAGGGTCAGTACTTGATAACAGCATACACATTCTCCACTTTTTATAAAGATAATATATTTTTTTAACAATTTTGTCATTTTTTTTACAGAGTCCATTTCCAGGTCGACTGTTCGGATGTGGATTATATAAATGGTTCCCTCATCGGGAAGATCATGGTGGAAGAGGAGGTGTCTAGTCTGGCCTACTCAGCTGCTCCAGAGGGACTCTACGTCAATGTTCTAGCTGGAGGACTGAAGAACGGCAAAGTCAAGTAAGAGGGAGCTGGAGACTCACAACTCGTGGCAGTCTAATTCATCAATTTTGCATTTTATTAGTTGTTGTACGTAATTGTTGTCTATAGCTGTTATTTTTTGTTTGGTTTAGGTTGTGGAATTCTTGGGATTTAACTTTAGTAAGGGAATTGGACTGTCCTCTAGACTCCTCCTACCCTGTTCTAAGGTACAGTCACAATTTACACGTACATGTGCTTAATTAACATGCATGCAAAATGAAGGGTAGTATCTGATGTAACTCATGGAAATTTTAGTGTGTGTGTGTGTGTGTCAGGCTTAACCCATTGCAACCTACAGTAGAAGACAAAATAAAGTTTCGAATTCTGTTCCATAGTATGGCCGTAAAACAGTAGTTTTTTACTGTAGTTTTGATCGTTGCATTCCGTACAGGTTTGACTAAACGGCTGACACTGTTTACTAAAATGATAAAAAACAGTTAAACTTTTTTTATTTATTCACAGATATTTTCTAGCTAGAAACTCTTCCATAGCTATATCAGCAAGCTAAGGCCTTGTATATCGACCACTAAATGCTACGGGGATAGTGCAAAAACGATCGTACAAAAATTTAACTTGCTTCAATAAAGCTGCAGACCTAAGTTCCGACAGGCACAGAGCTAAAATGAGATCCGTACTTCGTAGGTCTTCCGTTAGCTACTGGTGGACCTCCAGCAGTAAAAAATATAAGCCTGAGAAGGCCCTAACATCGAGAAAACGTCGAAACTACGCGATGGTCAAACTAACAATTCTCTGCAAGACAACTTCGAATAGGATGGCTTCAAAATTTTTAACGCGAAAAGCTTCGCCTCAGGAGCCTATAAACAAAAAATCGGGGATGTTTATTTATTGGCGAGCGAGCGAAGCGAGCGAGACAGTATTAGGGGTGGATAATGCAAAATCGGGTATATGTTATATGTATATATGTATGTGGGATGGTACGTGTGCCCTTTAAACGCGCGCGTGGGGAACTCTTTTCTCCAAAAAACACGGCTTTTTAGGCTTGACCCCAGTTTATTCTGAAACTACAGCATTAAACAAGCCTTACTTTATACTTAAGCTCCAAAGTGTGAGAAAATTCCTGCGAAAATGCTTGCTTTTCAAGAAACAAAAAGTTGATTCGACAGGTTACTATGGCATTAAAGACCCTTTTCCAGACTTAATTTCAAAACTTCGCCGTTTTATGGGGATACGGAGTGCCGGTTGTTGGTTGTCAAGAGCCGTTGGTAGTCAGAATGCCCTAGTATTAATGCTAAGGAAGCTACTACTTCTCGAGGGAAGCTGAGGTAAGTAGTAATTCCATATTTGTTAGCTAAATATGCAAAATTAACTCTGGCCTTTCTTTTTTGTAGCTAAGAGCTTGTCAACAGTGACTGGTAAATTCAAATAGTCTAAAATTGATTGTCTTTTGTTTTTGTAGGTGAAAGCTTGTTGTCAAGAATTCACGGTAATTCAGATAGTCAAAGTAACTTCAATTTGATACTGCAGAAGTTATCAATACTCAGGAAATTGAGGGAAGTAGTGATTCTATATTTGTAGGCTAAAATTACAAATAATAACATTGGTTTATTTTTTATCATAGCTGAGAGCTTGTTCAAGAGTTACTGGTAATTGAAATTATCAGAATGGCAGATGTTTGATACAACAAAAGTTAACAAATCAGGTAGGAGAGTGATTTTGTATTTGTTTGCTGAAATAAAAGGTCATAACTGCTATTATAGTGTTTGCACGAAGTAAGCTAAAAATAGTAACATTTTATGTTACCTAACTATCAGGCTCGCTCGCCATTTGTGCTCAAGCACACCACTAGTTTATTTGTATATATGTTTGGACGTACGTATGTCATTTTATACTTTGACCCTTGCGTTTTTGTGTTAGTTATGTGGTCGACCCCGTCGCAAATTGCACTAAACAGAATCCTCTGGTTTAGCAATCAGTACCCGTATCACCCTAGAAATTGAATTGTTTACCGTTTTGAATTCTTTTGCGGGTGCAGTTAAAACTTGAACTTAAGGGACTTCCATTTCTATTCAAGTTAGTAGCAGTGGTAAGTCAATGCGCTCTTTGTCATGGTTATAAGACGTGCGCAACAGTATTTACTTGAAAATACATTGTCCACTAGACTACTGCGAAGGTAAGTCTGTGTAGGTGCATGTCCAGTTGTGTCAAAGCATTGTGTGTTACAACCACTACTTAGCTAAAGAATATCACAAAGAAAACTTTTAAATAACGTGTATTGTTTTGTTGTTGTTGTTTCTTTCTAAGCAGTTGCAGAGAGTTGTTACTATGGCACTGAAATCCCTTTACCCTGTATGCTAAATTTAAAAACTGGACCTTATTTTCAGTAGCTTCAGTGTTAGAAGTCAAAATCATTCATATAAAAATAGTATAGTCTTTAGGCTCGCTCGCCATTTGTGCTCAAGCACATCACTAGTTAGATAAACGATTTTTATATTCTTTGAGTGAGGAGTGCGGTGAACGAGAAAGATTAAACCGGTAACGCTGGTCAAAGGGAACAGCCGTTTTTTACCAAACGGCATACCGTTTATTTCCAAGTGTTTTATTCGTGCGACATTCATTCTACGGAACGGAATTCGACACTTGATTTATCTTCTACTATATTTGCAATTTTTCAAGTATTGGTTTGATAAGATTTTTTTTCCCCATAGATTGGGTGAAGTTTAGTGTGAACTCAAGTAACCATCACATTAGCCAACTAAATACATTTGTTTTTAACTCACATTATAGTCCAGCAGATAAGAAAAATTATTGTGACAGAGTGGACCAAAGCATGAATGCAGGTTCGGTTTGGCATATATTACAGTATCAGAAGGGGTGCCAAAAAAAATTGTTTAATTAAAACAAAATTTGTAAAGTGTGAAATTTTGATTAACAGTTAATTATGTAAAAGAGCTCAATATAAATTGTTTATTATAATGTATTGTTGGTTTAATACTTTAATGTTAATGATTAGGAGTCACCTGATATTACAGGCAGCTAGACTATTTAATAGAACTAGCTACCCTGATAGCTAGCCAGGTGTAGCAAGTTTCAGAGAATTTATTTCAGTAGAATAAAACCATAATATTTCAGCTTGTGGAGCCTTCTAGTGGTTACTGAACTGAATGAGGGTGACTGAACAAGGAACTTTGTATAAACAGATGATACAGAACGTGAGATCATTGTGTGGTGGGGCACAGCCCCTGGGAATGTTAGTTGGTGTTGGACAATTTCTGTGACATGTGGGTTGTACTATGGAGGTGTGAAGGTGTAGTCATAATTTAATTAGTGGCCCCTCCAGAATGACTGCCACTAATTAAATTATGACTACACCTTCACACCTCCCAAGTACAACTCACATGTCACAGAAATTGTCCAACACCAACTAACATAATTTAATTAGTGGCCCCTCCAGAATGACTGCCACTAATTAAATTATGACTACACCTTCACACTTCCCAAGTACAACTCACATGTCACAGAAATTGTCCAACACCAACTAACATTCCCAGGGGCTGTGCCCCACCACACAATGATCTCATGTTCTGTATCATCTGTTTATACAAAGTTCCTTGTTCAGTCACCCTCATTCAGTTCAGTAACCACTAGAAGGCTCCACAAGCCGAAATATTATGGTTTTATTCTACTGAAATAAATTCTCTGAAACTTGCTACACCTGGCTAGCTATCAGGGTAGCTAGTTCTATTAAATAGTCTAGCTACCTGTAATATCGCCGTTTTTTTTTTTCTCGCTATAATAATTGTATTGGGCGAGCAAATAAAAAAATTCGCGGGTATCGCCGATTATATTGACCAAAGTTTCTTGTAAGACATATTTTTGTAAAGGAATGTATATCTGGATGGCACCCCTTCTAATATTGCTGTACATACCTTCAACAAACACTGTGCTAAGTTTCATGCTTTGGTCCACTCTGTCACAATAATTGCATCAAAAGCACAATTTCCCACTGGACTATTATACTCTGTATGTTTTTTTTGTTGTTGTTGGTGTTTTTACTGCACCACAGTTTGTACTTGCTTGAATTATTGGTAATACTAACCAAAAATATTGCAATATTGATCAAATCAGGTAGAGAATCATTTCAAACTACCATGTAAATGAATAGTACAGCGTAGTTAACTTCCGTTAACTTGGCTAGTCACTTGCTACAACTGTAGGTTTTCAGTACACCCACTAGCTATGATATATAATATCCCAATTGCAGCATTGCCACTAGCTCTTGCTCCAAGGAACTCTATGCTGGCTACAGCAATGGAGGCGTGGCTATGTGGATTAAACCCAAGCAAGATGCAGAAGATTTGGAGTTTGAGCACATCAAGTTAGAGAACTATATTCATGGTAGAATATAACTGACTGGTTGAGTCACACGAACTACACAGGCACAGGAGACAGCATTAACCCTTTCTTTCTTGTCAACTTTTACATATAAATTACTTTTTGTTGTTGTTGTTGTTGTGTTACATCACTTATGTGCCTTATGTGAATTTTAATTATATATTAAATATTTTTTTATCTGCAAATAAAATTGGCTAACTGGTTTATACAGGAATAGAATATGTTTGGCAAACTTGCCTACAATATCACATTGTGTGAGTAAGCATGTTTCTTTATTTGTTTTAGTTGTTTTTGTTTTAAGAGGCACAGAAAGCTTTCTGTTGGTTGTAGTAGGGTGTATGTATGTGTGTGTGTATGTGTGTCCTTGACCACGGTGCCTTTTGGGGAAACAAATGAATATGATTTTCCAAAGCATACTATAAAGTCCGTGAAGTTCACCTCTGCTAAGTGCATACTAATAATGGCATGGTGGAATGCTGTAGTGGTTTTGTTGGTTTGTTTTCCGTTGTCCTATTCAGCATGCAACATTACTGAAAACTGTGCTCTACTGAAAGATCTGGAATGTGCTCTCTATACTACTGATTCCAATGAGAGAAGGCTGAATCAGGCATTTTTCCCACCAAGAAAGGCTACTTCTAGGTATATCAAAGTGGTGTATGTGTTCAATGTCAGTGAAGTAGACACAGTGGCGGGAGATGAATGTAATGTCACTTACATCTGGAGCATCGGTGGCTTCCTTCTCATTCAACCTCCAAGTATCTTTCAACTGACATCTCTCATGTTCAGTTACCCAACTAATACTATTGATAATATAACTCTATACATGCCATCTCCCTGTCATACTGTCATTAATACAAATGCAACTGGAAGAAATTGTTCCTGTGCAAACATGGAAAACAAAAATTTGGATATTTTAACTCAACAGGTATATATATAGCTATATATATATATATATGCAGCCATAGTGTGTTACAAAAAAAAATTTAATTTAAAAAGTTTTACAGGTGTAGTAATTAATTTACAGCAACAATATATATACTTAATTTCTAGTCCTCTTTAGCAATATAGCTATGGGAGTTTACACAGGTAAGTGAAAATGGTGCATTAATGGTCTAAGAATAGAACAGACTAAGGCTCCTACTAAATGGTTCAAAGACGAAATTTTTGGGTAGCTGGTGTACTTTATGATTAGTGTGTGGGTGAAATAAAGAAGCAATTAATAAGCAAGCTGCCAAAAAAAAAAAAGATCTCTAAACAATAAAAGTCAACTTTGACTAAGCAACATTGATGAGTCAAATTTTTGAACATAATACATGTATAACTATATTGAATTGCTTTAGGAAATCATACTATATTTTTATAAAGATATTATATGTGCTAGTATTGTTATAAAGCTTTTGCATTGTTATACTTGTGTGATAGTTGCTGCAGTACTCTAAATTTAACAATCCCGAAGGAATAGTCCGTGATGTAACTTCAGTGGCTCAAGCACTCTGTGTGGAAGATATTGAATCAGGTTATTTTGATCATGCCAATGTAACTATATACATTGCTGCTAAATTTGTATTACCTGTAGCAGCGTCAGTTGCTAGTGTGACAATCATTTCCAACTATTATTCAACTTTAATGGAGAAAGTGACTGATCCAAATAATAGACCCAATTTTGTTGGAGTCACTATGGCCGGCATATATCTTTCTCTCTATATGATAGCTGTAGATAGTGCAGCTATAACATTCTATGTACTAAATAAAACAGAATATCAATTTTATCATTCAATATCTAAATCGCGGAGCTTGCAACTGACTTATTATACATTCATAACCGAATGTGCTTTATCAGCATCAGTATTTTTCGCTGCAATGTTAATACAAACTTGTATTGGGATTAAAAGCAGACCCATAAAATTATCAAGACGGAAACACACAGTTCCTATCATTCTTATAGCTTTTGCTGTTGACTTTTTTGCACTGATATTAGTTAATAAAATATCCCAGAATTACTTCATTGTTTTGGCAACAACTTTAAGTTTCTTAGTGCTACTTGCTATTATTGCTTTTATTGTCTTTTACTGGACTGCACCGATTGATTTTTTCCTCACCTGGTTTATCACACTACCCATTATATTTGGGTCTTCCCATGTTGACTATATTTTAGTAGCATGGTTAACTGAACCTGCAAAAACAACTTCAGTATCTATTTTGGCCATAGCTATTACATTTTATCTATTTATCTTGTCTCGATCCTTGTATAAATTAATATCTAAAATAACTAGTAAGTCAAACTTTTGGAAAATATGGTGCAGTGAAGTCTTGAAATTGGCAGTTACCTTTCTACTTGGATTGTGTGGAGTTGGTCTAGCATCGTTACAAATTGCGGCGTTCTATTTACTTCCATTCCCTTCTATCAGAATAGTGGACTACCTGGACAACATTTTCCAAATAAGTTTAGTCATATTTGGAGGACTTATAACTTATAAGATAATATCCGGCCAAGATTCTGACACTAAAAAGTTCTTGAAACAATTTAATAGTCAGGAGAAACATGGTTCAAAATTTACCATGAATTGCAATTCACAACCAATTAAAGTTGATGCTAAACTTATTATAGTGGTTAATCATACTTTAGGGCCAATTAATTCCGAGTCTGAGCCCCAAATTTCGTGTGGAAAAACAACACTTATCGCTGATATTCCACAGCACCAGTTAGGAAAAAAAAGAACCAATATTCCTGTATCTGGAGTTACTATGAAACAAAATTGGTCAAAAATTAAAGACTGCTGGAAACTTTCATTAGAATCATCTGACATTGATTTTAGTTTCTTTCACAGGACCAGTAACCGATACAAATGTACAGCACACTTGAAGGACTCAAAATATGTAGTGAAGAAGAATACCACAATTAGAGCAAGTGGGTCAGCAGCAGATTTAGATCTTGTTGTAATAATTAATCCAATAAAAGCTAATTTAAAAATTATTAAAAAATCACCATTCAATGACAGCTGTGACATGCTTGCAATAGACGATGATTATGAAATATCCCTCCAAGTACCGATTCAGTGCTATATTATTGACCATTCATATCATGGCATTGGCAATGGAGTGACTTGTCAGTTTAGGAACTCAATTAGCATTTCATCTACTACTACTAGGACACCAAATGATGCTGTCGGACACCTTCTTCCAAGTGACACTGTTCCTATTAGAGTCTCAACTGATAATGGTAGTAGTAAGGTTTTAGTTAATGGGGAAGAGTTTCCACTTAACAATGAGGTCGCAATAAAAAGACACAGCTCTTCAATTTTGCTCAAGTTTTCCTTCGCTATTCCAGATCAATCTCAAATAGATATCAAACTGAAAGCTGACGATAAAGAGAAGTTGAGTTTGAAGTGGAACCAGAATGAAATTGAGATTCCATTAGATCACCTGCGACAAGACATTCTCATGATAGCATTGGAAGTAGGGCAAGCCGGCGACAGAGGGAATCCACAAATAATATTCCAATCAAATCAACTTATTCAATCAGAACAACCGATTCTGATAAATCCAGATAAAACCTATGCAATGTATCTTAATGTGATCCATGATGAAGTCAATTTAATTTTCCAGCGAGAGAGAAATACTGACACTCGATTTAAGATAACCAATAATTCGCAATACTTGCAAGTGAATAATGTACAGACTGCATCTTTTCTAGTCACTAGTCCAATGTCAACTGATTTTAAACTAGTCAAGATTCCAGGATTAGTAGACATAACATGGGAGAACCTTGACAAAACTGGCAAAATGAAATATCCAGTTAATGATAGTAACCAGATGGAGTTACAAGTGAATGATGGTACAGTCCATCCTCAAGCACTTTTGTATTTCCCAGTTATTAACAGCCACAAACAAAGCCAAAATGAAGTTGAGAGAGCAGGGATTACATGCAGAGATTTAGCGCAGAGCTTTACCAATCATGTAAAATTGAGACGAAAGCGGTCTTTTCCATAATACCACAATGTTGCTTTTGGCTGTAAATTTAAATAGAATAAGTGTTGTTTGTCAAACACAGAACAATTGCGTTACAATGTTGTTGTTGTTTTTTTGTATTTTGAGTTTCAAAAAATATGTATTTAAACTGAAAACTGAGTTCTGGTTTATTCTGATAATCATGTTAAAACACAAAAATGATGAACAATAAAGAAAGGAAAAGTGGGAAGATTTGGGCACAATCTTGGATAATTATGATAATAATAGGAGGAAACAAAAAGGGAAAAAATGTTGGAAAGAAACCCAAAGAAGCTAGAAGACCAATTTCGTTTATACAGGCTAGACCTTAAAAATAGAGATACAATTACATTAAAACTGATCGTAATATAGTACACAAGCAACATATCAGTGCAGATTCAGGGAGAGAATCTACAAAGAACAAGTGTGATATAGCGGAATGGTGTAGATTATATTACGTTATAATGGATAAACAAACAGTAGAGTTAATTGTTCCGGAGGGAGACTTATATTTAGCAACTTGTATTATTAAGTACCATTTTCTAAAAACTTAATATTGTTACAATAAAATTTAAATGCCCAATTATATCATTTTAGGCTACAACTGTTTAACTTTATAGGTAATATTCATATACAGGCTTTTTAATTTATATTTTGTGGTTTTAACCATTAGCTATAGGTAATTTCAGGATATATATAATTACTACATACAAAATTTTATTGGCTTTAAAATTACTTCTACCTGAAATTATATGCCGCAGGTTGATCATGCAATGTTCATAGCATTTTTCAAAATGATAGTTGGGATAGGAAGCGTTATTAAATTTTCTTCTAATCTTTCTAAAGCACTCTTCATGCATGTACTAGTTGACTGATTTTAATTATGTTCAAAATAATCAATTCCAAAAGTTTATTCTTTACCACTACGATACAGTTAGCTAGATATTACAAAATCATTAAGGTCACACAAAAGCAATGATTTAATTGGCTATTCCTAATCAGGTAGCTATCGATATAGTTCGAGCAATGAAAACAGTAGATGTTCATGTATAGTTGAAGTGTTAATGGGCCTCATGTCAGGGTTCTATTATTTTTATTAATGCTGGAAAGTTTGAACTTTAACTATCGTCTCTTGGTTTATAGTGAAGTCATTCATGTGCTTATGTAATTGCTATCAATCCTTGTAGCAGTCAATCTTTGCATTAAAATATAATATAGTCACATAGCAACTGTTTGCACGAACTATTGTTTAGGTTCAAATGAGTGTCTGCAACAATCAAGCCAGATATGGACCAGTAGAATATAGCTGCATGGATTATTGAAAAAGGCTGCTCTGGCAAGTCCAAGGGTGTAACGGAGATTTTGATGAACTCCTAAGCAGAATTGACAAGATGTCACAAGATAGATATTCAATTTCCTTATCTATATTTGGCCACCATACATAACTTCTCACAGCTACTTTCACACTATACCAGGATGAAGTCGAATAATAATAAATGAAATGGAAAAATTATCCCTTTCACAGTTAGAAAATTTGTTGGGTTGCTTCTTGACGAAATGAAAGTTAAGGAAGGGCTGGTCTTTAGTAAGCATTATGAAGCATGTTTTAGTGAATTAAAAATGCTATGAACATTATTTCTAAATAATTATTAGATTTTTTAAAAAACTGAGCTGGTAAATTGTGAGAAACATAAAATCAATTTGGTATGGCCTCATTGACAGACAAATGTATCAAGATGGGAGTATACATGAGGTAATTAGCAGTACATGAGTGATAAAATTTACGTTCCATTTTATTTATATAATTGCTGATAATTATTCAGGGCCTGGTGAATAAGCATAGACCTAAAAATACTTGCACTATTGTTTACATCTTTCTTAGCTGAACACACACAGAGTGTATTAGCTTACATATATATACTTTTTTAACTTTGTATCAAGAATATTAATGATTATTATAATTAATTTTATATTGTTTTTGTTATAGAAGTTCATCATTTGTGCTGAAGCACTATATTTCAGCGAGCGAGCGAAGCGAGCAAAGCTGACTATCAGCTGTGTTCAATTGAGATTTCAGATATATATGTATGTGTGTATGTATATGTAGGAATGAATTTTGCGGTTTCCAGTCAAAAAATACCAGAAGTTGAAATCATTGCATCAACAGAAAGTACTGCAAGGAAACTCAACAAAGAAGTTGGACAGCAGTTACGCACTGGAGTAGCACTGATCCTTCAAAAGTCAAAGCCACCAAAGAGCAATATCAGCAAAAAGCAACACATAGCTTTAACAAATTTAAAAAGAAACAAAAATATTGTTATACTACCAGCTGATAAGGGCAATGCCAAAGTAGTGATGGACAGGTGTGAATATAAGATGAAAATGAAAAAATTACTGGATGATGAATATACCTACAAACAGTTACCAAATGACCCAACAACAAAGATTGAAAATAAGATTACAAAAGCACTAAAAAGTATTGAAGAGAAAAAACTTATCTCCAGAGAACAAAGGTTAAAACTAGCACCCCAACATTCAACACCACCTCAAATATATGGTCTACCTAAGATACATAAAGAAAACGTTCCACTAAGACCTATAGTCACAGCGATCAATTCTCCAACACATCCTCTAGCAAAATTTCTAGTAAAAATCACAGGCCCTGTTACAGGAAAGACAAACTCATAATATATAAAAAATTCAACACATTTTATGGAGAAAATAAATAGTCCTGCAATAAATTCAAAAGACTACATGATAAGTTTCGATGTGGTCAGTTTGTTCACAAAAGTTCCAATGAAGGAAGTTATTCTAATTCTCAAAATAATTTTGGAACAAGATGACAGCCTTGAAGACAGAATTGCAATAACACCAGGTGAATTGTGCAATCTGGTTGAATTATGTGTTAAATCCACATATTTTTGTTTTGAAGAGACATTTTACGAACAAATAGAAGGAGCATCAATGGGGTCTCCTTTATCACCAATTCTAGCTAACATCTACATGGAGAGACTGGAAGAAGAAGCCATCAAAAACTTTCCTCTCAAACCATCTCTTTGGTGCAGATATGTAGACGATGTTTTTGCCTTATGGCCACATGACAATGAATCCATCCAAGACTTCAAACTCCATCTAAACAAACAAAATAAACACATCCAATTTACAACAGAAGAAGAAAATGAAAACAAAATAGCATTTCTAGATGTACAGATTGAAAGAAAAAATAACAAATTCATCACCTCAATCTTCAGAAAGAAGACTCATACAGACAAATACTTAAACTATAAATCAAACCACCATCCAAGAATTTTGTCTGGAGTTGTCAAGTGCTTAACAGATCGAGCAAAGAAATTATGCCATCCATCTGAAATTGAACAGGAGCTGAAACATTTAAAAGAAGTCTTCCTAGCAAATGGTTACCCAGAACAAACAATAAATAGCAACATCAAATCCAAGAGGAATTCAACCAGAAATAATTCAACCAATGCACAAGATGAAACATTCAAATATTGGGTAATACCATATATCAAAGGGATTAGTGAAAAAATTGAACATGTATGCCGTTCCTTGAACATAAAAACAGTCTTTACATCAACACCAACCCTCAAGAAACATCTAATGAAGGTAAAAACACCCAGAGAAAAATCAAAAATCAAAGGAGTAGTTTATGAAATCCCGTGTATGGACTGCAGTATGGTATATGTAGGGGAAACAGGACGTACACTAGACAAACGTTTAAAGGAACACCAAAATGCAGTAAAAAGGCATGATGAGAAGAATGGTATAGCTGTACATGCATGGAACAGTAAACACAAAGTAAATTGGTTGGAGGCCAAAGAGTTGAGAACTACACCAGAAGAAGGATTACTGAGGCAGTAGTGATCCAAAGCCTGCCATCAACATCTAACTTGGACAATGGTCTGGAGTTAAATCCAACATGGCAACCAATTATAGCGTCACTATAACTAGTGCATCCTCAGGGTTTTTGCATTTTATTGAACTGGTTTTTTGTCATTTTTAGTATTGTGTTTTTTGTCAACTGATGAAGACCTACGGGTCGAAACGTTTTGACTATTTATAGTTATAATTCAGCGAGCGAGCGAAGCGAGCGAAGCTGACTATCAGTCGTGTTCAATTGAGATTTCAGATATATATATATATGTGACAGTCTATGGGAGAAGGGGGCACTTCACTTAAACCAAAAAAATTTAGTTTTTTATGCTAATAAAAAGCTGCAATTTATCTCAACTTAGTGCTAAAATACTGGAGGGTAAAACCTTCGACCCGCAGAGAAACTGGCAGTTGAACTGGGCTGTATTCAGCAAAGCAATTGAACTAGAAATCGAGAAAACATAAATTGAATTTCTACTTCCGGTATAATTAATGTTTCCGTATACTTAACGGCGTACTCCGCATACGCAATTAAATCGTACAGCCGCTTTTTAACGGCGACTAACCAAGTTTGCGTACAGTTCTTTTTAGCTTTCAGAGCGTCTCACAGCCTGTCTTGTCGGAATCCTTGGCTACTCTACTCCATGTAGTGGTAAACTTTCAACCAGAGAGGTAAGCTGTAGATTGCATGCACTATTCTCATAGGTAAAGCGTTCACACTTCCAGCATTTTTCAATTAACGAGCGCGGAGAATCCTGCTTTGTTTCAACCAAAAAGTTTATAACTACCCTCTTCTTCTTGAAACAATTGTGAAGTCTTTGTCAAGCTGCGCTTCTTTGCCACTGCTTTCGAGTTTATCCAGGTAATTCTGTTATTGTTAACTCTTCATGCCTAATTATTGCTATTATTTAGCAATTTCCTTCACAAATCATCTTTACCTATACTCATATATTTACTCGCTCGCCATGCATTTGCGCTATTCGAGCGCACCACTAGTCTACTACGAAAGCTAATAAATAAACTACCAGAGAATGTATGTATACGTCGTCAAAATATTTCGCCCGCGCTTCTAATTACGTAAATTAGGTAAAGCGTTCACAGTTGCAGTAATTAACGAGCGCGGAGAATCCTGCTGCACTGCCTTACGCAACTCTGTTTCAACCAAAACGTTTATAGCTACTCTCTTCTTGAAACAATTGTGAAGTCTTTGTCAAGCTGCGCTTCTTTGCCACTGCTTTCTTAAGTTTATTCAGGTAATTCTGTTATTGTTAACACTTCATGCCTAATCAGTTAGATGTAATTTCTGTCCTATTTTTCTGTAAAAAGAGTCTGCTCGCTCGCCATGCATTTGTGCTATTCGAGCGCACCACTAGTTATTATCGAGCAAGCGAAGCGAGCGAGATACTATTAGGGGTGGATAATGCAAAATCGGGTATATTTTATTGGCGAGCGAGCGTAGCGAGCCAGACACTTACAGGGGTAACACAATCGAAAATCGGGGATGTTTGTTTATTTATTTATTTATCGGCGAGCGAGCTTAGCGAGCGAGACAGTATTAGGGGTGGATAATGCAAAATCTGGTATATGTTATTGGCGAGCGAGCGAAGCGAGCGAGACACTCTCAGGGGTAACGCAATCGAGATTACGCTATATTAATTTATTTAGTGAGACCTCTGTTTTCGCCCGCGCTTCTAATTACGTAAGTTAGGTAAAGCGTTCACAGTTCCAGTATTTTTCCATTAACGAGCTCTGAGAATCCTTAGTGGCGGTGGTAAGTCAATGCGCTCTTTGTCATGGTTATAAGCCGTCAGTGTTAGAAGTCAAAATCATTCATATAAAAATAGTATAGTCTTTAGGCTCGCTCGCCATTTGTGCTCAAGCACATCACTAGTATGTATATATGTATGTGGGATGGTACGTATGCCCTTTAAACGCGCTCGCGCGGAACTTTTTCTCCAAAAAACACGGCTTTTTAGGCTTGACCCCCAGTTTATTCAGGTAATTCTGTTATTGTTAACTCTTTATGCCTAATCATTGCTATTATTTAGCGATTTCCACAAATCATCTTTACCTATACTTATATTTACTAGGTGTTTGAGCAGAGAAGAGGGCTACAATGCATGGGTCCACTTCCATAGTCTGGGATCAGAGACTTTAGATTCTCTGATGCTAACTGAGAATGGAAAGGGTTACACTGTGCACTACAGTTAGATGTAATTTCTGTCCTATTTTTCTGTAAAAAGAGTCTGCTCGCTCGCCATGCATTTGCGCTATTCGAGCGCACCACTAGTTGGCGAGCGAGCGTAGCTAGCGAGACACTTACAGGGGTAACACAATCGAAAATCGGGGATGTTTATTTATTTATTTGTATATATGTATGGACGTATGTATGTCATTTTGTACTTTGTCCCTCGCGTTTTTGTGTTAGTTATGTGGTCAACCCCGTCCCAAATTGCACTAAACAGAATCCTCTGGTTTATCGATCAGTACCCTTATCACCCTTAGAAATAGAATTGTTTACCGTTTTGAATTCTTTTGCGGGTGCAGTCAAAACTTGAAAACTTAAGGGACTTCCATTTCTATTCGAGTTAGTGGCGGTGGTAAGTCAATGCGCTCTTTGTCATGGTTATAAGCCGTGCGCAACAGTATTTACTTGAAAATACATTGTCCACTAGACTACCGCTAAGGTAAGTCTGTGTAGGTGCATGTCCAGTTGTGTCAAAACATTGTGTGTTACAACCACTACTTAGCTAAAATAACGTGTATTGTTTTGTTGTTGTTTTTTTCCTTCAATTCAAGCAGTTGCAGAGAGTTGTTACTATGGCACTGAAATCCCTTTACCGTGTATGCGAAATTTAAAAACTGGACCTTATTTTCAGTAGCTTCAGTGTTAGAAGTCAATAAAAATAGTATAGTCTTTAGGCTCGCTTGCCATTTGTGCTCAAGCACATCACTAGTTTTATTCATTGCAAACGAGGTATCTATTAATTATATTCATTACAACCCACAGACATTCTGGAGAGTTGAAACAAGCTAAATAAATACAATACCACCGCTATAAGTGGTGACTGCGGTACCTTACCTAGCAATAGCTAAGCCAAATGAACTCAATTTTAAAATAAATTAAGGCCATACCAAATTAATTTGTTGTTGCTCGGGCCCTACCTACCCTGTTTTTTCTGATTTCAAAAAAAAAAAAAAAAATTCAAAATATTTCACTTAATTAGATAATATCTATTTTAAAAAAATTTCTTTTATCTATGCCACATGGTCATTGACATGGCTACATCTGCCTTTGCTTGGCCAAGCATTTTGGTTGTTAAAGGCAGTAAGGTTGTTTTAGATAGAACAATCAAGAAATGTGACTGGGCAGAGAGCTTTGAATCTGTATTTGAGGGTCTTGGCAGTGAGTGAAACTCTGTCCAAGGTTCTAATTTCTTCCAATGAAGTAATATTGACACGTTAATTAATGATATTCATGATTTTTAAAAATGATATTCATGTTTTTTTTGTTTTGTTTTTCCTACCGACCGACCCTACATCTCAGCCTAGTTCGCCCGAGCAACAACAAATTAATTTGGTGTGGCCTAATTAATAAAAAAAAAGGCCTTGAGCTTGGAATATAACTGCAAAAAAGCATGAATGAATACACACACACCAATGACTACTGAACAGGTCAAGTACTGCAGACGTCAGTGGTTTTTTTGAGCTATATCATTATAGCAATGCTGTATGCTTATATAACGAAGTGGACAGAATAAGAAGACAACATTCATGACAAGAAATAAGAAGACAACATTTACAGCAGAAAATCAAAAGAACTGGTATAGGAGCAATATAGCTGTGTCTGTGCAGGTACTGGACAGAAGTAAAATCTCCAAATATCTACAACTATGAGCACTCTAAGAGACACTATTGTGCCATTTCAATCTTCGTAGCTATGGTGAAAACAATAGTAATTCAGAAATGACTCCAACATTCATTTATGTTAGTCCCCAAAGGGACTCCAACAATGATAGCACTTTTCATAAAAAAATGCCATTTCAATCTTCGTATGGTGAAAACAATAGTAATTCAGAAATGACTCCAACATTCATTTATGTTAGTCCGCAAAGGGACTCCAACAATGATAGCACTTTTCATAAAAAAATGACCTCTTCAGCTTTCTCTGCCAACAACCTGGACAGCAAGAAGAAGAAAGCGGAAAGACCACATTTTCATCTGGCACAGAAATCTCCTGCTAACTTAAAATCACGAACTTTCTTCTCATCCCATTGAAGTTCATGTAAATAAAGCTTACAATCACAAACTTTCTTCTCATCCCATTCCAGTTCATGTAAACAATTTATCATTTACCTACTTTGTGTCCCCAACCATATTGTATAATACTTGTATTTGTGCATGCATATCTTCAAAAAAAATCACCATACAAAAAAAAATTGTTCTTCATTTTTTGACTTTTTATTTATTTTTATATTTTTATTCTGTAGGTTGAAGCTTTCTGAAGCTGTGTCCAAAGTTTCAGATCAATTGGACATTTATTTATTTATTTATTGTCATCCCTATTACAATACTCGCACCGCCCGGAAAGAATCCAATCTTTATGTTTTACCGTTACCGTTTGCGTAGAGCGTCTTGGCCATTCCTCGTTTACAACTATGGCTCATTATAGTTGAAAGTAAACCACACAGGAGGAGCTATTTAACCAGTAAACTGCACTCCAATTGGGGCAAGGTGAGTGACTGAGCTCCATATTCCTCTGAATGCATAACATCTTTATAAAACTCAACAATCACATCTGAGTGACCCTTCTCCTCTGTAACGAGTTAAAATAATAAATGTCTAAAAACTCTACATGCTGTTCTTGGCTGAATAGAGCATGTTGTATGGATGGAAGCATTATTTTGTATATAGCCGTGAGCTCCACATTCCTCTGAATGCATAACATCATGATAGAATTCAATGATCACATCTGAGCGAGCCTTCTCCTCTGCTAAAGATTTCCTACAGTCTGCTAATTCCTGCTCCATGCTCTGCATCATGATGATGAGGCTCTTGTTTTTGGCTATATTTTATATAATGAATTACATGATATTCATTGGGTATTTGGCAGCAGGTAGTTGAACATAGTTCTACCGTGTATCCATCTCTTTGCTGTTCAGCTTCCTTGAGTTGTTTCTGTACCAATATATATTTTAGTTCGATATCATTCTATTGATAGAATACCTTAGATGTTTTTAGCATATCTTCAATTTGAAGGAATAGTCCCTTGTTCTCTTTTAATAAATCCTTTCCAATTTTGTTAGCATCAAAGGCATTAGTCAAGTTTGCCTTTCCGAAGAATTCTTTCATGCTGCTGTAAAGTATGTTAAACTCTGCACTGAGATCTGTCCTTGCATCATTTTTTCTCTGCCGCATGGGTTTTTTTTGGTAGCAAGTTCTGACTGTAGCCTTTGGATCAAAGATTCCATGTCTTTGTTATCTTTTAGCATCTAAGTATAATTTACATAAATATCTCCAACATGTATTTTGAGACTATACCTGCAAATACTGAGCATCCTTTCAGACTTAGTAACATCTCCAGTTGATAGCGCTCCAGATCAAGTTTAAGGCTAGCAATTGTTTTGATAAAATACTTTTTCTCAGTTGCTAAGTGAGAATTTTCCACTTCATTTGTAGCCACTTGTTTTTGGAGTTGTTGTAATTTAGCTTGCAGATTGTTGTAGGTATCTTCAGAATCCTGAAGTAAAGAATTACACATTCATCTTCACTACCGTTGCCAAGATACAACCATACCTTAGAACTCAAGGCCACACTGTTCAACATCTTCCTTTTGTTTAGTCAATAGCTGTACTTTGTCTTCTAGGTTCGTAATCAAATTGCCCAGTTCTTCAATCTTGTTTTCATACAGGTAAATGTGAAAGACAGCTTTACCACTTCTTTCAATAAACTCTGCAAAACTTATGGGAGCTCCATTTCTATTCGAGTTAGTCGCTATTTGTCACAGTTATAAGCCCTACTCAACAGTTCATTGTCCACTATACGAACCACGAAGGTAAGTCTTGAGTAGGTATGTTCAGTTGGGTGAAAGTATTGTGCGTTACAACTACTATTAAGAATATCACAAATAAAATTTTAAATAACGTGACTTGATTTTGTTGCTTCTTTTTCAATTCAAACAGTTGCGGGGAGCGGTTACTATGGCATTGAAACCCCTTTACCGTATATGCGTAATTTAACAACTCAACTTTATTTTAGTAGTTTGAATAACAATAGTGTACTTTAAGGCTCGCTCGCCATTTGTGCTCAAGCACACCACTAGTTGGCGAGCGAGCGAGACACTTACAGGGGTAACACAATCGAAAATCGGGGATGTTTGTGATTTGTTGGCGAGCGAGACAGTATTAGGGGTGGATAATGCAAAATCGGGTATATGTTATATATATATAACTAGTGGTGTGCTAGAGCACAAATGGCGAGCGAGCCTTAAACTACACTATTGTTAAATTTGATTTTAACAACTAACACTCAAGCTACTAAAATAAACTCAAGTTATTAAATTACGTATGCGGTAAAGGGGTTTCAATGTCATAGTAACCGCTCCCGCAACAGTTTGAATTGAAAAAGAAGCAACAAAATCAAATCACCTAATTTAAAAATTTCTTTGTGATATTCTTAATAGTAGTTGTAACGCACAATACTTCACACTAATTAAAAATTTAAAAATTTAAAAATTTCTTTGTGATATTCTTAATAGTAGTTGTAACGCACAATACTTCACACAACTGAACATACCTACGCAAGACTTACCCTCGTGGTTCGTCTAGTGGACAATGAATTTACCAGTAAATGCTGTTCAGTAGGGCTTATAACTGTGACAAATATCGACTAACTCGAATAGAAATGGAGCTCCCATAAGTTTTTGCGTTTAAACTGCACCCGCAAAAGAATTCAAAGCAGTAAACAATTCAATTTCTAAGGTGATATGGGTAATGGTTGCTAAACCGGAGGATTCTGTTTAGTGAAGTTTGGGACGGGGTCGAACGCGGAGCGAACACAAAAATACGGAGGGTCAAAGTACAAAATGACATACATACGTCCATACATATATACAAATAAATAAATAAACAAACATCCCCGATTTTCGATTGTGTTACCCCTGTAAGTGTCTCGCTCGCTACGCTCGCTCGCCAATTATGTATGTATGTATGGATGGTACAAATGCTCTTTAAACGCGCGCGCGTGGAAAATTTTCACCTAAAAACACGGCTATTTAGGCTTGACTCCAGTTTATTCTGAAACTACAGCATTAAGCAAACCTTACTTTATACTTAAGCTCCAAAGTACGAGAAAATTCCTGCTAAAACGCTTGTTTTCAAGACACAAAAAATTGATTCGACAGGTTACTATGGCATTGAAGATCCTTTTCCAGACTTAATTTCAAAACTTCGCCGTTTTATGGGGGGATACGGAGTGCCGGTTGTTGGTTGTCAAGAGCCGTTGGTAGTCAGAATGCCGTAGTATTAATGCTATGGAAGCTACTACTTCTCGAGGGAAGCTGAGATAAGTACGCAATTCCATATTTGTTAGCTAAAATATGCAAAATTAACTCTGGCCTTTCTTTTTTGTAGCTAAGTGACTGGTAAATTCAAATAGTCAGATTGGCTCAAATTTGGTACTACAAAAGTTACCACTGCTCAAGAAAATGAGGTAAGAAAGTAAATGTGTATTTGTGTGCTAAAATTGATTGTCTTTTGTTTTTGTAGGTGAGAGCTTGTTGTCAAGAATTCAAGGTAATTCAGATGGTCAAAGTAACTTCAATTTGATACTACAGAAGTTATCAATGCTCAGGAATGATGTAAGTAGTAATTCCATATTTGTTGGCTAAAATTACAAATAATAACACTGGTTTATTTTTTATCGTAGCTGAGAGCTTGTTCAAGAGTTACTGGTGATTGAGATTATCAGAATGGTTGATGTTTGATACTACAAAAGTTACCATTAATAAGGTAAGAGAGTGATTTTGTATTTGTTTGCTGAAATCAAATGTCATATTACTGCTATTATAGTGTTTGCATGAAGTAAGCAAAAACATAGTAACATTTCATGTTACCTAACTATCAGGCTCGCTCGCCATTTGTGCTCAAGCACACCACTAGTATATATGTATGGACGTACGTAAGGCATTTTTGTACTTTGACCCTCGCGTTTTTGTGTTAGTTCGGTTGTCGACCCCGTCCCAAACTTCACTAAACAGAATCCTCTGTTTATCGATCAGTACCCGTATCACCCTAGAAATTGAATTGTTTACCTTTTTGAATTCTTTTACTGGTGCAGTTAAAACGTGAAGACTTACAGGACTTCCATTTCTATTCGAGTTAGTGGGGGTGGTATGTCAACAGTATTTACTTGAAAATACATTGTCCACTAGACTACTGCGAAGGTAAGTCTGTGTAACACAGGTGCATGTCCAGTTGTGTCAAAGCATTGTGTGTTACAACCACTACTTAGCTAACGAATATCACAAAGAAAACTTTTAAATAACGTGTATTGTTTTGTTGTTGTTTTTTTCCTTCAATTCAAACAGTTGCAGAGAGTTGTTACTATGGCACTGAAATCCCTTTACCGTGTATGCGAGATTTAAAAACTGGACCTTATTTTCAGTAGCTTCAGTGTTAGAAGTCAAAATCATTAATATAAAAATAGTATAGTCTTTAGGCTCGCTCGCCATTTGTGCTCAAGCACATCACTAGTATATATATATGTATGTATGTATGTATGGATTGTACGTATGCTCTTTAAACGCGCGCGCGTGGAACGTTTTTTCTGAAAAAAACAAGGCATTTTAGGCTTGACCCCAGTTTATTCTGAAACTACAGCATTAAGTCTTACTTTATACTTAAGCTCCAAAGTGTGAGAAAATTCCTGCGAAAACGCTTGCTTTTCAAGAACAAAAAGTTGATTCGATCGGTTACTATGACATTGAAGACCCTTTACCAGATTTAAATTCAAAACTTCGTCTTTTTTCCGGCTAAGTGCGGCTTGTTACTAGTTGTCAAGAGCCACCTGTAGTCAGTACTAAGAGAGCTATCACTACTTCTGAAAAGCGTATGTAAGCACATAAAGTATTAATTAATATGCAAAATAACTCTGGCCGTTTAGCTAAGAGCTTGTTGTCAACAGTGACTGGTAAATTCAAATAGTCAGAAGGACTCAAATTTGGTACTACAAAAGTTACCACTGCTCAAGAAAATGAGGTAAGAAAGTAATTTTGTATTCGTGTGCTAAAATTGATTGTCTTTTGTTTTTGTAGGTGAGAGCTTGTTGTCAAGAATTCAAGGTAATTCAGGTGGTCAAAGTAACTTCAATTTGATACTACAGAAGTTATCAATACTCAAGAATGATGTAAGTAGTAATTCCATATTTGTTGGCTAAAATTACGAATAATAACACTGGTTTATTTTTTATCGTAGCTGAGAGCTTGTTCAATAGTTACTGGTGATTGAGATTATCAGAATGGCAGATGTTTGATACTACAAAAGTTACCATTAATAAGGTAAGACAGTGATTTTGTATTTGTTTGCTGAAATCAAATGTCATAACTGCTATTATAGTGTTTGCATGAAGTAAGCTAAAAATAGTAACATTTTATGTTACCTAGCTATCAGGCTCGCTCGCCATTTGTGCTCAAGCACACCACTAGTTTAGATATGTATGGACGTATGTATGTCATTTTGTACTTTGACCCTCCGTATTTTTGTGTTCGCTCCGCGTTCGACCCCGTCCCAAACTTCACTAAACAGAATCCTCCGGTTAAGCGACCATTACCCGTATCACCTTAGAAATTGAATTGTTTACGGCTTTGAATTGTTTTACGGGTGCAGTTAAAACTCAAAATCTTATGGGAGCTCCATTTCTATTCGAGTTAGTGGCGGTGGTAAATTAATGTGTTATTTGTCACAGTTATAAGCCCTACTCAACAGTATTTACTTAAAAATGCATTGTCCACTAGACGAACCACGAAGGTAAGTCTTGCGTAGGTATGTTCAGTTGTGTGAAAATATTGTGCGTTACAACTACTATTAAGAATATCACAAAGAAAATTTTAAATAACGTGATTTGATTTTGTTTCTTCTTTTTCAATTCAAACTGTTGCGGGAGCGGTTACTATGACATTGAAAACCCCTTTACCTCATAGTAATGTAAAAACTCGACTTTATTTTAATAGCTTGAGTGTTAGTTGTTAAAATTAAATTTAACAATAGTGTAGTTTAAGGCTCGCTCGCCATTTGTGCTCAAGCACACCACTAGTTTATTTGTATATATGTATGGACGTACGTAAGGCATTTTTGTACTTTGACCCTCGCGTTTTGTGTTAGTTCGGTTGTCGACCCCGTCCCAAATTGCACTGAACAGAATCCTCTGGTTTATCGATCAGTACCCGTATCACCCTAGAAATTGAATTGTTTACCGTTTTGAATTCTTTTGCCGGTACAGTTAAAACTTGACAACTTAAGGGACTTCCATTTCTATTCGAGTTAGTGGCGGTGGGAAGTCAATGCGCTCTTTGTCATGGTTATAAGCCGTGCGCACAGTATTTACCTGAAAATACATTGTCCACTAGACTACTGCGAAGGTAAGTCTGTGTAGGTGCATGTCCAGCTGTGTCAAAGCATTGTGTGTTACAACCACTAATTAGCTAAAGAATATCACAAAGAAAACTTTTAAATAACGTGTATTGTTTTGTTGTTGTTGTTTTTTCCTTCAATTCAAGCAGTTGCAGAGAGTTGTTACTATGGCACTGAAATCCCTTTACCCTGTATGCTAAATTTACAAACTTGACCTTATTTTCAGTAGCTTCAGTGTTAGAAGTCAATAAAAATAGTATAGTCTTTAGGCTCGCTCGCCATTTGTGCTCAAGCACACCACTAGTAATAGTGTAGTTTAAGGCTCGCTCGCCATTTGTGCTCAAGCACACCACTAGTATATATTATGTTTGGACGTATGTATGTCATTTTATACTTTGACCCTCCGTATTTTTGTGTTCGCTCCGCGTTCGACCCCGTCCCAATCTTCACTAAACAGAATCCTCCGGCTTAGCGACCATTACCCGTATCGCCTTAGAAATTGAATTGCTTACGGCTTTGAATTGTTTTACGGGTGCAGTTAAGGGTGCAGTACCACAGGAACCTGCGGTAATTAAGCGATTCAGTAGAATACCACAAAACCCGCCCGTAACTCGATCCAATTTACTCTCCGCGAACTGACTATTGTACGCGACTCGCGCACAATTTGAACACGTACCAATTAACTGTACCAAACAATTTACCACAAAGGACTACCAGTACTGTAGGGCAGAAGCAGCAGAGTAGATAATTAATATTTGTTCACTTTCTAAAATATATTACTAAACAATATTATAAAATCATAACTCCATAGTAGTAGGGCCATAATCAAATACAATATGAAATGAACAAAATCAAAGGTTCTGAAGTATGCAATACTATCAAGGGGATCCAAGGAGCTGTGCCTTCTCATTGACCTCTCTACTGGAGTGCCATGTCCTCTCTTCTAAATAACCAGGATGTAGTATTCTTCCCTTCAGGAGGCATGACTTCTTAGGAGAGCCGAAGGTCTACTATTTTCTCCTCTGGAAAACAAGGAAGCCATGTCTTCTGCTCTTTTGTTGTGAACCTGCCAGTTGTACCCTAGAACCAAGGAGTTGTGCCTTCTCATAATGGGAGCTCATCTATTTCTATGAAGAGCATGCCAGCACCTTTCTCTCCTGTTGAGATAGATTAGACAAAGTACTATGATCTAAAATTTGATTCAGGTCTTATTTTAAATAAATCAATAAAATAATAATTGATAATAAACAGCCTAATTGATAAATTTATATTATTGTAGAAAGAAAATAACATTAGTAAATAAAAGTAATAATTCACATTTTCTTTTAATGGTGTGCAAATATCATATATATATTTATTCCGTCACAACAGTAACAGGGATAGGAAAAAAAAAAGCACCAAAAATTCCTGAGAAGTTGAAGTTAACACACTGAAACTGCTTCTAACTTCTACCCGCTACACCAACCTTCTATCAAGCTCTCCAAAGACACCAAAGCAGGTTCTTCCTTCCAAGTCGCAGCTGTGAGCCGTGATATATCTATTCTAAACGAGTGACTCCAGGCGCCATTAATACGCCGCCGCTTCTTCATCGTCTAGGACCCTCCAGTACATTCCAGAAGTCTTGTACTCTTCCCCGCGGGCCTCACTCACACAGTAACTCTTCTTTTGTGTTTGCTTACCAGTTTAACACAGATCTTTGAAAAAAAAAATTACACAGACTTGGCTCTTAAGTGTCAAATGTTCATGGTGTACGATTCAAATTTCCTTAAAAAATAATTAAATGTTACCAACTTTATTAGCAGCATTATTACTGACTAGAAATGTAAAATTCAAATTTAATTACCTTCATTGATCTTAAGTTTTTTACTGAGGCTTTTAAACCGTGAAATAGGTAACCTTTTGCTGAATATTTTGTACACGGGGTACAAGCCACATTTAAAAAACATTACGTGTTTTTTCTTTTAAAAAGGATACAAAAAAAATAATATAAAAATATTTAAAAAAATGGAAAACAAATACTAATATAAAAAATACGGCGTTGTAATGTTGTGGGGAAGTCCCTAGGCTACCGCTGGAAAAAAAAATCGACTTCGTAACTGCAACGGTCGCCCCTTTATTTCGCTGAATAGCCTTAAAGTTTGTACCGTTGTTTCTCCGTTCCTGGTCGGTCTTTTTTCTTGAAACTTGGTTTATAAGAGCTGTCTGTTGGTGTCTGTTTCAACTGCAACAACAAAGTAAGCGTACATTGAACAGACAACGAGAAATAAATACATAGCATAACTCCTCCATCTGCGGTTTAGCGCTGCGGTTTCAAGTGGTACTGCACCCTTAAAACTCAAAAACTTATGGGAGCTCCATTTCTATTCGAGTTATTGGCGGTGGTAAGTTAATACGCTATTTGTCACAGTTATAAGCCCTACTCAACAGTGTTTACTTGAAAATGCATTGTCCTCTAGACGAATCACGAAGGTAAGTCTTGCGTAGGTATGTTCAGTTGTGTGAAAGTATTGTGCGTTACAACTACTATTAAGAATATCACAAATAAAATTTTAAATAACGTGACTTGATTTTGTTGCTTCTTTTTCAATTCAAACAGTTGCGGGGAGCGGTTACTATGGCATTGAAACCCCTTTACCGCATACGTAATTAAAAAACTCGACTTTATTTTAGTAGCTTGAGTGTTAGTTGTTAAAATCAATCATTTAACAATAGTGTAGTTTAAGGCTCGCTCGCCATTTGTGCTCAAGCACACCACTAGACTAGTGGTGTAGTATATTATTATATATGTATGTATGTATGGATGGTACGTATGCTCTTTAAACGCGCGCGCGGGAAACTTTCTCCAAAAAAGACGGCTTTTTAGTCTTGACCCCAGTTTATTCTGAAACTACAGCATTAAGCAAGCCTTACTTTATACTTAAGCGCAGAAGTGTGAGCAAATTCAGGCAAAAACGCTTGCTTTTCAAGAAACAAAAAGTTGATTCTACCGGTTACTATGGCATTGAAGACCTTTTTCCAGACTTCATTTCAAAACTTCACCGTTTTATGGGGGGATACGGAGTGCTGGTTGTTGGTTGTCAAGAGCCGTTGGTAGTCAGAATGCCGTAGTATTAATGCTAAGGAAGCTACTACTTCTCGAGGGAAGCTGAGATAAGTACGCAATTCCATATTTGTTAGCTAAATATGCAAAATTAACTCTGGCCTTTCTTTTTTGTAGCTAAGAGCTAGTTAACAGTGACTGGTAAATTCAAATGGTCAGATTGGCTCAAATTTGGTACTACAAAAGTTACCACTGCTCAAGAAAATGAGGTAAGAAAGTAATTGTGTATTTGTGTGCTAAAAATTGATTGTCTTTTGTTTTTGTAGGTGAGAGCTTGTTGTCAAGAATTCAAGGTAATTCAGATGGTCAAAGTAACTTCAATTTGATACTACAGAAGTTATCAATACTCAAGAATGATGTAAGTAGTAATTCCATATTTGTTGGCTAAAATTACAAATAATAGCACTGGTTTATTTTTTATCGTAGCTGAGAGCTTGTTCAAGAGTTACTGGTGATTGAGATTATCAGAATGGTTGATGTTTAATACTACAAAAGTTACCATTAATAAGGTAAGAGAGTGATTTTGTATTTGTTTGCTGAAATCAAATGTCATAACTGCTATTATAGTGTTTGCAACATTATACATACTATGTTACCTAACTATCAGGCTCGCTCGCCATTTGTGCTCAAGCACACCACTAGTTATGTATATATGTGTGGAAGGATGGTACGTATGCCCCTAAAATGCGCGCTCAGGGAACTTTTTTCTCCAAAAAACACGTCTTTTTAGGCTTGACCCCAGTTTATTCTGATATTACAGCATTAAGCAAGTCTTACTTTATACTTAAGCTCCAAATTGTGAGAGAATTCCTGCGAAAACGCTTGTTTTTCAAGTCACAAAAAGTTGCTGCGACCTGTTACTATGACATTGAATACCCTTTACCAGATTTAAATTCAAAACTTCGCTTTTTTTTTCGGCTAAGTGTGGCTTGTTAGTTGTCAAGAGCCACCTGTAGTCAGTACTAAGAGAGCTATCACTACTTCTGAAAAGAGTATGTAAGCACATATTAATGCTAAGGAAGCTACTACTACTCCAGGGATGCTGAGGTAAGTACGTAATTCCATATTTGTTAGCTAAATATGCAAAAATAACTCTGGCCTTTCTTTTTTATAGCTAAGAGCTTGTCGTCAACAGTGACTGGTAAATTCAAATAGTCAGAATGACTCAAATTTGGTACTACAAAAGTTACCACTGCTCAAGAAAATGAGGTAAGAAAGTAATTTTGTATTTGTGTGTGCTAAAATTGATTGTCTTTTGTTTTTGTAGGTGAGAGCCTGTTGTCAAGAATTCAAGGTAATTCAGATGGTCAAAGTAACTTCAATTTGATACTACAGAAGTTATCAATACTCAAGAATGAGATAAGTAGTAATTCCATATTTGTTGGCTAAAATTACAAATAATAACACTGGTTTATTTTTTATCGTAGCTGAGAGCTTGTTCAATAGTTACTGGTGATTGAGATTATCAGAATGGCATATGTTTGATACTACAAAAGTTACCATTAATCAGGTAAGAGAGTGATTTTGTATTTGTTTGCTGAAATCAAATGTCATAACTTCTATTATAGTGTTTGCATGAAGTAAGCTAAAAATAGTAACATTTTATGTTACCTAGCTATCAGGCTCGCTCGCCATTTGTGCTCAAGCACACCACTAGTTTGTATATATGTTTGGACGTACGTATGTCATTTTGTACTTTTACCCTCGCGTTTTTGTGTTAGTTATGTGGTCGACCCCGTCCCAAATTGCACTAAACAGAATCCTCTGGTTTATCGATCAGTACCTGTTAGAAATTGAATTGTTTACCGTTTTGAATTCTTTTGCGGGTGCAGTTAAAACTTGAAAACTTAGAGACTTCCATTTCTATTCGAGTTAGTGGCGGTGGTAAGTCAATGCTCTCTTTGTCATGGTTATAAGCCGTGCGCAACAGTATGTACTTGAAAATACATGGTCCACTAGACTACCGCGAAGCGAAGGTAAGTCTGTGTAGGTGCATGTCCAGTTGTGTCAAAGCATTGTGTGTTACAACCACTACTTAGCTAAAGAATATCACAAAGAAAACTTTTACATAACGTGTATTGTTTTGTTGTTGTTTTTTCCTTCAATTCAAGCCGTTGCAGAGAGTTGTTACTATGGCACTGAAATCCCTTTACCGTGTATGCGAAATTTAAAAACTGGACCTTATTTTTCAGTAGCTTCAGTGTTAGAAGTCAAAATCATTCATATAAAAATAGTATAGTTTTTAGGCTCGCTCGCCATGCTCAAGCACATCACTAGTATAGTATCTCATTTGTCTTAAGGACTCAGAGTTTTGCTCTCTATTTCTTGGTCCAGTTATGTTTTTTCTTAGATCAACATTAGAATATCCCCCACCCCTCCTCCTTAATATCACTACCATAAGTTGTTGCATAATATTATCACCCATATTTATCTTACAGCTCTACTAATAACATTGTGACAATGAACCAAAACATATAAGGTGTAGATATAAAGAGCTGCTTTACATTTTCATAACTCTTTTGCTTAAAAACGTATTTTTAAACTTTTTGATATAATTATTGACCTATTAGAATCATGGATTGGGAATCATTCATACTTTGCTGACAATCAATTATTGTAATAAAATACTTCTATGAATTAGCTACTATAAAGTTTCCATGAATATTTGAGCCTACCAGCACTTCTTTCAATATTAAAGTAGGCTTATTGGCAACTTGAGCCTATTAGCTAATTAAAATGTTAATAGCTAACCTGCACAACAACCTTAATTATAATTCTAGCTTGAGCTCACTCAATTTTTCTTAGGGAGCTAATTGGAGTTTTTTTAATTTATATCACTGTAGTTATATCATAATAATATTCATTGCCAGTCACATGCGCTAAAGAATCATTCTATTGTGGCAATGAATACAATAATAATAATTTAATGAGGCAACTAACCATCACCTACCTCTATTAATCTCTGTGGCCTCTTCCCCCATTATTTTTTGCTGAGAGTACTATTGGTGAGATTTCTGCTGGAGCATTCAGAATGTGCTCTGTATACTATAGATTCCAATGAACAAAGGTTAATGTATTTTTTTTTCTATAATGACAAGCTAAAAAGAAGTGTATTTAATATTTCTGCAATTTTCACTTTGCATGAGTGCCAAAGATGAAAATTGATTATGTTAATAGATGCTCTCAAGTTAGTTGAGCTGTTTTTGCACTTCTCTTATGCTCACACAATATGAGCGGCAAAGTGCATGCCAACTGAAAAACAAACTCTCTAATGTTAGTATTAGTATAATAAAAATGATGATGTGACCATAGGAAATACACAGATGATTTTTTATACCATCTGCTCTAAACCAATTGATTATCAAATTTACTTAAGTATTACTACGTAGCACCTAAATACTCATCTGAAGAGTGGACCTTTAGGTAAGGAAGGGGGAAGGGGGGAGGGGGGTTTAGAACTGAGGGAATTCCCCCACCCCTTCCTTTGGACCTGTATTGAACAAAACTTTTCAATGTACAACTTAGTGAAGCATTGTTTCAAAGCTCAAATTTACAATAACCAGTACTGTATAGTCGTGAACTACAAACTGCAGTATAGCTAACATCACAGTTGCCAAATCACAATCAGCTTTTGCTATATATGCTGGCTCCAACAATAGAAGCATGCAATTCTTCCCAGTCTGAGATAATTCCTGGATCACACTTCTGTGATATATTGGTTACATAATTGTGCTACAATGAATGACCACACAGAGAGTAGCCCTGAGAGTTGACTCAAAATCATTCATAACATAGTATATGCTAAAGCTACCTGTGAGTCCACCAAGTTGCCTTTTAGGGTAAACATGAATATATTTCCAAACCTTGCATCAACTAATGTTAGGTAGAAGCATGTCATGGTGGATTACTTTTGTTGTTTTTCTGGCCTGTTGTCCATTGTCCTTTTCAGCATGCAACATTACTGAAAACTGTGCTCTACTGAAAGATCTGGAATGTGCTCTCTATACTACTGATTCCAATGAGAGAAGGCTGAATCAGGCATTTTTCCCACCAAGAAAGGCTACTTCTAGGTATATCAAAGTGGTGTATGTGTTCAATGTCAGTGAAGTAGACACAGTGGAGGGAGATGAATGTAATGTCACTTACATCTGGAGCATCGGTGGCTTCCTTCTCATTCAACCTCCAAGTATCTTTCAACTGACATCTCTCATGTTCAGTTACCCAACTAATAATATTGATAATATAACTCTATACATGCCATCTCCCTGTCATACTGTCATTAATACAAATACAACTGGAAGAAGTTGTTCCTGTGCAAACATGGAAAACAAAAATTTGGATATAATGACTCAGCAGGTAAACTGCTAGGTAGCATTTTATATACATTGTGGTATAACAGAAAATTCAATTAAGTATGGTTCTCCAATGCTGACAGTGGCTGTAGCTATACTCAATATCTTGTCAGTACTATAAATTAAATGTTTAAAATCAAATATTTTTAATTCTGTATATTGTTTTAAAAAAAAAGCCTGTGAAAGAGAGAGAATACATCTAATGTTTAAAATGGCACAAAAGTTATTGAGGTAAGAGCAATTTATATTTTGAAAGATAAGATTGATACTTTATAGCTACATACAATACACTTGAGTTTATATGAATTATAATAGTGAAATGGAAATAGTGAAGGAAAGAGGACATTCAAGTTGAGTTACTATGTGATTTGCACTGGAACACCTTACTAAGATATAAGAAAAGTTTACTAGGTAGTTTTTATCAGAAAAATGAGGTGGGATGCTATACGTTGTTCTTTCTACTTGTTTTGCAGACAATTATACATATTAGTTGAAATTAAGGCTGGTTTAAAGACGTTTAAATGAAAACTAATATGAGTTTAAGAGTTTTGGACATAATTTATTGCTGTGGTATTTTTTCTTCTCATTTTCATTGGACTTTAAAAAAATACTATTTTTAATAGTACTTGCTATTCTTGTAGTTGTTGCAGTACTCTAAATATAGCAATCCTGAAGGAATAGTTCGTGATGTAACTTCAGTGGCTCAAGCACTCTGTCTTGAAGATATTGAATCAGGTTATTATGAGCATGCTAATGTAACTGTTTACATTGCTGCTAAATTTGTATTTCCTGTAGTAGCATCAGTTGCTAGTCTAACAATCATTTCCAAGTATTATCCTATTTTAATGGAGAAAGTGACCAATCCCAATGATAGGCCTACTTTTGTGGGAGTCACTATGGCTGGCATCTATCTTTCTCTCTACATGATAGCTGTAGATAATGCAGCTATTGTATTTTATGTGTATAATAAAACGGAGTATCAATTTCATTCTTCATTATCGAAATCGAGAAGCCTTCAATTGACTTATTATACATTCATAACTGAATGTGCTCTATCAAGCATAGCACTTGTTGTTGCCACAATTTTGCATACCTATGTTAGCAAAGACAGTAAACAAATGAGATACTACAAATCCTGTTTTTCCATAATCTTTCTCATTATAATAATATTTGCTATTATTTATTTAGTTACTATTGTAATTGCAAGCGTAACTCTAATACAAATTCTAACATTAATATGTCTTATTATACTGATTATGACAATTGTGATTATTTTCTCAAGCTGTACTGCACCCACTAATTTCTTTCTCGTTTGGTTTATCATAGTTCCTATTATATTTGGCTCTTCCCACCTCGATTATATTTTAGTGGCATGGTTGACTGAGCCAGCCAAAACCACTTCTGTATCTATTCTGGCAATAGCTATTGTGTTCTATCTTTTCCTTTTGTCTCGATTCTTGTATAAATTGAGTTCAAAAATTCTAAGTATGATCAAGCCTAATTATTGGAAAAAAGACTTGATTGAAGCAGCCAGTGATAAGTATTTTAAAATCCCTTTTCCACCATCTTGGGAATGTTGTAAATTAACATTTACTTTTTTACTTGGATTGGGTGGAGTTGGTCTAGCATCGTTACAAATTGCAGCATTCTATTTACTTCCATTCCCTTCTATCAGACTAGTGGACTACCTGGACAACATATTCCAAGTCAGTATTGTCATATTTGGAGGACTTATAACTTATAAGATAATATCTGGCCAAGAATCAGATAAAGATAAGCAAGTTGAAAAGTCAGAAAAAGAAAAACTAAAGGATGATGATCATAAACAAGTCTCAAAGGTTGTCGAGGAAACAGATCCAGAACCAGTTGAAATTACAGCAACTCTTACTGTAGTGGTCAAGGACAAAGTTGTGATGAAAAACACCAAATTACAACCAAATATAGAATTTCAAGAACAGGTCCTTGAATTGGAATTTAATAAAGGGCATAAGAAGATCGAAATTGTCATATCCGATGTAGAAATGAATAATGAATGGTCTAACAATGGTAATCAATGGCATTGCTCATTGGAGTCATCTGAAATACAATTTAATCTGTTCTCTAATCGATGTATAGTTTCCTTAAAGGATTCACTATTTCACATTGACAATGCTGCATTGATAAGTGGAAAAGCAGCTGACTTAGAATTGTTTGTAATTCATAATACACCAAACCCACTATTGACAATAGTTAAAAAATCATCAAATGACCTCTGCTGTGAAACGATTCCGTTGACAGAAAACCGTAAGATCTCACTTGAAATACCAGTTGAGAGCTACCTTATTAACAAACCATTTTTTGGACTTGATAAAGGAGCTGTTTGTAAGTTTAGTGATTCAATCACTCTAGTCAGATGGAATAATCATTTAACTACATTGAATACCTCAAAATTGCTCCTTCCTATCAAGAACAGTTGTTTGGTATTAATCTCAAGAACCAACGATGAGTCTCAGCTTTCAATTGGCAATGATTATACAAGTGCAGTTACCTTTGGTAATAAAGTAACAATTAAAAGGCACAGCACAGCTGTTTCACTGAAGTGTTCTATACAAGTTAATAATTTTCGAATTAGTATAAAAAAGGATGAGGAAAGTGTCCTTTTAACTCTACTACATCAAACCAATGGATTTGATATTAAAGTTCCACTTGATCATATTCAAAATGGCGCTTCCACAATAGCCTTGACAGTTGGACAACAATGTGGAATACTCAATCCCTCAATAGTGTTTGGACAACACGTATATCAAATTGAACGTACTAATAAAAATATTTTCTTTGAAAGAAAAGATAATGAAATAATAATTAGACTTTCAGATACCAATCGATGTGTTATTACATCTACTTTTCAATACTTACAAGTGACTAATGCTGAGACAGCTGCAATCATTATTACCAGCCCTATTCCAACAGATGTCAACTTGTGGCAAGATCAGACTGGATTAGTTAACTTAACCTGGGAAACGGATAATAAAACAACCACTATAAAGTATTTAGAAAGGCCATCATGCAATCTGATGCTTGAAGTGAACAACATGGCAGTTAATTCTCCTGCGATACTATACATTCCAACAATTAATGAAAAGAAATTTGACAGAGCAAAAAAATCGTGCAAAAACTCAGTTGTGAATTTGGTTCCACAAAGAAGGCAATCTTTACCTATACTACCATAGCATTGAACATATTTTATACATGTTAATAAATTACATGCTAGTGTTATTTACTTTTATATTATTATTTGTGTAATTTTCTAAGCTTGAATATTGTAGCTGATGAAGTTTTTTTGGAGAAAAAAAATCATTATTTTGTTATGGTTTGTTTTTTGTTTTTAGCTGATGTTTCATTGGTTGCCTCCTGCCAGATTATAAAAAAAAAATTTTCAATTATTTTTATTCTAAAATTGTGCTAATATTCCATATAATTATTTATTTTCCATAAATTTTCGTATTATTCTCTTATTATTCCAATTGGAAACTATAAGCACAAAGAGTGCAAACCCTCAGTATTACTTACATTGTTTAAAAAAATGTGATAATTTGCAAATGAAATTTTCACCTTACAAAAATAGTGGTTGCAAATTTGCTCATTCTAACAACCGATATGTTAATTAAAACTTAACCTGACGTTTCGACTTCCTGCAGAAGTTCTCTTAAGGGGTCAACTGAGGTCAAACTCTCCATGGTAATATAATAAACAACTTGTGAACAAGTATTAATTAACATAATGTTGGCTGTTAGCACAAGAAAATTTGCTATGTATTCTAATTATTTCAGCCAAGAATGACTAAATATTGGTTTATTTATGAATAATATAAATTATAACATATTTAGCTAGCTGTATAATTAGTGTGGACGTCTAATGGTGTGTGGCTTTTCAGCAACCAATAAAGTTTATATGTGCGGGTCTTTTTTTTTTAAAAGTAGGCATACATACAGTTGATGAAAGAATCACACCTCCAGTAACAGAAGAGACTTTGTCATGTAAAATACACCAGAGGAAAAAATCAGCACTGAAACTATGAACTAGGCACAGCAAATAAATGTACGCTTACATGAGCATACGTGATTCTAAATATAGGTAATTTAGAAGAAAGAATTGGCGTGGCAGTATACCAGCACTTACCATAGCATGGCCTTTCCCTAATAGGCCAAAATAAAAAAATGGCAAATTAAAGGAACCTAATTAATAGTCACAAGTCATAACACGCCTTCAGTTCAAAGGAAATCAAGGAAAATATCATCGTTATGTATTAGCGATTAAATATACATTCCTTTCTCACATTATACAAGTGTGTTTCCAATCCCTCTTCCCATTTTATATCTATGGCCATACTAAATTGAAATTGTGTTTCTCGGACAGGAAATTTCAAATAAAGACCCAGTAGGTGGTAAATCTATGGCGTGTTGCATTGATGTTACTCTAGTTTATGACAAGAGTTAAAATTGTATTCTGAGTTATTATGGCTTCATCTATAGTATTCATAACTATAGGCTCCAAAGTTGTTCTCTCAGTAATGGATTATAGCTTTCATGTTGAATGTTTCAGTGAATTAGAAGCACAGATTCTAGAATGACTTAATAGAGATAATTTTGGTATTAAAAAATGCCTTTTTTTGAGTAGAACTATATTATATCCAAAATCCTCTGAAATCCACTTTGGGGAAAAAGAAATAAGGGCAGTATTAAATTAGCTCGTTATAGCTATCAAAATCTCTATACTTGCGAATTAAATTTTCGTGCATCATAGAGTTTATATAGCGAAATTTTTGAGCGCAAAAATATTTTGGGAAATGTTTCAAGGATGGTTTTTTTCTGCAACTGAAGGTGTTAGCCACTTTCTTATGGACTCCTTGACCTTTGCCACACCTTATATAAGAGCATCATGGCTGAAAAGGATATTGTGAGAAGCATGGAAGAGATGATCTTTGGTCCTATCTGAATCAATGTGTAAGTACCAATCCTGCAAAAGTTGTACTTGTACTTGTACACTCTAAATGTCGTAGAGACTTCACTGACAAAATGAGGCTGGGAATTTCAAGTGAACTTTTGGAGGGTGAAATGCCAAAGGCAAAGAGATTACGATCCTGTTCCTTATCTTTTGACTGGAAGGAGGACTGTATGCTCTGTGGTAAATCTGCCATAGCTGATTCTCGGCACCCTGAAAGGCAACAATTCCCATGCAAGACAATCTTTTGAAATGCTGCAGAGAAAGGGAGTACCACTGGGCATCTGAGGTTGAGAATTGCCTCCAGGGATGTATAGACCTAGTTGCAGTGGAAGCAGTATACCATGATAAATGTTTAACAACATTTATGCAAAAAAGAGACCACACAATAAGAGAAAAACAGCAGGTCAGTGGAACAATGTCAATGTACACCTGTTAGGCATAAAAAAATTTTCTTTTTTACAGGTAGACATCCAGGTAGAGTAATGCTGCAATTATTCAACCATCTTGTCAAATGGCTTGACTCAGAATCAGGTGCAGAATTATACACTCTAGCAGAGTTGCATTCTAAAATGACTGAATTCTCTGACTGATCTGTTGTCTACATGATAAAGAGGCTGAAGCAAAACCTGCAGGAGCACTATAAACAGCACATCTTTTTTGTAACTGTTAAGGGCCGTGAGAATGTTGTTGGCCTGTTTCCCATTGTTCTATTCCGCATGCAACATTACTGAAAACAGTGCTCTACTGAAAAATCTGGAATGTGCTCTCTATACTACTGATTCCAATGAGAAAAGGCTGAATCAGGCATTTTTCTCACCAAGAAAGGCTACATCTGGATATATCAAATAACATCAATATGAGAACAATTTTTCTCGAGTTAAACTACTTATACAAACTATATTTCTTGCCATTAATCTTGATAAAAGTGATAGAAAGCAAACAAATAAGTTTATTGAAACAGCTGTAGGCTATATTATTTATGCTAAGAAAGCTGCTAATTCCAGCTAGACGTACTTGCCAAAGTAAGGCTAAACAACAAAAGAATTGTTAAATAAAAAGGATTTCGGTATAAGCTAGCTGTCATTCATAATTTAGATTTCTCTGATGAAATAAACGGTGCTATTTTTATTGGACAATAATAACATTTAACAATACATATTGATATTTTGTATTAATGAGACCACCCAGAAGTGGCTATCAGCAATCTAACAGCTCCATACATATTTTTATTTATTGATATCACCAAATGGCTGATACATGTATATAAACACGAAATTTTCAGAAATAAATAGCTATTACAATGTTAAATACTATGAAACTTTAACAGCCTTGATGCTTTCTTTGATTCTTTGTCAAGTATCCTCACAGGCCATAATGGAGGGATATTTATTTGATCCATTCACACTCTCTATCATCTCATCTTTGTCAGGATGCAAGAACAAGGCAATGGTCTGCCTGCTCAGATGCCTAGTGTCATTTGTTGGTAGCAACACTCTGTGTGGCTGTGGTAAGAAAGGAAACAAGCATGGATCAGTGGAAGAGTAGCTAAGTCACTAGAACATACTGTAGCCATGTATATATCTCCAGTCCATCGCTGCATGATAGCACCAAGATTAATCAACACTGGCATCTTCTAGATATGGAACATCAATCCTCCATTACGCTTCTTCACCTTGGAAATAAAAGTTTTCTGAGGTATAGCTACTGTATTTGTACGTTGATACAAAATACTTTCTACATATTCAAGTATAACACCTGTATACTATAATATTATAGCTTATATGTAATTTTTCAAAGGTTTTAGGGAATAAAATAGTCATTATTGTCATCAATTTGTCCAGGAGCTTTATAATAGTGTATAGTCTACTCATATTGAGCTGGTAATAAATACTCTTCTGCATTCGTTCATCCAAGTACAGAATAAAGAATACAATTCATAATAGCACAGCACTTAATTTCCCATTTAGTGCAGAAGTTCTATCCGTAAACGAAATTGGTCCAATAAATTTGAAGAAGCCATACTACATTGAAAAAAGTTCTTAACTGTAATTCATAGTTTCATGTATCTAGACTCTTTACCAAACCGCTGCACGTTGAAATGATCTGGTGATACTGATGCTACGTCTGGTCTAATGGAATGCAAATAACAGCCTGGTAGCAATTAACCTATGCTGATGCAAGATATCCTGTTATCTACCACTGGACTCAATATGTGACCGTCTACAGGAAAACCGGGCACAACGCGGCGTGCGCAAATATCGAGAAAAGATCGATCGATTATTAAAAATGTATTGTTTCAAGCCTATGGAAGGGAACGGTTAGGTCTATTATAGTGGGAACAGCTACGACAATAAAACTTGGAGAGCTCAATATCTGGACGCCGACAACTCTGTAAGTGCAAAAAAAAATTTCGAAGGGTGCCACGTTGTGCCCTGGTTTTCCTGTAGACGGTCACATATGTCATACCTTGGTTTTATCGGCACACATATGTTCACACCACATCATGGGTCATTCTGTTATTTGTTAGATTATTGTCAGATGTGTCACCTCTAGTTTCTAAATAAACTAAATTTAGTGATATGTAATTTAGAACCCCTTGCTACTAATTTAGAACCGGTTGCTATATTGTTACTAAGTGTACTAACTTGGTAAGTGTGCACTATTTTTTGCCTTTAGGTATATGAACTGTGCATACTAACCACCCTTGGGGTATTGCTGTTTTAGTTTAATAGAATAGGCCGGATAAAGCAGGGAGCAGGTTATGTGAGGCCCAGATATGCAGGGTCTACTACTCTCTCATACCCACCTATACGGGACCAGCCCTACCATATAACTCTCCTGCGCTCTCATACACAGGGATTTACCATAGCTAGCTGCTTTACAGCTTACTGCAGAGCAGCCCAAAGTAGAGTTAGATCTGGAGATAACAGCTGGCAGCTACAATGGGGTGTGCTTCAATTGAATTTTAATTGAATTTTAATTTTGGGCCAGGAACTACACAGAAGAATTGGCTTGACACCGAAAATGCTGATAAACAAAGTTGCTTATACTAGGATTGTGTTATACCCGATTTTCAATTGTGTTACCCCTGAGAGTGTTTTGCTCACACCCAATTTATTTTGCCTACTTTCTTTGCTGCTTGGAGAAATTGGTATAAGAGAATCTGTCACACCATGACAATGGTGGTTTGACATAATGAGGTATGCCCATAGAATGATAGCATACTTTAAATGTAAGGTTTCTGGAAACAGATTTCAAGAATGGCCCTAACCATTATTTTGGCCACTACAGCAATATAGTCCTGAGTTTTGTTTTTAGTGCAGAGATTGGCTACATAACTACATAATTTGGAACAATAAGTTTAGATGGTCAACAACTGATGATGATGCTTAAGTACCTGATAACAAATACTAAGTTTAGATATATTCTCTCTTACACAGGCTTTTTTTTTAACAATACAGAATTAGCTAATAGTAAGTTTGACTCAATATTCTGATTAAATAAAGACTTACTTTTATAATATGCCATATACCATCCAAAGTAAAACTTCTACTTTCAACTTATATTTACCCTAGTTGGTATGTGAACTAATAATGATTCTTATAGCTATACATTATTAATTAATAATGCTTTTATTTATTCAATAATTTTAGTACCAAAATATTTCTTTGCTAACTTTGATGTAACTTCACTTTTACTCGTTCTTTTATTCTTCCTGGGATAAAGACTTGAAGAGTACTGTATTGTAATTGAGAAGCACTCTTTTATGACTTTATTTGGATTATCAGGAAAGACTTGGGCAAGAACCACATCAGATAGCAACAATCGTACTACTGAACAAAACATTTACAAGCAAAAACGTTGCCATTGGTATAATCCAAGACATCCAAGTCATTCTCAGGAGATTTGTAGAGGAAGTAGAATAACAAATCTAGCAGAATTCTGGCTGCAATGTGCTCAAGTTTGACAGGGGAATGGTTTTACATGTCTCAAGGTACTTTACAACATCACGACCTAGATAATGTGAGTGGGGCCCACACTTTGGAAATTAATGACGTGTCATTATTGTTTGTTTGTTTTAATAATACAATGATTTGTTCATAAAATAACAAGGAGAAGGAGAAAAAAGCAAAGATGTGAAATGGCAATGGCAATGGCATATGAAAAATGTTTAGAGAAAGATGACTCATTTATGCTTGTCAAGCCAAAATCAATCATAATGGAATTTCACCTGATGAAATAAGTTAAGATGTCTCTCCAGAATATTTGGAAGAGAGGTTTTATTTGGTAAAGTGGTAGTCACCCCTTGCAGAAGTTAAAAAAAACATACATCAGCAAGCTGACTACCCTGAGTGTCTGATAGAATGCAGAAACATCTGTCACATCTGTAACAAATCTTACGCGTATCCTATATTACCCTTGGACTTTAGTTGTGCATGTTGTGTTTGTAATGGGTTCGAATTTACTTTAAATGCTAATATTAATCTTGAAAGAAGAACACAACAACTCATCACTGAATAAGCTAGACCAACTGAAATGAAAAGTTCTAGAACAAATATAGCATGCTGTAGGTCTGGGTAAGAGTAGAGGTTAAAACAACTAAAATTAACATAATATACTGTAACACATTATTAGAACTAAATAAGGTATGAAGTGCTAGCAAATAATTAAAGGTAAAACATGTCTGGAGTAGGATACACTACAGTGCACACAGCAAATTGATGCAATCATTTTCCTCAATGTTGTCTTGCATTTGTATGCTTTAATGGCTCTTTACTTTCATGTTAGAACAAGGCTTAAGTTACTATAGAGATCACAGAGAATTGGTGACATTGATTGCTTAAAATAATGAGGCAATCTAGCTTGGTTATAAGGCAGTGTATATACACATAAGTGTCAGTCTGACTGATATTGTAGGTATAGTAAACCATTCATATATAGCTCAGCTTAGTATTTGCATCGCTTAATTTTGCCTCATTGCTAAGACATTGCAACAAAGAAAATTACAGCTTGAACTATTTCATCAGTTGCCCTAATAATCTCACATACTTTTTCTTTATTTCTGGGAGTGCCTCAGTCCCAGGGCATGCACACACACACACACACACACACACACACACACACACACACACACACATGCATGCATATACACACACACATGCATGTATACACACACACACACACACATGCATGCATATACACACACACATGCATGTATACACACACACACATACACACACATAATTTGAAGAGACACTATGGGGATTGGGGGGGGGGACTCAGCTGTCTTTGGCAATTTACAAAAGGACTCAAGATTTTGTACTAGTTGTGGTGAATACCTCACCATATTCTGCAAACTATAGATTTTAATTGATTACTTACTACTAACTAATTACTTACTACTTCCTTAATTTATTTGCTCACTCCCTCAATTAACTTAACTTTACCCTTTCTCAACTTTCCTTTGTTCTATTGACCCCATTCACCTTCCCACCTCACTCTCTGTGGTTATGTAATCCCCAAGCTTTGTGTATTCATTCATATTTCTGTTTCCCATGTTCAGCACATCTAGCTAGTTCATGATATTATATAGTCTGTTCTGTTCATCTTGAGTTTTCTCAGTTGTCTGTATTGAGTGCTGCAAGAATTATAAATCTTTCAATCTCTGAATTCTGAGAACTCTTCCACATTGAACCCTTGGTTGAGGAAGGCCTAGTAGGATTGATCACCTTGAAAGTGAAGCCCAGGCAGCTCTGGTGGCAGCAGCCTACCTTTGGCAGTCTTTTACACGCCCCATCACACCACAAGAGTGATTAGACTTTCTTGTTATTGTAAACTTTTTATAACTACCTAACACGTTTGTATTATCTACACACCACACACACACACACACACACATAAACACACTGAAAACAGACAACCAATAGCGCTATGCTACACTATGTCTAGCTCTATTTCCCTGTGTCTGTTGTCACCTGACTAGTATCTTTGTGATCTATAACAGACTTCCTCTTTGCCTATCATATCAAATGCAAACGGCTCCATTCTTGAAGTGTTACTTCCATTTTCAACTTCAAAAGGAAGCCATATCGCTAACCAAATTCAAATAATGCATTTAATTCATCACCATTCAACTCAGTCACATGTTCCAATATCTGCCACCAGATTGTAGAACAAAAATGAACAAGTCCATATATTCTTGTTCAGATGGAACTGGTTTGAGTGGTAGTTTAGTATCAGCCACATATTGGTCTTCAGAAGATGAATTCAGTAACACTTCTTTGGCTAGTGCTGTTGTAGCCTTGTGCTTTATCCTCCTAGGACTGCCCAGCAACCTCCTCATTATCTATGGGGTAATTAGACTGCATCTCTATACTCAGCCTACGTACATCTTGCTGCTAAACCTGGCTGTATCAGACTTACTGGTGTGTCTCTGTGTCCTACCTTTGACAGTCATCTCTGGATTCTCAAGGGAGTTTATCCTGGGCTCTAATGACAAGTTAAGATGTCGAGTTTGTCAGACTGGAATAATTCTTTCACTTGTTGCTGGATTTTGTCTTTATTGTCTGGCTGCTCTCTCTTTAGATAGACTAATATTTATTAAGTACCCTCTCAGATACTCTCATTTGGTCACTGTAAAACGAACTGCCGTAGCTATGGTGATTTTGTGGCTGCTAAACTTTACACTATCCATCCTACCCCTATTTGGATTTGGAGATATTATTTATCATAATACTATAGCCACCTGCACTGTGGGATTCTCTTCAACAACAAGACTTGCTCCGAACTATTATTATGTCGTAACATTAGCAGTATTATCCATCCCACCATTCCTTCTAATACTTATTGCCAACCTATGGATATTGCTTATAGTTCAGAAACACTTGCGTAAACTCTATACAATTAAAAAAACTTCTCCAAACAAAGAAGAGTTTATTAACAACTTGAAGAGTAAAGCCAGTCAGTCAATGTACTCCAAACAGCTCCAACTCATGAAAGTGTTTGGAGCTATTTTTGTAGCCAATGTGCTAACTTGGATACCTATTATTTTGATCTCCTTCCTAGCTGCAGTTAAAGTATACCTGTCTGGGTGGCAAGAGTTTGTAGTATTCAGCAGCCTTCTATCGTTTGTAGTTCTCCATCCTATAATTCAAACCTGTCTCATACCAGAATTTAGAGACTACATTGTTGTCTTTGTAACAAAAATATTGTGTCCATGCTACAGAAAGTCGTCTGACCCACAGCCCTCCTGTCTATGCTGCTACCAGCTCTCTTCTAATTCTGATAAAGTCGGTTTATGTGATTGCAGAGGATCTTGTTGTGTGTTGTTGAGTATAACAGTTCTGCCCATTCGTGATGAACTTAGCACTTCCACTACCAATTCTTGAAGAGATAAAACGTTGAATGTATTCGTGATAGTTGCACATGTTTATGTTTGATGGAATATTTACCATCATTTACAAGCTAACTCTAAATAGTATATACAGTTTCATAGTAACCGCTCCCCGCAACTGTTTAAATTGAAAAACAATCAACAAAATCAAGTCATTTAATTTAAATCTTTGTGATATTCTTAGTAGTAGTTAATACTTTCACACAACTGACATACCTACGCAAGACTTACCTTCGTGGTTAGTCTATGAATTTTCAAGTAAATACTGTTGCATAGGGCTTATAACTGTGACAAACTTACAACCACCACTAACTCGAATAGAAATGGAGCTCCAATATGTTTTTGAGTTTGAACTGCATCCGCAAAAGAATTCAAATCAGTAAATAATTCACTTTCTAGGGTGATACGGGTAATGATCGCTAAACCGGAGGAGGATTAATTTTGGGACGGGGTCAAACACGGAACGAACACAAAAATACGCGAGGGTCAAAGTACAAAATGACATACATACGTCCACACATATATACAAACTAGTGGTGTACTTGAGCACAAATATCAAGCGAGCCTGCCTAGGTTACATAAACTACAGTATTGTTACATAATAATATAGTTTAGTTTAGTTCATGCAAAAAAAGTACATAGTAGTTGACCATTAATATTACAAAGTTGCCCACAGTTCCAAAAGCTCTGGGACTGTCCTGGATTTATCACTTAGATACTGTCCCACAACGGAATTGTACTCTTTCTATTGGTTGTCCCGGAAAAAATAAACTTTGTATCTGTTTACTATGCATAATCTGCCAAACTACGGAATGTTTCCACTGTTTTAAAAATTTGGAGTTTTATTTGATTCTAGAATGGCTTTCTTTCATTAACATATCGATTCAATCTGAAGAAAAGTAACTGTGCAGACTTCAGCGACCACTACTTATTGTCGCCGCTTGCAGAAAATCACATTAACTTAAACTCATGATATCATTGCTTCCTTATAATTGTTGTAATTATGGGTGTGGTCGGGGAGTGGCTTAATGTCCCTGAACTATGATTAAAAAAAGTTGGCAACTATGATTGAAAAAGTTGGTAACTATGATATTACCAATCAAATACAGAATTACTCTCTTACCTCAATTTCCTGAATAGTGATGACTTCTGTGGTATCCAATTTAAGCCATTCTGACTGCCTCTATTACCAGTAACTGGTGAACAAGCTCGCAGCTCTTCCAAAAAAAATAGCCAGAGTTATTTTTCTAATTTTAGCTAACAATATGGAACTACACATTTACCTCAGCTTCTCCCAAGTAATGGTGGGTTCGTTCGTTTTAATATTTAGCCACTCTGTGGCTACCAGTGACACTTGGCAACTAACGAACCGTATTGAGCAGCCCCAAAAGGTATAAGGTAAGGCTTGCTTAATGCTGTAGTTTCAGAATAAACTGGGGTTAAGCCTAAAAACCGTGTTTTTTGGAGAAAAAAGTTCCCTGCGTGCGCGTTTAAAGGGCATATATACCATCCATACACAAGTGGTGTGCTTGAGCACAAATGGCGAGCGAGCCTGATAGTTAGGTAACATAAAATGTTACTATTTTTAGCTTACTTCATGCAAACACTATAATAGCAGTTATGACATTTGATTTCAGCAAACAAACACAAAATCACTCTCTTACCTGATTAATGGTAACTTTTGTAGTATCAAACATCAACCATTCTGATAATCTCAATCACCAGTAACTCTTGAACAAGCTCTCAGCTACGATAAAAAATAAACCAGTGCTATTATTTGTAATTTTAGCCAACAAATATGGAATAACTACTTACCTCATTCTTGAGTATTGATAACTTCTGTAGTATCAAATTGAAATTACTTTGACCATCTGAATTAGCTTGAATTCTTGACAACAAGCTCTCACTTACAAAAACAAAAGACAATCAATTTTAGCACACAAATACAAAACTGCTTTCTTACCTCATTTTGTTGAGCAGTGGTAACTTTGGAGCTTAAGTATAAAGTAAGGCTTGCTTAATGCTGTAGTTTAAAGAATAAACTGGGGTCAGCCTAAAAGGCCGTGTTTTTTGAAGAAAAAATTTCCCGCGCGCTCATTTAAAGGGCATATGTACAATCCATACATACATACATACATATATACATACTAGTGGTGTGCTTGAGCACAAATGGCTAGCGAGCCTGATGTTAGGTAACATAAAACTAAGTATTGTTACTATGTTTTAGCTTAGTTCATGCAAACACTATAATAGCAGTTATGACCTTTTATTTCAGCAAACAAGTACAAAATCACTCTCTTACCTGATTAATGGTAACTTTTGTAGTATCAAACATCTGCCATTCTGATAATCTCAATCACCAGTAACTATTGAACAAGCTTTCAGCTACGATAAAAAATAAACCAGTGTTATTATTTGTAATTTTAGCCAACAAATATGGAATTACTACTTACCCTCATTCTTGAGTATTGATAACTTCTGTATATCAAATTGAAGTTACTTTGACCATCTGAATTACCTTGAATTCTTGACAACAAGCTCTCACCTACAACACAAAGACAATCAATTTTAGCACACAAATACAAATTACTTTCTTACCTCATTTTCTTGAGCAGTGGTAACTTTTGTAGTACCAAATTTGAGTCCTTCTGACTATTTGAATTTACCAGTCACTGTTGACTTAGCTATAAAAAAAAAGGCCAGAGTTATTTTGCTAATTTAGCTAACAAATATGGAATTGCGTACTTACCTCGGCATCCCTTGAGTAGTAGTAGCTTCCTTAGCATTAATACTTTATGTGCTTACATACGCTTTTCAGAAGTAGTGATACCTCTCTACTGACTACAGGTGGCTCTTAGTCTTGACAACTAGTAACAAGCCGCATTAGCCGGAAAAAAGGCGAAGTTTGGATTTAAATCTGGTAAAGGATCTTCAATGTCATAGTAACCGATCGAATCAACTTTTTGATTCTTGATAAGCAATCAGAATAAACTGGGGTCAAACCTAAAATGCCGTGTTTTTTTAAGAAAAAACGTTCCCCGCGCGTGCGTTTAAAGGGCATACGTACAATCCATACATACATACATATATACATATATACATATAACATATACCCGATTTTGCATTATCCACCCCTAATACTGTCTCGCTCGCTTCGCTCGCTCGCCAACTAGTGGTGTGCTTGAGCACAAATGGCGAGCGAGCCTGATAGTTAGGTAACAAAAATAAGTATTGTTACTATGTTTTAGCTTAGTTCATGCAAACACTATAATAGCAGTTATGACCTTTTATTTCAGCAAACAAATACAAAATCACTCTCCTACCTGATTTGTTAACTTTTATAGTATCAAACATCTGCCATTCTGATAATCTCAATTACCAGTAACTCTTGAACAAGCTCTCAGCTGTGATAAAAAAATAAACCAATGTTATTATATGTAATTTTAGCCAACCAAAATGAAATTACTACTTACCTCAATTTCTTCTGTGTAGTAAATTGAAGTTACTTTGACTATCTGAATTACCGTGAATTCTTGACAACAAGCTCTCAGCTACAAATACAAAAGACAATCAATTTTAGCACAAAAATACAAAATTACTTTCTTACCTCATTTTCTTGAGCAGTGGTAACTTTTGTAGTACTTACGTACTTACCTCAGCTTCCCTCGAGTACTAGTAGTTTCCTTAGCATTAATACTACGGCATTCTGACTACCAATGACTCTGCATTTTACGGGCATACGTACCATCCTTACACACATATATCCATGTAACATATACCCGATTTGCATTATCCACCCCTAATACTGTCTCGCTCGTTACCACGGTGGTATTATAAACTAGTGATGTGCTTCAGCACAAATGGCAAGCAGGAGAGTAAGAAGCCAAATCGGATTGGTGTGGCCATAAACACACCCTCTTGTTCATTTCATTAGTGAATTTGATTTATAAAAAGACAATTTGGAAGTTTATTCTCTATCAAATGTACCAAAAATTTATTAGCCCACAAGAATCAAAACCAAACAATTCAGAACAAGAACATATTATTGTATTACAGTGCAGATAAATGATTTTTGTAAACAATCAGTAAAGCCAACAATATTGGAAGGACCTCTGAACTAAATTTGTTTATATAAAAGATCACTTTGGAAAACTAAAGGAAGGACCAGGCTGGGGCAGAGTTTAGGGAATATCTTCTAAAATGGCTATTTACTCCCTGCAGAAGACATTGCCACAATGACCATGAGAGACATTACGAGAAACTACAAGCCTCGCCCATTTTTATTAAAATAGTGGTGCACAAGTAATTCATGACATTTTAAATGTTATTTCTGACTATCTGAACTACCTCCAGTGTACCCACCACTAATTATGAATTAGATGTACACATAATACATCTAATTCATAATTAGTGGTGGGTACACTGGAATATACAGAATTAAAAATATTTGGTCGCCACCGGGAATCGAACCCAGGACCGATTGTATAACGCACATATGAATTACACTAAGTTTGTAAGACCTAACTGTGTCCTGCACCTTAAATAATTAAATTTCCTTGGATAAACGGGTAAAAGGTCATTAACAAAAAGATTCCGTTTATTGGAGTTTGTGAGAGGGTTGACCACTAATCAACACAAAAATGCTAGGGTCAGAGTACAAACATGACCTATGTACAACTAAACATTATATAAACAAATATCTCCGATTTTCGATTATGTTAACCCAGATAGTATATTGCTTGTTTCGCTCACTTGCTAATTACACATACATGCAATGTACTGCACATATGTATGCAACTATTTAGACATGTATGTACTATATTACACATGTAGAATACGGTATACTACTATTATGTGTGCGTATATGTATATTAGAATGGTCTGGCCCATGATGGTAGAAATGAGGTGACACACCTCAGAGGTCACAATGAGTCAGTCATCAGTATGGCTGCCTGCAAGCCCTTCAGTATTGTGGTCACAGGCAGCAAAGACAAGACAGCTATCATATGGGACACGAACAGGCAGGACAGTCAGCCACACTCCAAGATACTGGTATGGATTCTATCTGGGTGGGGCAGGGGGGGGGGTGGAGAGAGAGAGAGAGAGAGAGAGAGAGCGCTATTGTCCCACACTTCTCTGCTTCCCATGAGACAATTAAAAAAAAAATAGAACCCTGGTTTTATATTGCTATTGCCAAGGACTTGGTAAGGAACACTTTCATGCGTAATATGGAGTTGTTGTTTTTATTTACATGTACAATATACATATGATTCACTTAATCTCAGCTGAATTAATTAAAATAAGAGTCGGCAAAATTTTGAAACATCGAGTTAAGTTTTAATTAACATAATATTGGCTGTTAGAACCAAGAAAATTTGCTATTAATACACATAATGTACCTATTCTCACTTAGTCAACTATTTGCATGTCACTGTATGTATGTTTGATCATTGTCACATGATGTTGTGGTCCTATGTCTGTCAGGTTATGCTATGTGAACACTCTCGCTGAGCATGATGGTCCAGTCACTGTCCTGGCCACTAGTCCTACTCTGGGAGACATTGCCACTGTGTGTAGCTCAAGGCAACATAAACCAGCAGCAAGTGAGTTCAGACTTAAATAGAGAGTGTATTCAATAGTATAAATTCAAAGTGGTCTAAAGAAAATTTTAAAAAATAATGTTTTTAAGAAAATTGCAGTTGTCACCAGAGAAATGAGCCCAGGACCACTGGCTTGACAACCCTCGACTTCCAAGACTTTCACATTTTACCTTTTCTCTTCTTTAGACCCCTATAATTGAGAACCAACAAAAAAACATAAAAACAATATTGACAGTTAATGTATCAAGATGGAAGTATGCGTGAGGTTATAGTCGTACATGAATGGTAAAATTGATAAATGTTTAATAATTATTCAGGGCCTTGCGAATGAGCACATACCTCACCTTGCACGATTGTTTACATATGCCTTAGCTGTTGAGCACACACACATATATTATAATATATATGTATATAAAATTTTACTTTGTATCGAGAATGTTAATGATATTGTAATTAAATTATGATTTTGTTATAGCCAAGCTCATCATTTGTGGTGAAGCACTAAATTAGTTATGTTACTTATGCACACTCAAGTTGTCTCTTGTCAGCAATCATATTATATGGTATATCACTATGTCTATGGGCTTGTGGTGAGTCAGCAAACACAAACTTATCATCAATAAGCTCATCCTTCATTACACTTTATTACATCACGTCGAGGTCACCAATGTTGGATAACAACTGTAGCTATCACTAGCTATTGACTATTTTAGCCACACACACTGTTGAGGTTCACAAGTTGAGAAAATTTATGATTCTTAATAATGCACCATACACGTGAAAATCAGTAATGACGTAATGGTGACACAATTGGTAATAATGTAACAAAGTGTAATTAAGGATGAGTTTATAGATTATAAGTTTGTGTTTGCTGACTCGCCACAGGCTTGTAGCATGCTCTCTACCTCTTACTTGGTCTTGGTATATTATATTTTGGATCAATAATGTTCTTACTAAGTGGTAACAATATGATTTGCTTGATTTTAGTCTTAATAACTAACTTTTGTTGATAATTTTGACATATTCACCACTCACTCCTCCTTAATAACACTACCACAAGTTGTTGCATACTAATCACATCGTATTTTTTTCCCTTAAAGTTCAACTAATAATATTTTTATAATGTACCAACAACATATAAGGTGTCAATATAATGAGCTGTACTACATTTTTGTAACTCTTAAGATAGAATCATGGAATGGGAATCGTTCGTATTTTGCCAACTATCTATGATTGTGATATAATATCTCTATGAATTAGCTATGTTAGAAAGTTTCTATGAATATTTGAGTCTACCAGCACAACAACATTGAGTTAAACCTAGCTGGAGATCACTTAATTTTTAAATATTAGAGTAAGCTTGTTCACAATTTGAGCCTAGATGATTAAATGGTTAAAAAAATTATTTGGGAATTAATTTAAGTTTTATTGAAATTACTGCTGTATCATTATAATATTCATTGCCATCCCATGTACCAAAGAATGGTTCTATTGTAGCAATGAATACTAATAGTCATTATAATCTTATGAGGCAACTAACTATCATCTATTGCTACTATACTAGACAATAAACGGTGTTTTTAGCATCTGTTTAATCTCTGTGGCCTCTCCCCCAATCATTTTATGCTGAGAGTACTATGGTGAGATTTCATGAGTTTAGGACGTGCTCCGTATGCTATAGATGCAGCAAATGAACAAAGTTTAAATTAAGAGTTTTGTCCCTTCTAGAATAACCTCAAGATATGAGAAGTGAATTTTATGTTGCTACACTTTTTACTCTTTTTTGTGTTAATATTTCACAACTTCCCCTAGCCCATGAAATCTAATGCCAATGAACTTTTCATATTATGTATGTGCGTGGGTGCCAATAGAATATTCAAAGATATACATTCTGATAGCATATTTTGCCTCAATTAGTGTCAATAGTATCCAAAACTATAGTATTTCTATTATGGGAACCCTGCTTGCAACTATACATAATCATTATGGTAAAGAGGTAAAAAGTAGAGGGGCTGAGCTACCACTTTCAAATTAAAGAAATTGTTTTTTTCCTTCATTCTCTTTCTACTAGCCTCCCTTGTGAAAGGAGATTACACCATTCTAATTAAACTGAATCATTTCTAACTTTGTTCAAATTTAAGCAAACAATATTTTTTACATCTAAGCCAGTGACTACATTCAGACTGAACCATGTGATGTACTATAGTAGGGTTTTCTTTCTGTGCCCCCCTTCTCCTACTCCCCTGTTCTGAACATCACTTTTGCTTATGTGTATCATAATGATGGTTATTTAGAATTATTTGGTAAATACAGGACTCATCTCAAACAATTGTCCCACGCAGTGTCAAAAGCACTTACAAGTTAAAAAACCACTGAAAGCTTTGTTTGAGCTTGATGATGATATATGGTCAAACTAAGAAAGATGTACAATTTCTCAGTTATGAATAATGATGAAATTGCAAATATGTCCAGTTTGAGTTGATCCATGCAGTACAAGTCTGTGATACATTAGTTACATAATTGTACTTCAATGGGATGACCACACAGAGAGTAGTTCAAAGTCAACTCAAAATCATTCATAGCATAGTTTAGATAAAAGCTATTGAGGCAAGGTGCCTTTTTGGGAAACAAATGAATAATATTTTCAAAAATCATACCACCCTGCACTAACTAATATTAGGTAGAAGCATGGCATGGTGGAAAGCTTTAGTGTTGTTTCTGGCCTTTTTTCCATTGTCCTATTCAGCATGCAACATTACTGAAAACTGTGCTCTACTGAAAGATCTGGAATGTGCTCTCTATACTACTGATTCCAATGAGAAAAGGCTGAATCAGGCATTTTTCCCACCAAGAAAAGCTACATCTAGATATATCAAAGTGGAGTATGTGTTCAATGTCAGTGAAGTAGACACAGTGGAGGGAGATGAATGTACTGTCACTTACTTCTGGAGCATTGGTGGCTTCCTTCTCATTCAACCTCCAAGCATCTTTCAACTGACATCTCTCATGTTCAGTTACCCAACTAATACTATTGAGAGTATGACTCTATATATGCCATCTCCCTGTCATACTGTTATTAATACAAACACTACTGGAGGAAGTTGTTCCTGTGCAAACATGAGAAATGGCACTTTGGATATATTAACTCAACAGGTACATGAGTAAGTGGTATAATAATTCATTGTGGCATAATTTAATTGCATTAAATATTACTCTCAATGCAAAAATTAGGGTATTGTAGCTTTATATACTATTCTTGATTGCTAGCTTTATCTATTAGTGATGAAAAATAATTATGTAATTAACAGTTTCTGAGATGGCAGTAGGTAATTGCTTATGTACTTTACATTAGTGATGTGAAAATATTGGTTATAGCTAATTATGATCTGTGGGAAGCTGTACTAGCAGAATGTTTTTTCCCAGTTTTAAAGTTCCATTTCTCAAGTGTTATATTTATTATAGTGTGGGTAAAAATGAAGTGATCTCACTAAGTTATTTTTTGTTTTTTTGTTTTTAAGAACTTAAAATATCAGATAAGGGGGGATGAAAAATGGCTGCTTATGCATTATTCTGCAAAGTATTCAGAAGTGTAGATAATATAAATGGATCAAAGATTGATCATATTCATAGCTATTATAGTTTCATCATACTTTATATTTCTCATTGTCATTAGGATTGAAATCATTCTATGTTTTAAGGCGTGCTTGTTCTGTTAGCTCTATATTATATTTTTGGCTATAGTTGTTGCAGTACTCAAAATTTAACAATCCTGAAGGAATAGTTCGTGATGTAACTTCAGTGGCTCAAGCACTCTGTGTTAAAGATATTGAATCAGGTTATTTTGATCATACCACTGTAAATGTGTACATTGCTGCTAAATTTGTATTACCTGTAGTAGCATCAGTTGCTAGTCTAACAATCATTTCAAACTATTATCCTATTTTAATGGAGAAAGTGACCAATCCCAAGGACAGACCTACTTTTGTGGGAGTCACTATGGCTGGCACTTATCTTACTCTCTACATGATAGCTGTGGATATTTCAGCTATTGTGTTTTACGTAGATAACAAGACAGAATACCGATTCTACTCTTCTATATCTAACTCTCGTAATCTTCAATTGACTTATTATACTTTCATAACTGAATGTGCTCTATCAACTATGACCCTTCTTATTGCCACAATTTTGCATCCCTGTGTTGGCAAAAACAGCAAATCAATGGCAGACTACAAAAGTATTTGCTTAATAATACTCTTCATATTTTTTTTAACATATGTAAGTACAATGGCATTTGTTATTGTTTTCCAGAATAAAATAATAATATTACTATTAACAGCAGTATTTCTTCTTATTCTGATAATAACAATTGCTATAGTCTTCTCAAATTGTACTAGGCCAACAAATTATTTTCTCATTGGGTTTATCATAGTTCCCATTATATTTGGATCTTCCCACGTTGATTATATTTTAGTGGCATGGTTGACTGAACCAGCGAAAACTACTTCTGTAGCTATTCTTGCAATAGCTATTGTATTCTATCTGTTTTTCTTGTCTCAATTCTTGTATAAATTAATTTCAAAAATTAAAAGCAAGATCAAGTCAGATTATCGGAAAAGGTTCTTTAACAATGCTTTCACTACCAAGTTTGTCAAATATTTTTCATTATCTGGTGAATGTTGTAAATTAACTTTTACTTTTATCTTTGGATTTTGTGGAGTTGGTCTAGCATCGTTACAAATTGCAGCATTCTATTTACTTCCATTCCCTTCTATTAGAATAGTGGACTACCTGGACAACATTTTCCAAATAAGTTTAGTCATATTTGGAGGACTTATAACTTATAAGATAATATCCGGCCAAGATTCTGACACTAAAAAGTTTTTGAAACATTTTAATTGTCAGGAGAAACATGGTTCAAAATTTACCATGAACTGCAGTTCACAACCAATTCAAGTTGATGCTGAACTTAATATAGTGGTTAATCATACTTTAGGGCCAATTAATTCCGATTCTGAGCCCAAAATTTCGTGTGAAGAAACAACACTTATCGCTGATATTCCACGGCACCAGTTTAAAAAAAAACGTATCAAATATTCCTATATCTGGAGTGACTATGAAAAATAATTGGTCACATGGTAAGGACTACTGGCAACTTTCATTAGAATCATCTGAGATTGATTTTAATATCGTTCATGGGAACACTGAACACCACAAATATACAGTAGACTTGAAAGACTCAAAATATGAAGTGAAGAAGAATACCAATACAATTGAAGCAAGTGGGTCAGCAGCAGATTTAGATCTTGTTGTAATAAACAATCCAATAAAAGCTAATATAAAATTATTAAAAAAATCACAATGCAATGACAGCTGTGATATGATTCCAATAGACGATGATTATGAAATCTCCCTACAAGTACCGATTCAGTGCTATATTATTGACCATTCATATCATGGTATTGGCAATGGAGTGACTTGTCAATTTAGGAACTCAATAACCATATCTACGACACCAAATGATGATGTCGGATACCTTCTTCCAAGTGACACTGTTCCTATTAGAGTCTCAACTGATGATGGTAGTAGTAAGGTTTTAGTCAAAGGTCAAGCGTTTCTATTTGACAATGAGGTCACTATAAAAAGGCACAGCTCCTCAATTTTTCTCAAGTTTTCCTTTGCTATTACAGATCAATCTCGAATAGATATCAAACTGAAAGCTGACAATCAAAAGCAGTTGATTTTGAAATGGAACCTGAATGAAATTGAAATACCATTAGATCACTTGCAACAAGACATTCTCATGATAGCATTGGAAGTAAGGCAAGCTGGTAGGAATCCACAAATAATGTTCCAGTCAAATCTGCAACATAATTCACCAATTGAAATAAATCCAGATAAAACCTATGCAATGCATCTTTATGTGCACCAGGATGAACTTAATGTGCACCAGGATGAAGTCTATCTAGTTTTCCAGGGAGAGAGAAATGCTGAAACTCAGTTTAAGATAACCAACCATTCTCAATACTACTTGCAATTGAGTAATGTACAGACTGCATCTTTTCTAGTCACTAGCCCAATGTCAACTGATTTTAAGCTAGTTAAGCTTCCAGGATCAGTAGACATAACATGGAAGAACCTGGGCAAAACAGGCAAAATGAAATATCCAGTTAATGATAGTAACCAGATGATGTTACAAGTGGATGGTCGTACAGTCCATTCTCAAGCACTTCTATATTTCCCAGTTAATGGTCAAAAGGAAACTCAAAATGAAATTGAGAGAGCAGGACTAACATGCAGAGATTTAGCACAGAGCTTTACCAAACATGTAAACGTGAGACGAAGGCAGTCTCTACCATTAAACCACTAGCTGCTTTTGGCTGTAAACTTTATATAAAATAAACGTTTCTTGTTAAAAATACGGAACAGTTGTGTTACAATTTTTTTGTGCTTTGAGTTAAAAAATATATATTTAAAACTAAACACCTGTTTTTTTCTGATAATATTTTACAACACAAAAATGTTGAACAACAGAGAAAGGAAGAGTGGGGAAATTTGGGAAAAATCGTGGATAATTATGATATTAATAGGAGGAGTAGAAAAAGAAACAACAAAAGAAAGAGACCCATAAAATTTGGAGGACCAACTGCTTGTTTAAGGCTAGACCTTCAAGATTAGAGATATACTCATAATAAAACTGACCATATTATACTGCAGATTCAGAGAGAGAAACTACTAAGAATAAGTGTGATATAGCAGGATGGTATAGATTTATTAGTATTGGATAAACAAATGGTAAAATTAATTGTTATGGAGGATTTGTATTGTTAAATATCATTTCTCAAAAATTAGTAATGTTACAATAAAAATTTGATGCCCAATTATATCATTTTAGGATAACTGTGTGACTTTATAATATAGGTAATGTAAATACAGGCTAATTTCAGGACACATACCTACAAGTTATATACAAAATTTTTACTGGCTTTAAAATTAATTCCACCTGAAATTTGTATGTCACAGGTTGCTCATGTAATGTTTATGGTATTTTTCAAAATTATTGCAAAAGTGAAAAAAGAATGCAAAAAAACTTTGTATTAGAAAAAATGTAGTTGGGATATGAAGAGTTATTCAATAGATTTCTTCTCATCTTTCTAAAGCACTCTTCATGTATCTAGTAGAAGACTGACCGTATAATTCATGTTCAAATAATAAAGTCCAAAGGTTGAACCTTTAGTGCTACGATATACTAAGCTAGATGTTACAAAATGATTTCTCAGACAAAATAAAACAATTTAATTGGATATTCCTAATCCAGTAGTTATCAATATAGTTTGAGCAATGAAGATGGTAGATGTTCATGTATAGTTGATGTGTTCATGGGCCTCACCTCAGGGTTCTAATTTATAACTGCTGGAAATTTTTGAACTATAACTATTGTCTCTTGATTATACTGAAAGTTACTCATGTGCTTATGTAATTGTTGTCAATCATTGTAGCTGTCAATCTTTGCCATTAAAATGTAATATAGCCACATAGCAACTGTTTGTACAAACTATAACTTAACCCATTTGAAATGAGCGTCTACAATAACAATGCCAGATATGGACCACTGAAATCTGGCTGCATGGATTATTGAAAATAGATGAACTCCTAAGCAGTATTGTCAAGATTTCACAAGATATTCAATTTCCTTATCTATTGGCCACCATACATGACTTCTCGCAACTGCTTTCACACTATAACAGGATGAAGTTGAGTAATTAGTAAATGAAATGGAAAAAAAAATTATCCCTTTCTCAGTTAGAAAATTTGTTGGGTTGCTTCTTGACAAAATGAAAGTTAAGGAAGGGCTGGTCCATAAAATATAATAGCATAGTGGAGCATGTTTTAGTGAAGTAAAACACATTTTTTTAATTACTATATTTTTTAAATCCAAAAAAATGATCCATTATATTTGAGAAATATAAAATCAATTTGGTATGGCCTTATTGACAGACAATGTATCAAGATGAGAGTATTATGTTGAGGTATATTAGCAGTGCATGTGTGATAAAATATATAATTGTTTGATAATTATTCAGGGCCTGGCGATTAAGTACAGACCCCAAAATGCTAGCACTAATGTTTACATCTTCATTTAGCTTAGCACACACACAGAGTGTATTAGCTATAATATATATATACATAATAGCTATAATTTTTAACCTTGTATCAATAATGTTTGTGGTTGTAGGGGGAGTTGGGAAGGAAACCGTGGCTGTCAACCGAATTGGCCGTAAAGCTTCACACAGTATTTATGCAAGTCCGATACATATGCACGGACTTGCTTCCTATCCTTAATGATTACAAAAATAACCACAATAATGACATAAAACAAGTTCAGAAAATCTAACTATTAATGACATACAAACAATACACTATAATAATAATAAACACTGATGACATTCACACACTTCATCTCTTTCTTTCTTCTTCTCTAGCCAGTCTCTATCTTTGAATCTTCCTCTTCTTTCTTCTCCACTCCAGCGGAGGGCGGCACCACACTGTAGTTGTATCATAATAATATTCATTGCCAGTCACATGAGCTAAAGTATCATTCTATTGTGGCAATGAATACAATAATAATAATTTTATGAAACAACTAACCACCACCTACCATCTTATTAATCTCTGTGGCCTCTCCCCCCATTATTTTATGCTGAGAGTACTATTGGTGAGATTTCTGCTGGAGCATTCAGAATGTGCTCTGTATACTATAGATTCCAATGAACAAAGGTTGAATGAAATTTTTTCCCTTCTAGAATGACAACCGCAAGATATACTTGCTAAAAGAAATGGATTTAATGTTTCTACAATTTTCACTCTGCATTGCCAAAGATGAATATTGATTAAGATTTATTGATGCTCTCAAGTTAGTTGAGCTGTTTTTGCACTTCTCTTATGCCCACACAACATGCTGGCAAAGTGCACAAACTATAAACATACTCTTTAATGTTAGTATTAGTATAATAAACCCCCCTTGCAGATCCAGGAGAGGTATAGAGGTAACATTTTCCTCCATCAAAGTTGCTGTCTAGCCAGATGCATGTTGAACTACCAAGCATGACAAAATGCACTGACTCATCATGGTTGACTTGCCAGCTCCATTATAAGCTGAGTAGTTGATCAAAGATGGTAACTGACATTTGTCCCATTATCCAATTGGCAGTCACTCTACATCATTATGCTTGTCATATACAAAAAGAATTAATAGTGCTCACAAAGTCTGATTTTCCCCCATTCCAATTCATTATTGCTAGTGAGTTTTACAGTGTTCAATCACCTCTGAAATGTTTTCAAAGGTCTGACTTTGATAACCTAGTATGATTAGATTGTTTGCTATAGTCTAATTAAGGTCTTAGGAATACTACACTAACTATAGTATAGTTAGCTACAATACCAATGTATAGTAAGAATAGATTTTTCAATCGTTGACTGGCACTTTGTCCACTTGGGAGTGTGTCTGCTTCTCGGGACATCTATGGAGATTTGACTGTATAATAATTATTATTATTATTATTATTATTATTATTATTATTATTATTATTATCATTATTATTGTAATTATTATTATTATTTAGCATTCATGATGTGTAACATGCTCAGAATTTCATTAGTCTAATTTAAGTCTTAGGCATACTACACTAAATATATAGTTGTCCACACTCGCTTAAGCATGATGGGCCAACAATACCAAGCCTTTGACATTATATTAGATAAGTAAAATACTGTATAACAATGGTTAGAAAAATGACCAGAAATATGTGTACCCGTCAATTAAAACTGAGTGGTACATGCATGCATTCACCAATTACAGGCATGTATCAGTTTGAATTAGCTTCTTTATCTAGAATGGGCTTGCCCATGCAGTCTCTCAGCCAGTAATAACAAACTGAAACAGACTACGTAAGAAAAATTCATTTCGATGAAATAAAACATCTTTTACAGTATAACTTTCAGTTTGTTTAAAACGACTTGACCAGAGGAAAGAACCTGATACACAAACTCCACAGTTATTTTTTATTGTCCTTGCATTGTTTCATCTATAATGCTGTCTATCAACTGTTGAAGCCATAACTTGCTTAGTTGGTAAGAGGAAAGAACCTGATAAACAAACTCCACAGTATTTCTAATGTCCCCGTATTGTTTCATCTAATGCTGTCTATCAACTGTTGAAGCCATAACTTGCTTATTCATATTACAATGTTTTTATATATACTAAATTTCTACGTCATCAAATATTTTCAAATGTCTGTAAAATAATTACATTTTTTATCCTGTGTCATCTTAAATGTGAAATACATTGTTATTTTCTGTAGGCGGGATGTGGGTGAAGGTTGAATGACATCCTAAGGAGAGCATAGATAGTAGATATCCCCAGGATGTAGTTCATTACACCACCACCAGAGTCCACAATGTCGTTACAAGATATCCAAACACATGTGCACATACACGTCTGTATGGTAGACTAATATACCACTCAGCAAGAACACCACTTATATACTGCCAATTATCACATGACATAAAATCAATCAAATGAGTATGTTCATGATAAACTAAGTTCAATATTCTTTTTTTTTGTCTTCTTCTCCCAGCCCCGGCTCCACAATTTCATTCAACAATATTTGACTGTATATATTTTTATGCCATAATTATGTATTCTCTTGTAAGAAATTAAAATGTAATAAAAACTTTTAAATATATGACGAAGTACCTATGTGCCAGAATTTTGATTGTTAGTCACATGTATTGCTCCTGAAATATGATAACCTGATGGGTTATAACCTCAAATATGACATTATAATGTGCATATATACTATACACATGATACTGTGGTATCACTCTCTAATTCGAGTTAATACCCTTTATCTGGCCATCTGATAGAAAAAAAGCCATACAAGTTTCAGCTGTCAAAGAACAGCTATATTAAGAAATTGGTTGATTTGAAGCCCAGTATCAAATTCTTAAGCAAGACCTTAAAAAAAAAAAACAAAAAAAAAACAGAAGTATTACTAAAAAACAAAAAAAATAACTTTTCAAAAAGACAATCTTCCATTTTACATCTTTATATTCTCTATAACCCTGGCTAGAGCAAATTGGTAGCATTTACTGTGCTAAGAATGTGCTGATCCTGTCGCTCACTATTCATAGTAGGTCCATGACTCTTAAATATTTTTGAACACCACTGAATTGTCTAACCAAAGCATAAAACGTCACTCTAATGTTTCTATAGCTGCCATGCTTTAGATTTTCCTGCGCAAAGTTGCACTACAGAATCAATAGCCAAAATTTAATAAGGGATATATAAAATCAGTTTATTTTCACAAAATGAAGAACGTGATGCACAGACTTCACAGTTTTTGTATTATTCCTATTTTGTTTCTTTTAATAGTGTTTTTCAACTGTTACTCCTTGCCTATACACTATCTTAGTAACATTATATATAGTATATTTCCCCATGCTATCTTGTCATTAATTGTATACACATAATGAGGCGGTTGTAACAAAAAGGTTTCTATGGACAGATTATTTTCTATTTCCCTGTCATAGGTGGTTGTTTTTTGTCCAGTAATGATAACCAATAAGTTTATACTGTAGTTACAGTCCTACATAAAAGGGCCTATAGTTAGCAGATCACACAATTGAACTGCTGCTTGAGAAGATGACCAGGTACTTTTGTGGCATAATATTGTTAGTAACACTCTTCAAGTCAGATCTTTGTGACCCTGTGGGGAAACACTGGGATGCAGCTGCTAGTGATGCAGCTGTTAATGATGCAGCTGCAGGTAGCAGTCTGAATGGTGCCAATTTAGAAGAACAGCAAAAAAGCTATATACAAGAGGAAGAGCAGAAAATACAGAATGATAACATGGTTACAAGTGAAGAGGACAATGGAGAAATTGAAGAAATGGATGATGATGATGATGATGATGATAATGAGAAAGCTGAAGCTGAACTGGACAATCCTGAAATTGAAGAGTTGGATGAAGATGATGAGAGCAGTATGAATGAAGAGGAGAATGCTGAAAGTGAAGAGTTTGATGATGAAGATGATATAGCTGAAGAGGAGAATACAGATTTGCTGGAAGAGGATGATTTAAAGGAAGAACATGGAAGAAAATTGCGGCCACCAGTGGGGTGATAATTGATGTGGGTTTTTCTGGAACTGCACAATAATGAACAAATTGTAGTTTTGTAGGAATTACTTTGTAGATTTAGCTCCTTTGAATTATTTGAGTTGATGTTTGATATTCTTTCTAAAAAATGTTAGCCAAAATATACTGATAGGTAAATAGTACAGGGATCAAATAAAAAAACTTGATGGAAACATGCATCTCTACTAATTAAAGGAAAAAAAATTGCAAAAATTCTGCAGTTTAAGCAGTTTTCTGGGGCTAATCATGGAAAAGCATGTCTAGTGCCGACTGGAGCAAAGGTGTGGATTTGTATATACATTACATTAGGACAAACACAATACTTTATTTACATAACTGAGATGCATAAGCCTGAGTTAGTATAAATCTCATACAGACCAAACAGTGGGGTGTAACTGACTTGTACCATGGCTCTAGGCTATAGGAAATACATAAAAACTAATTTTTGTTGATGGTTCACTTATTCATCTCGTAGGAGGTGGATATAAAATATATTCACCCAAAAATAGGACAACCGAATGTACAATGGTACAAAGTTTGATTTTCTTTGATAAATTCATTTTAAACCAATTAGAACTTACTGGGAATACTGAGAGATTAATACTGTGGTAGGCCTTTCTAGGATGCTCATTGAAAACTACCAGATAGTTTATTGCAGCTCATTCTTAATTAAGCATTGTGAAATTTTTAAGATCTGCTACTCAAGAAGAAGGAGAGTAAATGATGTAATGACATGTTTCAGGTCTTTGTGAAGTTGTGTATAAATGCGAAAAACAGAGAATAGCCAAATTTATCTCAATATTTTCACTATGCAGAAATTTTAGTTGAGGTACATATTGAGACAAAGGATAATATAGTCCTGAAGGTGTCAGACTGTGGCATCATGAAGAAGCGAGGTTGTACCTCAGAGGATCCTAAGGCATCATTAGTACCCTACTATCAAGGTGCCTAACTGATTTAAGCTATAGCTATTTTCAAGCAGTATTTTCAGCATGCTAACCTTGAGATCCAATAAATAATATCCTCATGCTTGATCATAGCAGGCATAACCTGGTTCTGAATTGTCAATAATTCACACAAGCTGAATTCTGTAAGAGTTAATTGATTGATATAATACGGCAACGTATGCTCAACCCATCTCACTTTCCTTGACATTTATTCATCAAGGGAAATGTTAGACAATTGTTGTTTACTTGTTCAAACTTCAGGTGATGGCATCAAAGCTCCTGCCAGGAAAATAAAAGTAAAAATGGGAGGTAAATGATGCTTTCTGCTTCCATTATATGGTAGACACCTGGAATAACCTTATTAGGAAAATTAGAAAAAAACAGATACTAGTTCCACATACACGGCAGTGATAGAATTAGGACTATGATCAGAAAACCTATACTTTTCAAAGACGAGAAGGGGACAATATTTCAACTACTTCTAATATCCCACTCAACTTCACATTATTCTGTCGTATTTAGTGAAAATTATTATCAAAACTTTGTAAACAGGTCTGTTTTTTAAACAGTAACTAGAAATAATAAATAACAAAACTTTGTAAAACAGGTATTTATTAAAGCGATAACTAGAAACTTTACGTAATTTAGTCAAAACCATAATTAATTCTCATTTTACGTAATTTCAAATGATTCTGAATAAATGAAATTGAGCAATCACACAATGCCAACGTCTAAAATATTTCATGTTGAAGTTCTAAAAAAACTAGTCACTATTTTTCTATTGTTCACATTTACATAGTTCCAATTGGACAACAGGAGTTACAATCTTCATCTAGGAATTCTAGGAATACCTCATTGTCTTGGGAAACCTTGAGTCATCTTGGAAAATATTATCTTTGGCCTTCGAATCTGTAATATTGGGACCTTACTTTTTGACCTGTACCACAACTTCAGCTTCACTCGCCGCCATTGTACTCCTGTATTCTCACATATCTGTGCGCCTTTTCTTTTTCGAAAGAATGCTTAATTCTTCAATTTGTGCACCGTCCAATCTAGCCTCAGCATTTTTCTCATCTTTATTTAGTTCTTTGCTTTCTCCAAAACTTAATTCAGTGTCAGGTATCTCCTCACCATTTTCATCCAGTTCTTCACTTTCTACAGAATCTTCTTCATCGTCAAGTATTTCACCAAAACCTGCACCCAATTCTTCATACTCAGCATTGCCATTCACGCCCTTAACAATGTCATAATCCTTGATTTCCTGCTCTTTTCCAAACAGAGAATTCTGTTGTTCTAAATCATCACTGAGACCAATAGAAGCATCCCATGGTCCTAAATTGATGACTGCTACCAATAAAAGTATAGTAATAATGTATCCAGTCATGATGGCTAGCTTTAAAGCATACTACTATAACCTATTATAATATCATGGTAAACACGTTTTTATCAAATCGAGTTTAAAGATTACACATAATTTTAACAGCTAATATCAAGCTGAGAAAGATTACTGAAAAAAGAGGAAATTCGTTTTTAATAAATAATACATTTTTTGCAGCCACTATAATTGTCAGTTTACTTAAAAACGAATTGACATGAGGAAAGAACCTGATAAACAAACTCCACAGTATTTCTGTTGTCCCTGCATTGTTTCATCTAATGCTGTCTATCAACTGTAAAATTCACGATTATCTTGGTCATTATAAATTCTTTATTACCGTGTTATAATATTGCCTATCCAACTTACAAATAATGATATGAAAATTAAACATTTCCATGCCACCTAATGTTTGTAATCTGAATGATATTAGATTTGTGGTGTCATCTAATGTACATTTCCCATGCAATTTAAATTTCTGCAATAGTTTTGTTTGAAAGTCAGTGCCTATGTCCTAATAACATTTCACAATTAAGATTAATTTATATACCTTTTTTAAAGAAAATATAAACATTATCTGATATGATAGTGCCAGAGTTTGATTTGTACACAATCCTGGGAAGGACCTTAATGATGTTATCACTGAAAACCAACCATCACAAAATAAATTCTTTGCATGAACTTATTATAAGGCGCTCATGGATTGGCCAAGCACGTCTAAAACTCGAGATAATTACAGCTATATTATAGCTCTAGCAAGAAAACTTCAAGTGGGGTGACATTCGCCTAATCATGTCTCTGACTATTTTAACTTTAAATAACCTCCTTGTGCAATTTTTACAGGGACAAGAGACAACCCTATTAATTTGACTTGTTCTTGACCCTGGAGAGCTCACCAGATTCTATTAAATAGTATTTTCATGAATCAGTCCATATTTGGACACCAAAATGCTTTATAGATGTGTGCATCAGAGTATACCAAAATGTCAGAAAAGTCAATTATACTTGATGCATTCACATGTATGTAATTGAGCATGATAACATAAAGGTTAGACAGCAAAACAAAAGCATTATCATCCCATACACACATGAAAATTTTTCACACATTCAGAGGCTAATAATTTCCATGAGTTGAAGCTACTTTTAACTTAATATCAAACTATCAAACTATATGTGAAATGTCACTGTGCTGTAGAACAATAAATGGTGGGCTCTGGTCCTTTGAAGCTGTGAATTTTGGGGAATAGGGGTAGCTGGGAAGTTTGAGCAGAAACTTTCTCCCCCCCCCCCCCCACTTAGATTTAGTTCTTATGCTTGATTTTTATACACCTGTCATAGCATGGAAATGTGTTCATGAAGGATATGGTATCTTGGTTTTCTTGATTTGTGCATGAATCGTTACACTACTTGCTGATAAAAGTAAACAATATCGCAGAAATTAAGAATGAATTTAACATCACTAGCTAGTTTTTGTCATAGCAGTAACTTGTGTTATGTGATGTCTTCACTATGTTTACGTTTCAGTAACAGCTCCATTACGTTTCCCAGAACAAAATAGTTGTGGTACTGTGAGACAGGAATCACTTCATTTACCACAATTTTGTAATACTACTTATTATTAGCCACGGTTTTACAACACTTAATAATAAAAATTTGCATTTCTTGAATTTTTGCAAGTTTATCATTACTAATACTGCTACATCCTTGTATAGTTCATCTTGGAAAATAGAAAGATATTTTATAATTATTGTATAATTTGCTGTAACTTATAATGGAGTTGAAACAAAAAAAATGTGCTTGGGCCAAATCAGAGAATTCAATTGAGATGAAATCTCATTTAAAATTATGTTGGCAGCTCAACTTTAAAAAAAATGCAAACATGAGTGCCATCAATTCATTAAGATCCACTGGGGTTGATGAACCCAGCACACCACCAATAGACCCATGCTCATGCTTAGCACCACTCTCAGTAGGCTGAGTCATTTATATACCTGACTGATGCTCCACATGTGATTTTCACTTTCTGGCTTTTTATAAACTTTGATCTTTCCCTAATTCTCATGAACCTCTATTCAATTTTAGACTACTTCCATGTTTGCTTGTCTCTCTCTGCTTGTATATAAATATTACTCGCAATTGTGACAGTAATAAATAATATTGTGGATATTAAACTATGACGTAGCTATTGTTGTATTGCCCAAGCCTGCACTATAAAAGATAGTTATGTGCAGGATATTCTTCAGTTGGGTAACATTATAGTGTGCAAATATATATTCTTACACACCCGGTAATCTGAAATGTATTTTTTTAGCCTTCTTATTCTTTCAGTAGTTTGGCCAATAATAAAAAAACTTTTAAGCACGTTACATTTGCTAGCTGCATTGTAAAAACCAATTACTTGTAGATTCCAAAACTTCTAGACTTATTTCACCCTGAAGGACTCAATAATTGCTATGTGAACAGTTACATAAGGAACTGATAAGACATAGTAGATACTGAATGGCATCTACCATGGTCTTGACGAATACCATTGTTTAAGTTTCAGTCATTAATCTTAATTTGAAGTAAATACTAAATTTCTTCATAAGTTAATACATATACTCGCACATAAAGTATAGCTATTTGACTGAGTTTTTCTTAGAAGACTATTCTTCCTCCACTAAACTTGTTCTTATATTCATTTTATGTGATTTTATATGTAACTAACATTAAAGATAATACTTTATACGTACCATTATTATTCTGGCTGTTTTTTAACTGTTTGAACCCATCACTTTATCTAAATACCTCTGTCATTAAGTTTCCTTGTTTATGCAAGAAAGGTCAGGATAATACCTACAAAGTTATTAAAAACTCCTAATGTAAACCATACGTTTTCATTGACTGATTTTTTGTACTCTCCACTTTTTGTAATCTCTGAAGATATACATTGGTAGCTAATTTGACACAACTCTTTAGTATAAAAGAAGTCGTCAGAAAGGTATGTTTTAAAGCTAGCCATCATGACTGGGTACATTAATGTTGTAGTTGTGTTGGTGACACTCATCAGTTTAGGGTTATGTAGTCAAGGTATCAAACCCTGGGATTATACTTCTGCTAATCTCAATGATGATATAGAACAACAACAGCAACACTTTTTGCTCAGAGAAGAGGAAGAAATTAATGATGATGAAATCGTTACAGGTGAAGATAATGATGCCAAGTATGAAGAATTTGGTGAAGATATTGGTGAAGCTGTTGAAGATGAGAAGGACAGTGTAAAAAGTGAAGTGCTGAATGAAAATGGTGAAGATATACCTGACACTATCGCAAAAAGTGAAGAACTGAGTGAAGTTGATGAAAATGCTGAGAGTAAAATGGACAGTGCAGAAATTGAAGAAATGAGCATTCTTCAAGAGAAGGAAAAAAGGCAAAAATATAGGAGAATGCTAGCTCGAGCACAGCATCACCGGCGTGCACCGTCAAAGAGGGGATGGGCCAGGCCAAAAAGTTTTTACAGAAGGCGTATATATTCCACATTGCCACGGAATTACCCTAGACGAAGTTTCCCGAGACGAGCATACTATCTTTACAGAAGACGAAGTTTCCGGAGACGAGCATACTAGCTATATTCACAGAAGACGAAGTTTTCCAAGACGAACATACCTGCATTACCGAAGACAAAGATATTAACGCCTATTTTCCTATGAGAACTTATGAACAATTAATAGAAGTTTAGAAGATAGAGCTACATTAGACTGTCGAAGAGAGGCAATTTATAAAATGTTTGTAATTAGCTATATAATTTTATGTATTGTATATAATTTCTAAAATCATTTAAATTCTGAAAATCATTAAAAATTGCCTGTAGCTGTAGGTGTAATTCAATACAATTATACTGAATGCCATATATGGAAGTATTTAAATATAGCTCAACCCACATTCATTATAAATAGTGTTCATTTAATAATTACCATTTTATATCAATAATGAGTTGAGAAAGAGAGAGTTTATCAGCAAATTAACAGATTCATAAAATATGAGACATGCAGTCTGCCTTTTTAAGTGTTTAGGGGTATGTTAAAGGGTCTGGCTATGCTGACCAGTTAGAAATCTAAGTATATTCATTATAACAACTGTAATTAGATGTGGCAAGATAGAATACATAATATGTACACCAGAAATGTGTGATTAATACGGACGAGAGATCATGTATGGACTGCCATTTGTTAGTTTCTCATTTGACCTTGAACCTCCTCCTATTGGGTAACCATGATTACTTTATTATTTATCATAATTTGACTTGGTGCTTTTAATTGTTCAAGTTTTTGTATGGTTCAGTTAGTCATCACTAAGTTGGTATGAATGTGCTCTTTATCTTATTGAAAAAAACCTAGAGGCTGTTTTTAAATAATATGAATCAGTAACTTATTGCAATAGCCAAGTAGAATGAGAAATTGACCAGCATGGGTTTGACCATACTTGACCCTCTTTTACCTAATTATTTATAGTGCCATCTTTTGCCAATATAATTGCACAGCATGAAGTGCTTTAGCTATTTGATAAGTTGTTTATTCACATATGTATATTCATTATTTTCTTTCACAATTTTTTCCTGCAAATTGTAGCCCTTATTATAAAAAAAAGAATTTTTAATTAAATCTTGCTTGTGAATTTAAGAAAATAATTTAGCTTGCAATGTAGGTATGTATTCACTTTCACATAGTCTCAGCTTCATACAGGTTTACGAGTTGTTTATACTTTACATAGCAACTAAAGACTTCTTTAATAGTCTACCCTATATACTATTTTATATAATGCTTAATACTTGAGTCTAGTGTGATGTGGCAAAATATTTCATGAGCAGGTAAATGTATTTTCATGAGCCAAAGGCGAGTGAAAAAACGATTGAGATTGAAATATTTTGGAATATCACTCTGGTATGTAATAATATCTTCACTGCAGTAGTTCTACTAGGGTTGGTAATTCAAATTAGCTAGCACTGAAAGTGTTTTAAGCTGGCTGAAACACTTTCAGTGCTAGCTAATTAGTGGCTCCCTACACCCCAGTTGATATTTTAGCAGCTTTAACTCGCTATCTTTAATCAACTGTGGAGATAGAGAGTACACCTGATGGTTTTTTCCTTCTTGCCTGATGGATTTTTTTTGCAGATCGTCTGCATTCAAGGTTACCTTAATGTTCTTGCTGACATGATGTTGAAACAAAATAAGCTCTCACCATTATTTATAATGCTGAGTCCCAGTTGGCACAAGTTACTGGTAATTCAGGCAATCAAAACGGCTTTAAAAATAGATGCTACAGAATCTACCATTACTTTGGAAATCAAGGTAAGAAACCACAAAAATCTTAGTTGTCGCCGGGGATTCGAACCCAGGGCCACTGGTTTTAGCCGCCAGTGCTCTAACCACTGAGCTATGACAACCCTCGACTTCCAAGACCTTCACATTTTTCCTTTATACTGTTGAGTAGTACCGCTTGCTGCAGTCTCGTACTCAACAGACCACCAATTATGTGCTGTCAGAATACCTTTTCGGTGTTGACTGGAAACACCTCCTCCTCCGGATAGGAGCCTTCATTTGTAGATTGAAAAGGCTTTATCATCACAATTATCAAGGTTCTGACCCTTCATTGAAATTAGATTGGAAAAATGTCAGCCATGTCATATATTTCTCAAACTCTTAATTCTCTTTTGTTTTACTAAATAAAGTTGAAAAGTGTAAATTTTGATGCTTCTCTCTTGTCATTGTAGCATAGTTAGGCTGCATTCATTTCATGTCATGTCAGTATAACGTTATTGCTTTTTGATGGTGCTAACAGGTTAGATTGTAACATGACAATGAATTATATTTATGGTCCATACAATTTAAGGCAGTGTAAATTTGTTTGATCTTATTTCAGTAAAAAGAGACCACTATGAATTACACTAGCCCCACCTTACAATGAACTAGAATATTATAATTTGAAGTAGGTTTATGGTAATCCCCTGAACCCCCCTTGCAGATCCAGGAGAGGTATAGAGGTAACATTTTCCTCCATCAAAGTTGCTGTCTAGCCAGATGCATGTTGAACTACCAAGCATGACAAAATGCACTGACTCATCATGGTTGACTGGCCAGCTCCATTATAAGCTGAGTAGTTGATCAAAGGTGGTAACTGACATTTGTCCCATTATCCAATTGGCAGTCACTGTACATCATTATGCTTGTCATATACAAAAAGAATTAATAGTGCTCACAAAGTCTGATTTTCCCCCATTCCAATTCATTATTGCTAGTGAGTTTTACAGTGTTCAATCACCTCTGAAATGTTTTCAAAGGTCTGACTTTGATAACCTAGTATGATTAGATTGTTTGCTATAGTCTAATTAAGGTCTTAGGCATACTACACTAACTATAGTTAGCTACAATACCAATGTATAGTAAGAATAGATTTTTCAATCGTTGACTGGCACTTTGTCCACTTGGGAGTGTGTCTGCTTCTCGGGACATCTATGGAGATTTGACTGTATAATTATTATTATTATTATTATTATTATTATTATTATTATTATTATTATTATTATTATTATTATTATTATTATCATTATTATTATTATTATTATTATTTAGCATTCATGATGTGTAACATGCTCAGAATTTCAGTAGCTGATGAAACATAATAAAAAAACATAGAGTATAGAATAGCCAAATTAATCTAATTATTTTCACTATGCAGAAATTTTGGTTGAGGTACATATTGAGACAAAGGGTACTGCCCTGTTCATGGTCCTGAAGGTGTCAGACTGTCGACATCATGAGGGAAGCGAGGTGCTATGAGTGTACCTGAGGGATCCTTGGGCGTGGTAATACACTATGTTAAAAAGATACTAGTATGCAAGAAGGATTTTGTTCTTAGGCTTGTAGTTAATTATTGCCGATTGAATGTTATTACAGTTTCGTTACCCTTTTATATGCGTGCTATTGAAGAGGTTGTAGATAAGCTTGGAAATTCAAAATATTTTGGAAACTTCATTTAACTAAAGGATTACATCAAATACCAATTGATGAAATATCTAAGGATTAACAACATATATCACGCCATTTGGAAAATATTGTTACAACCATCTCCCATTGGTTACAAGAATGCTCCAGCAGCATTTCAGACTATGATATCGTTGGTTGCCACTGTACATCATTATGCTTGCCATAAAAAACTGTCATGTAATGCTCACAATGTCTGATTTTTTTCTGTTAAAGGTAATTATGAAGCACGATAATATTGTGAAGCCCATGCCAATTCATTTTCTCTAGTGAGTTTCACATTCCCATAAAGCTTCAATGCATGCTAAACCCACCTCTGAATTCTATTCAATGGTCTGGCTTTGAATAAGCTAGTACGCTTACGTTGTTTGCCATATTAGTCAATTTAAGTCTTAGGCATACTACACTAAATATATAGTTGTCCACACTCGCTTAAGCATGATGGGCCAACAATACCAAGCCTTTGACATTATATAGATAAGTAAAATACTGTATAACAATGGTTAGAAAAATGACCAGAAATATGTGTACCCGTCAATTAAAACTGAGTTCACACGTGGTACATGCATGCATTCACCAATTACAGACATGTATCAGTTTGAATTAGCTTCTTTATCTAGAATGGGCTTGCCCATGCAGTCTCTCAGCCAGTAATAACAAACTGAAACAGACTACATAAGAAAAATTCATTTCGATGAAATAAAACATCTTTTACAGTATAACTTTCAGTTTGTTTAAAACGACTTGACCAGAGGAAAGAACATGATACACAAACTCCACAGTTTTTTTTATTGTCTTTGCATTGTTTAATCTATAATGCTGTCTATCAACTGTTGAAGCCATAACTTGCTTAGTTGGTAAGAGGAAAGAACCTGATAAACAAACTCCACAGTATTTCTAATGTCCCCGTATTGTTTCATCTAATGCTGTCTATCAACTGTTGAAGCCATAACTTGCTTATTCATATTACAATGTTTTTATATATACTAAATTTCTACGTCATCAAATATTTTCAAATGTCTGTAAAATAATTACATTTTTTATCCTGTGTCATCTTAAATGTGAAATACATTTTTATTTTCTGTAGGCGGGATGTGGGTGAAGGTTGAATGACATCCTAAGGAGAGCATAGATAGTAGATATCCCCAGGTGTAGTTCATTACACCACCACCAGAGTCCACAATGTCGTTACAAGATATCCAACTGATTGAAAAAAAGCCATACAAGTTTCAGCTGTCAAAGAACAGCTATATTAAGAAATTGGTTGATTTGTTCTTGAAGCCCAGTATCAAATTCTTAAGCAAGACCTTAAAAACAAAACAAAAAAAACAGAAGTATAACTAAAAAACAAAAAACATAACTTTTCAAAAAGACAATCTTCCATTTTACATCTTTATATTCTCTATAACCCTGGCTAGAGCAAATTGGTAGCATTTACTGTGCTAAGAATGTGCTGATCCTGTCGCTCACTATTCATAGTAGGTCCATGACTCTTAAATATTATTGAACACCACTGAATTGTCTAACCAAAGCATAAAACGTCACTCTAATGTTTCTATAGCAGCTGCCATCTTTAGATTTTCCTGCGCAAAGTTGCACTACAGAATCAACAGCCAAAATTTAGTAAGGGATATATAAAATCGTTTATTTTCACAAAATGAAGAACGTGATGCACAGACATCACATTTTTTGTATTATTCCTATTTTGTTTCTTTTAATAGTGTTTTTCAACTGTTACTCCTTGCCTATGTATACATTATCTTAGTAACATTATATATAGTATATTTCCCCATGCTATCTTGTCATTAATTGTATACACATAATGAGGCGGTTGTAACAAAAAGGTTTCTATGGACAGATTATTTTCTATTTCCCTGTCAAAGGTGGTTGTTTTTTGTCCAGTAATGATAACCAATAAGTTTATACTGTAGTTACAGTCCTATATAAAAGGGCCTATAGTTAGCAGATCACACAATTGAACTGCTGCTTGAGAAGATGACCAGGTACTTTTGTGGCATAATATTGTTAGTAACACTCTTCAAGTCAGATCTTTGTGACCCTGTGGGGAAACACTGGGATGCAGCTGCTAGTGATGCAACTGTTAATGATGCAGCTGCAGGTAGCAGTCTGAATGGTGCCAATTTAGAAGAACAGCAAAAAAGCTATATACAAGAGGAAGAGCAGAAAATACAGAATGATAACATGGTTACAAGTGAAGAGGACAATGGAGAAATTGAAGAAATGGATGATGATGATGATGATGATGATAATGAGAAAGCTGAAGCTGAACTGGACAATCCTGAAATTGAAGAGTTGGATGAAGATGATGAGAGCAGTATGAATGAAGAGGAGAATGCTGAAAGTGAAGAGTTTGATGATGAAGATGCTATAGCTGAAGAGGAGAATACAGATTTGCTGGAAGAGGATGATTTAAAGGAAGAACATGGAAGAAAATTGCGGCCACCACAGGGGTGATAATTGATGTGGGTTTTTCTGGAACTGCACAATAATGAACAAATTGTAGTTTGTAGGAATTACTTTGTAGATTTAGCTCCTTTGAATGATTTGAGTTGATATTTTCAGTAGATATTTGATATTCTTTCTAAAAAATGTTAGCCAAAATATACTGCTAGGTAAATAGTACAGGGATCAAATGAAGAACACTTGGTAGACACCTGGAATAACCTTATTAGGAAAATTAGAAAAAAGCAGATACCAGTTCCACATACACGGCAGTGATAGAATTAGGACTATGATCAGAAAACCTATACTTTTCAAAGACGAGAAGGGGACAATATTTCAACTACTTCTAATATCCCACTCAACTTCACATTATTCTGTCGTATTTAGTGAAAATTATTATCAAAACTTTGTAAACAGGTCTGTTTTTTAAACCGTAACTAGAAATAATAAAATAACAAAACTTTGTAAAACAGGTATTTATTAAAGCGATAACTAGAAACTTTACGTAATTTAGTCAAAACCATAATTAATTCTCATTTTACGTAATTTCAAATGATTCTGAATAAATGAAATTGAGCAATCACACAATGCCAAGGTCTAAAGTATTTTATGCTGAAGTTCTAAAAAAACTAGTCACTAATTTTCTATTGTTCACATTTACATAGTTCCAATTGGACAACAGGAGTTACAATCTTCATCTAGGAATTCTAGGAATACCTCATCGTCTTGGGAAACCTTGAGTCATCTTGGAAAATATTATCTTTGGCCTTCGAATCTGTAATATCGGCACCTTACTTTTTGACCTGTACCACAACTTCAGCTTCACTCGCCGCCATTGTAATCCTGTATTCTCACATATCTGTGCGCCTTTTCTTTTTCGAAAGAATGCTTAATTCTTCAGTTTGTGCACCGTCCAATTTAGCCTCAGCAATTTTCTCATCTTTATTTAGTTCTTTGCTTTCTCCAAAACTTAATTCAGTGTCAGGTATCTCCTCACCATTTTCATCCAATTCTTCACTTTCTACAGAATCTTCTTCATCGTCAAGTATTTCACCGAAACCTGCACCCAATTCTTCATACTCAGCATTGCCATTCACGCCCTTAACAATGTCATAATCCTTGATTTCCTGCTCTTTTCCAAACAGAGAATTCTGTTGTTCTAAATCATCACTAAGACCAATAGAAGCATCCCATGGTCCTAAATTGATGACTGCTACCAATAAAAGTATAGTAATAATGTATCCAGTCATGATGGCTAGCTTTAAAGCATTCAGTAAACTATTATAATATCATAGTAAACACGTTTTTATCAAATCGAGTTTAAAGATTACACATAATTTTAACAGCTAATATCAAGCTGAGAAAGATTACTGAAAGAAGAGGAAATTCGTTTTAAATAAATAATACATTTTTTGCAGCCACTATTAATTGTCAGTTTACTTAAAAACGAATTGACATGAGGAAAGAACCTGATAAACACACTCCACAGTATTTCTGTTGTCTCTACATTGTTTCATCTAATGCTGTCTATCAACTGTAAAATTCACGATTATCTTGGTAATTATAAATTCTTTATTACCGTGTTATAATATTGCCTATCCAACTTACAAATAATGATATAAAAATTAAACATTTCCATGCCACCTAATGTTTGTATAATCTGAAATGATATTAGATTTGTGGTGTCATCTAATGTACATTTCCCATGCAATTTAAATTTCTGCAATAGTTTTGTTTGAAAGTCAGTGCCTATGTCCTAATAACATTTCACAATTAAGATTAATTTGTATACCTTTTTTAAAGAAAATATAAACATTATCTGATACGATAGTGCCAGAGTTTGATTTGTACACAATCCCGGGAAGGACCTTAATGATGTTATCACTGAAAATCAACCATCACAAAATAAATTCTTTGCATGAACTTATTATAAGGCGCTCATGGATTGGCCAAGCACGTCTAAAACTCGAGATAATTACAGCTATATTATAGCTCTAGCAAGAAAACTTCAAGTGGGGTGACATTCGCCTAATCATGTCTCTGACTATTTTAACTTTAAATAACCTCCTTGTGCAATTTTTACAGGGACAAGAGACAACCCTACTAATTTGACTTGTTTTTTGACCCTGGAGAGCTCATCAGCAAGTAGTGTAAAGATTCATGCACAAATCAAGAAAACCAAGATACAATATACTTCATGAACACATTTCCATGCTATGACAGGTGTATAAAAATCAAGCATAAGAGCTAAATCTAAGGGGGGAGGGGGGGGAGAAAGTTTCTCATCAAACTTCCCAGCTACCCCCGCTCCCCAAAATTCAAAGCTTCCCCCCTAATCCCATAATGCATTTAAAATAATTTTATGCTAATTACTCTCATTGAGATAAGGACAATAGTAACTTAATTTTTCTTTCTTGACAGAGCATTATTATGGAGATAGATGCAGATCAGTGTGTACAACTTATTCAGATTCCATTTTAGTGCAGGTTTTGTGGAATTCAACTAGGGTTAATGGTAATGCAAGTCTCAAACTTTAAAAGTTATCCCAGTTCCCATAACTATTTTAGGTCACTTAAATGTTTCATAGCAAACAATTTCTAGTGTTAGTAATCATTTGTATGAAACAATTGGCCTAATGCAGAGTTCTATATAATGTTTATGTGGTAAACTGATTCAATTAAAGCACTTTCAGATTATATATGGGTGTAGTATGTAGTTTATACAATACAAGTTCTCAGTTTGCTAAAAGGATTTTGTTTTGTTATGTCAATGAGAATCTTTGTCACGACTCAAAACTATTGAGTCGAACTCGCCTAACATTAAGGCAGTCCTCGGTGAGATGAGTGGGCATCTTACCACAAGTGTACATAACGATGCCCGTGTTCCTGAACTGCTATCAAAATGTTGGTGAATGCGCCAGTGCAAAATACTCGGTGGTTGAGTTTGGGTCAGCGCGTCCTGCAAACTGTGAGCGCCATAAAAGTAATTGGTAACCACTACCACATTCCTCTAGAACAGTCAAGGTGCATGATTGTCCCTATACACTTTCTCCGCGTAGTGGAGTAAAGGATCAGGCTTCAGTCAGTCGGTCATTTCTGTCAAAGAACGAAAATATGTACACCAGAACTTTTGGTGCTTCATTTGTATAACATCGACTCTTCAGTTGTGTGTCATTATACTCTAACATTCTCCCAAATTTTCTTTCTATTACAGGCTACTTAGTTTTTCAATTGCTACATTCCCTATTTCAGTTTTATTTTTTTCCATCTTTCCAATTTATTCTATACTGTGACTATTTTGTAGTGCTATCGTTTTATAACAAATGTCAAAATAGGTAAAAATTGAAAGTCAAATGTTGTATGTGTATAGAATATATTATGATTATGAATGATAGCTAGCACTTACAAAAGTGAGACCATTAGTAATTACTGTTACATGTATAGTGTAGGGGGAAAAATAATATCCTTTTTTTTTCCTCCAGGTTACAGTACATACACAGTTTACTACCCTTTATAGTCATAAAAGAGGGATAAAGTTTTAAGTTATCATCATAAGTTGCATAAAGTTACAACTGCAATTAGACACCACTGATAGTAAGCTCACTCTTTTATCACTCGTGAAACCACTCCAAAGAAGCTAATTAAGTTACTAAGGTATATATACTTATGCTTTATAGTAGTCTTATTCATCCATTTTGCAAACCAGACTCTTTACTATATGTATGATTGAAAAATACTCTGTTGGAACTTAAAAACCTTTCATTCTGCACTGTCAGCATTAAATTAAAAACTGACCACAAGAAATTATCTGCAAATTGACAATGAGGTTAATAGAGGCAGTTTTATATAATTGTCTGGAGGGGGAGTGGTGGATGATGATGGAGGGAAATAGGTGTTTAAAAGAACTTCATAATACATAGATGGAGGGTAAAATTAATTTGCTCCTACTCACTAAGTGTGTATTTCAAGTATTAACCAAACGGACACTGAATTTACAAGTTTACTAAATATTTTAGCGATCAATTACAAAAGCCCTAAGGGATATGATAATAAATCCACTGGCCTTGTTTTAGCTTTGTATGTCTCAAGAAGTTGCTGATGACTCACAGCAATATTTGGTCTCTGCCCCCACATTTATTGGCTGTTTCCTCCTGACAAAGACTATACCTTCTACTTGTAGCTAGATAAAATAACAGAAATCAAGTGATTAATAAGGAAGACAGCGACAATGAATTACTGAATAGGAGAATGACCTATGAAATGTGTCTTTTTAACTGCATACAATCAGCGATCAACTCAATAATTAGCTACTTCTGAGATGATTAGCTCTATGTGCCCAAGTCTCAAGGTGCTCGCCACTATCTGCCTCACAAAGAATGTTACTGTGGCATCTGTTGAGGGAAATTTTCACATATGAGATGTATTGAAGTACGGTTGTGAAACAGGCTGTATGAATTTAGCTTTCTCACTTGACCAGAATATTTACAGATTCTACTGAGCAATTATCTGAAGGACTTAGAACAAATTATTGATGTCTGGAACAGAAAACCTGAAAAAATATCTGTGTAATCCACTGAACTTGTGACTTTTTTATATCATGATCTTGCTGATTCGGTGAATTAAGCTTAATTTTACAACTTAACCATTAGTACCCAAAACTCCAAGGGGGGACAAAACAAATCGAGGGGGGGGGGCAAAAATTCCCCTTGCCCCCCTGAAATAAACCCTGTGTATGTATTTTATAACTAACAAAAAAGATCTTTTTGCCATTGAGGATGAAAAGTATGTCCTAATCAGTGCATCATTATTTAACTAATTTTAGTTTAAAGGAAACGATTAGGACATAGTACTCTAGTTACCAAGTAAAGATATCTATTTAATCTAATTGTACTCATATACTACTACCTTCACTATTTCTAACTCTATCAAGACTTCATAAGGCAATTCATCAATACGAGCATTTACAAAAGTAAACTACTATGCACACCTAATTTGTGCATCATGTGATTAGGCTGGTTGTACTTCTAGCACAATAGTTACCTCCATGCCCCATTTTCATCTGGTTTCATACTACTCTTATCTAGCTAGATCTATTTTATAGGTGTATTATGTGCATTTATCACATAGCTGTGTATGTGTAATGTTTCTACCTTTTTTTTTTAATAATGTGTATGTGAGTTTCAACATTATGTAGTGGTAATCTTGTGTATATCTATCCAGACTCCTTACCAATAATTAATTGCTTCCCTGGAAAAAAGGTCTAATCAGCTGTCAGCAGATCGGGAATTGCAGTATTGTATGTACTCTTATTTTTTCTTCCCAGCCCAATTTGCAGGGGAAGCTATAAAACACAATGGTTATGGTCAGACTGAGCAGTCTTATGTGGAGCTGATAGTTTCGCGTTTTCTCAAAAATCATCCCAAAATTTTAAGAAGTAGCACTACTTGAATCATCGTTCTGAGTAAGTTCAGACCTAAATCAATGGTTATATGTCAGTAATCTCCAAAATTGCAGAGCATGACAGACAGACAAACAGACAGGATGACTAATGTAACCCTCTCGTGCATACACACTGGTTTCACTTTGTCAGATACATGACATTACACTGTATAAATGTGATTTCCAAATACTGTCCCCCTTCAAGTCGTCACGGCCAATCCTTTACCCCCCCCCCCCTACCTTGGAAAAAATATTGGAATAAACTCTGCATACATATGAGTTTGTAGCCAGCTATGTTCTAACCTAGGTCCCTATACTATCTGGTTTGTGAACAGCTTTGTAATGAAACAATTGCTCAGTATCTCAATACCACATGGCACAACAATATTCATAAACAGACTACTATGGTGTAACCACAATGGTTAATGAATATTTTTTTTGTGTAAAGTAAGTTTAAATAGCACAAATGCCTATACCATCAAACAGTTCTCCTAGTTTCTCAAGATGACATTCTGGAATGGCCTTCTAGTAACTCTGTCCTATCTCCTAATCTGCTATGCTTGAGTGTGAAATTAAACACTGTAACCGACTTAGAGATCTAGAATGTGCTTTGTTTACAAAGGATTCCAATGAAAAAAGGCTAAATCAAGCATTTTTTCCTCCAAGAAAGGCAACTTCTAGATACATTAGGGTGGACTATGTGTTTAATACTAGTGAACTTGACAAGGTGGATGGAGACAAATGTAGTGTAACCTATATCTGGAGCATTGGAGGCTTCCTTCTCGTTCAGCCTCCAAGTATTTTTCAGCTAACTTCTTTGATGTTCAACTATCCAGCTAATGATATAGAGAATGTTGTATTAGAATTACCCTTAGAATGCATTCATGTAATAAATGCAAATAGAACTTGTTCTTGTGCCCACCTTGAAGATAAAAAATTAGATATTTTAACCCAGCAGGTACGTTAACAGCATATACAATAGAGGGTACCATACATATCACCTTGTCAGTCAACTATTTTACCTTTGAGTATCATTTGCAAGAACGTTTGGTTGTATACTATAATTTATGCTATTCTAAGAATCAAAGTTTGGAATTATCCTAGGTTACATGAGTTAATTAATAAGTTTTTAAAATATAGCTTGTATGTTTTTATTGCAGATGCTACAATATTCCAAATATAGTAACCCAGAGGGAGTGGTACGAGATGTGACTTCCACTGCTCAAGCACTCTGCATTGAGGACATTGAGCTAGGTCATTTCAGGCACGCTAATGTAACGGTATACATTATCGCTAAACTTACAATGCCGGTAGCAATGTCAGTAGCAAGTGTAACAGCTCTTTCAAAATATCACTCAGTCCTTACAGAAAAAGTGATTAACCCATCGGATAGACAGAATTTTGTTGGTATCACAATGGCAAGCATATATATATTCCTCTACATTGTAAGTGTCGATGCTGCTGCTATTACATATTATGTTGCTAATAAAACTGAATATGGTCCTTACCCTAAAATTGCCCACTCCATAAGCCTTCAGCTAACATACATTACATTCATTTTAGAGTGTCTTTTATCGATTTTTGCTCTCATTGGAGTTGTATTATGTCACCAATATAAAAGCCGGTATGAACACAAGTGGAATAAGCACAGTTTTGTTACAGTCATGGTGATGTTGCTTATGACATTGTACATTCCCTTCATACTCTTTTTGACACTGGGAACTACTACAACTACCATAACAATAACATCATTTCTAGTAGTATGCCTGTTATGTTCTTGTATACTTTGTATAATTGTTTATCTAAAAATGCCAATTGATTTTTATCTTGTCTGGTTCATCGTGGTGCCTATTGTTTTTGTGTCCTCTCACATCGATTATATAATGGTGGCATGGTTAACGGAGCCAGCAAAAACAACGTCAGTGTCCATTCTGGCCTCAGCCCTCATGTTTTACCTTTTTTCCCTGACTCGATTCTTGTACAGTTTCTTCACAGGAATTCTTAACAGTGAATATCTGAAACTCCTATTAACATTTTTGTTTGGGTTATTTGGGGTCGGTATGATAGCACTTCAAATTGCTGCTTTTTACCTACTTCCTATTCCCTCTATTAAGCTGGCTGACTATCTGGATAATTTTTTTCAAATAAGTTTGGTGATACTCGCTGGCTTGATAACTTATAAGGTCATATCAGGTCAAGAATCTGACTTGATGAAGTTTTTTAAGAAGTTCAGCAATACATATGAGCCAAATAACGGTAATAAAAGGAAAGCTATCATTTCTAAACCAGTTCCTATATCTGCAGAAATTATTGCTGCAATCAAGTGTGAAAATAAAACTATAGTGGCATCGAAAGAGGATACAATTCTAGTTGTTACAATTCCTCAACATGAGGAAAGTAAGAAATTGGTTATTTCACTATCACATGTCCATCTAGAAGCCAGATCTCAGAAAACTGACCGCAATCAGCGGCAGGTTTTTCTTGAAACTGCTAGAATTTTCTTTAAACTATTTTCCACTTCAAATATTCGAGTTTATGACTGCAGCACTGACTTAAAAGATTCAGAGATAAGTATTAGAGATACAGTAAGTACTAATACTAATAACAACAAAAAGTACTCGGTAATGAATTTGGAATGCTTTGTCAGCAATGATAATGAAAATTCTTTTGAATTGTATAAAAACTCTTTATACCATGACAGCTGTGACATAATTTCAACAGAGGGAAAACGAGTTTTACTTCACACCCCCATTCAGTGCTATATAGTGAGTGATGAATTTCCCAGTCTTGGCAAAGGAGCTAGTTGTCGCTTCCATAACTCGGTTAGCATGCATACTGATAATGAAGGATCAGGTTCTACGGCAATGACAGTAAAGAACACTGACAGAATATTGCTACCCGTTGAAGCTAATGCTTATATACAAAATACAATCAGTGAACAAGACCAAACAATTTCTATAAAAGTAAAGAATAGTCAACTAGATATTCGTTCATCACTGAATAATACAGTAACACTCACAAGACATAGCAGATGTGTTTGGCTCAAAAGTGTTATACTCCCAGACAATAATGTTATTCAAATTCAATCTGTCACTGATGATGGAACTAAATACGTATTCTTCAAGTCAAACTTGCATACTTTAAAGATTCCATTAGCTCATCTACAAAGTGGTTTCGTTTCCACAACTCTAGAAGTTGATAGCAGAGAGAATAATTCAGCTTTAGAATTTTATAACCATACATACTGCCAACATGAAAGAATTTCAAGTGGAGTGCATAGTTTGAATTTCAGTGGAAATGAAGTCCAATGATGTAATAATATGTGTGACATCACCCACTGGTATATCTACTGACTTAGTCTGCTGTCCTGACATGTGCAGCCTTCAAATAATTAATGCACAAACTGTCACAATGGTCTTCATCAACAAAATTTTAAGTGATGTCAAATTGAAAAGTGAGGATCAAGTTTTGACCGTATTGCTTAAGTATAGAGATAAAAAAACTGTAATAACTACTCCAACCCAGCAAGATATATATAATTTGATGCTACACATTGGAGATAATGATGAGCACCCTCCTGTGTCATTATATTTTCCATTTAATAATAAAGAGAAATATTCTACAAATGAGTTTGAAAGAGCTGGGTTCAATTTTGGACATTTAGCTCAATTGTTAGCTCCAACACGGCAGCAAGAGTGAAAATAATTAATCAGTGTGTAATATGTTTTTGTGTGTCCTATTGATTGTATAATATACTAATTTATGTTTAAAGTTTTCTTGTATATTTCTACAAATAAAATATAATTTTTATTACTAATAAAATGTCATAGAAAGTCTGTCATGTGATAGCTATTATTTGGGTACAGAATCAGTACTTGCTAATTCACAGACCACTGCACTTCTAGGGAGCAAACAATGACCAAATCCCCATAAAACTATCTGACTCTTAATCTTAATCAGGTGCAATAAAAAGAGGAAAATTATATTCAGAGCTAAACAGAAAAGAATTAAAAAAACAAATACATAGCAAAACCAGTTGATCACAAAATCTTTCAGAAACATAACACAGTATGTGAAAAAATTGTAAACTAGGACATCTATTAAACAATCATATGTAAGTACTCCATTGTCGATTCTCTCAGGAGTCACTATAAATATATTGCAGTTACAATACATAATACTATTCCTATATTATAGTTACACAACAAGTAGGAACACAGTTACAATGTCACATCATTTGGTTGCTGTATATTGGCTTCATATTGTATACTTAGCTCACCAAATTATTATTGAATTGCTTCAGCTCAAATAGCAACTAACTGGAGTAGTGGTGTGCTCCAGATAAAAAGTAATGGAACAAGCCTAGCTATAATTCTTTATAAGCAATGAAGATGATAATATGATCGGTATAATACATATCACAAGAATACCTTTGACTAGTATTAAATTGATGACTATATATTGATAAACTATTGGGACAGACCTAAAGTGCTTAGCAGACTATAGAAAAAAAAATCTTCTTCAGTTCTGTTGAAAACTAAGTACATTTAAGGAGCCAATAAAAGAGGAAATTACTTTGACTCTAGTTCGACTTTCAAAATACGAAGTGCAAGAACTATATTTGATGATACTAAAAAATTATATAGTCATCATGGATTGTCTTCTTTTTTTTAAACATTACTTATGATAAATAGAAAGACACTATGAATAGGTTCAATCATGGAGCCAACTGTTTATAAATATGGCTAAGCTATCCATTCACCATTTGTGCTAAAGCTCAATTCCAGCACTGTTTACTATAGTAATTGTCATTGTATACACCAATCACATGTACGATATGTGAAATTGGGTAGTTTTTTTACATTAAATATATATACATTCAATCACATAAGAGAGTAAGTGCAATTACACATATACTTCGACTATACATAATTATAGACACATAAATCAGAGGAGGAAGCTTCTGAACATTGGTAAGGCCACTAGGACCATGCCCACCAAGACCACGCCCATTAAGACAGTGCCCACCACATAAGTGTGGCAAATTGATTTTATGTGCTAGTCCATTTCTCAAGTTCAGAATGTATTATTGTTTTGTGACAGTTAGTCCTTTTATTTATTTTATTATTTTTATTTTTTGATTCTGTATTCAGCCCTACTTGGTGCAGCTTTTATATGATTATTTTTAATAAAATGAAGAGATCTTGTGCAAAGTGGCTACCTAAAGCCTCACTGGTGGCAAAATACGTAGTCACCCACAATAGTCAATAGATATGGAATTATAATGTGATGAGGAAAATGAGTGATGAATTAAGAGAAAGTACCTAACAGTTTAAGTCCGTGCTCAGAGTCACCTACAAATACATTAGCAATACGAATTAAATCCAAATTATCTGTAAGCTCTTTATGCACATGCAACACCACCATGATATGGTTAAGCCTCTCTTGTCCCATTGTGTTCCTGAGGTATGTCTTCATTCTATGAAGTGCACTGAATGACCCCTATGATGTTGAATTAGAGGCTGGCATAATAAGTATAAATTTGAGAAAAACACCAACTTGACACAACTGACTTTTTTGGGCTGCAGATAATGAAGAATTTTTTTTTGATAAAAAACTCTAGCTTGTATTCAATTGTAAATAAATGAAAGCAACTGTGCATGCAAAGTCTCTGCTTGCAAGTCCCCTCCCCCCATAAAAAATGTAACATCAGAAGCAAACTCAGAAGCATAATCAGGGTTTAATGATGTGTTTTTAGAAGTAGTTGTTCCAAGATTTGTATATTTGCCGAAATCAATCTTATGTAGTTCACTGTTAGATCAATAGCTTCAAAATAATCTTTTCTGTACAAGTCATTTGCAATTGGTAAACATGACCTTCAGCAGCTCCAGACTCATACCGTCTAGGTACCACCTTACTTAGACGTGGTAATGATGGTTCAATGTCAAGGGGTTCTGTAAATGATGTCACCTTGGACCAAAACAGTTCAAATGATGAGTCATTTCACATAAACTGGAGAGTATTATATATATATATATATATATATATATATCGCTATAGCTCCAATAGTTTGTCCTTCAGCTAAAGAGCACACTTTATCTTGCAATGGTCCGCACAAATTGTCGGTGTGGCGGAGGACCATTTCTGCCAATGTAATCCCAAAAACAAAGTGAAAAGTATTCATCTGTGCTCTTACTCCTTCGATTCTTGCTTTGCTCTCAGTTTCTCTTGCTACATCTAATGCCATCTAGGTACCAAGCAAAGATGAGTAATTATTGAGAAAGCTTTAAAGAATTAGCTCGTATAGTCCATCATGTGGGACACAAAAGTCGAATGTTCAAAGGGTTGATTTCATTTTTTAACCCATTTCAGCTTTTAGCTCACGGAAGTTGGAATTCTTAATATAATCATTAGCAGCTAAATTTAAAGAGTGGCAGTAGAAATGAGTGAATACTGCATGCTCTTCCTCATCCAAAACTCTTCTTGCAATACCACTAGTAGAGTCAGCCATGGTACTACAACCATTGTAGCACTGTCCATGAATTTTATGAAAATATAAGTTTAGTTGAGTTAAAGATTCTTCAATAACAGAAAATAGTGTGGCATCAACTCCTTTCAAATTAATGGTAATGGCTTTTCTCATGTTTATTAGATACAGAAATTGCATTTTCCCAATTATAAAAACCTTTAGAAACCTGATATACACAACACAGATTTATATTTTAATATTTGTTAGCAACATAATAATGTTATTATGTAAGAGTAAAAAATATATAAAAATAACATTAATACTCCCAATTCTGGTTATTATAATTTAGTATTAAGGTAGTAAGCTTGGTCTGCTTTGGTGGAAGTCTAATTCTTCTTTTCTACAAACATTATTATACAAGTGTAGCAAAATACGGTGTCATAATTTTCCCTGTAGTAGTCCAGGAAAGGCCACCATGAAAACCAAGCATGTTGGAAACATCTCTGCACTACAACTTTTTTTAATGAATGCTCTCTTGGGAAACTTAAATTCTGGTACCAAATGGTGTGGAACTTCTAGAAGGAAAGGGCTTCTAGAAGGAAAGGGCTTCTAGAAGGAAAGGGCTACTAGAGATGCTGCCAGAATTGCCTGCTATAACTGTGTTTGTGCCATGTCCGTCATCGAACAAAAATACCAAGGCTCAATTTGGACACAGGCTCAAAATCAAGACATGCCTCCTCTGAGAGAGTGCCTAGTGTTAATGTGCCATGCCCCTTAACTATGTGCCACAACCACCTTAATCAGATATTGGTACGGCCATGGCCGTACCAGCCATATCAGTTGCGGAGCCCATGTAAATATAAATTCATATATATTATAATTATATATAATATAATACTTATTACATGAGTCAGAGTGTGATATGGCTGAAATATTTCAAGTGCAGGCTATTTTATTTTCAGGAGCCAGAGGGGAGTGAAAATAAAGCCTGAGAGTGAAATATCTTGCCATAACACTCTGACAAGTGTAATAAGTGGTTTATTCCACACTAGATAGCTTCACTGCTGTAGTTAGTACTAAAGGAAGGGTAATTCACAGCCATGTAAAGTTTGGTTGTAGGGGTTACCCACACCCCCAGCTGATATTTTAGCAGCTGCTCTAAACCTTTTGAGCAGAGTAAAGAGCAGGTTATACCAAGGAAGGTAGCTGTAAAACCAAGAAAATTGAAGAGTTTGGCCGGTTGCTATAACTACAGGGGTATCAGCTTGCTGTATGCTGTATAGCTTGAAATAACAGGTGAAATATCATGAGTTATTTCACAATCATGTACCTAAAAATATCATTGTTAAGATATCTAGGATGGAATAAATAAATAAATATATATATATCCAAAAATGTAACAATATTCATGGCTTCATTCATGTTTTTAGGAGAAGAGACCAATTCCTGAAATGTTGTTTTGTTATATATTTTTTGGCTTATTCTCACAAAGAAATCAAACAAACACAAACCATAACTATTGTCAATACGTAACTTTTCACTTCAGAAGAGTTAGGTGACCGCAAGCCCACACAACTCATTGGAGATTGCCCAGGAATTGCAAATAGTTCCTTTTTGAGAGAACTGATCCTACAGAGATTACCACCCAACGTGAGGATGGTCTTGGCATTTACTCCAGAAACTTCAAGCCTAGACAAGCTAGCTGAGTTGGCTGACAAAGTTTTGGAGGTAGCCGCACCCGCTGTATCTGCCGTCAAACTTCCTTCAGAAGTATCTACTGAGATAGAACAGCTACGTACTGAAGTCTCTGGCGCTCCCGTTCTTCTCGTTCAACTTCTTCCTCTTCAAGTCACGGCTCTTCACCTTCACATGGCTCTCCTAAACCGACCCCTCCTGCCTCAGATGCATCCTCACTGTGTTGGTATCTTGCCAAATTGGGGGAAAGAGCTAGAAGATGCAGATCTCCTTGTGACCGTCAGTTAAACGATCAGGCCAGACCCTGAAGGCGACGGGTGTACCTGGCCTTCCATATAGTCGCCTCTTTTACATACACGACAACTCCACTAGTTTCCGTTTCCTAGTTGACACTAGGGCTGAGGTTAGCATTGTGCCTCTGTCCCGCACATGATCGTAGTCGACAAGGGAATTGCTGCCTTCAAGCTGTCAATCGAACAGATATTGCGACCTATGGTCAATGCTCTCTCACTCGACCTCGGTCTTCGCCGTACCTTCAGATGGGTGTTTGTCATTGCTGACGTGAACCAGCCCATCCTAGGTGCCGACTTCCTACGACACTTTGGTCTTGCAGTGGACGTTCATAACGGCAAGCTGTTGGTTACCACTACAAAGTTGCAGGTCAATGGAATCATAAGTTCATCGCCCCCCCCCCCCCCCCCGTGGCCCCTGCTATCGTGCTACCCATCCCAACCGATACGTGTTATTCTCGCCTACTATGTTTCACATCACATTACAACCACAGGTCCTCCAGTGTCTGCACGCACTCGTCGACTCTCTCCGGAACCGGATCCCGCTTTAAAGCGGGTGACGACCGGTCGGCTTCTCCGAATTTTTTAAAATAGTTACTTTATAGCTAGAACCTTCAGATTGCATACACAGGTGACCAATGCATTGGAGAAGCATCTAGAATAGCTTTCAGCCAGGACTGCTTCGACAGTACCTCACAGCAGTTGCGTTTATTTCTTCCTCGGCAAAAAGCAACAACATCGGTTCCTCCGTCGAATTTTTAAAAAAGTTACCTTCTTCGCAGCAGCTTCATTTATGAATCCAGTCATCTCCAGAGCATTGTAGAAGCAGTGAAAAATTGCTTGAGCCCAGTAGCCTTCCATAACACATTGAAACAAATAATATAAACTAAGATTTTTCATAATTATTTAGCCAAACAAAAAGTCATGCACAATATTATAGGGCTTACATTACACAGCTCAAATCAGATCTCTCTTAATTAAACACAAGAACATCTAATAACGCTACCTGAAAAAACACAGTCTAGCGTACTCGCAGTTAGTCTGGCGGAGCCAGACCCACGTAGCGCGCAAAGGGAGAGGATGGTCTGGGGAACATGGCCATACCAAATTTGTTCTGGAGGATGTGGAAGTGATGAATGCGCCACCTCCTCTATACCTGAATTTCTACCGCAAATTTACCATGATGCTTAACCTAACGTTGATGAAAGGGTGGCTGGCACGTACAGGAATTTCTATTTGTTGTAGGAGTGCGATTCCCGTTAAGAAGTAAAGGTAATTGACCACCGCAATATAATGGCAGAATAAATTTGGTGTGGCCTTGTCCCCAGACCCATTCCCAGCGTAGCGGTTTAGTAAAGGGTCTGGCTACGCCAGGCCAACTCCCAGACACAGGACATTTGGTCGATTGTTTTTGGTCCGATCAGACCAAATCTGCTAGCTGTATTAGTCCGAGGGGCCAAATATGCTAGCGAATTTGGTTCCCCATACTCTCCCCACCTCCCTCCCAAACAAGAACCAAAAGTGCTAGCAGATTAGGTCCATCGTAGGTGGATCCACCAGAGTTCCATGTCTATTCGAGTTAGTGGCTGTGGTAGATTAATGCAATATTTGTCTTAGTAATAAGTCCTACACAACAGTATTAACTTAAAAATTCATTGTCCACTTGAGTAACCAAGAAGTAAGTATTGTGTAAGTATGTCCCGTTGTATGAAAGTTGTTCGGTTTAATTCACTAGCACTTCCAGTATAGCACTGAGAGCATTTATTTCGCGCACGCTCAATGATTCCACTCGCTGATTCCACTCGCTGATCGCAGTCAGACCAGCTCGCTCGCCATTTGTGCTGAAGCACATCACTAGTTTTATAGCAAGCATAAACTTATAGTGTTGGCTGACTTTGGCACTGGTGTTATGGAAGAAGAACTATAATGGATGCTCAGTGGAAAGAAATCGAGTTCATTTTATGCCGGAGTAACGCTGACGTTCCCCCGCTCTAAATAAAAAGATACTGGAGAGCCGCTGGACTTCAGCTTGGTTCTTGGAACGACGGAGAAGACTTGGAATGGGCGTGTATACTCCCAGGGTTGTTAAGCGCCCACCTCATCACTCCAAAACTGTAAGAAAATGGGGGCTGAACAGTACGTGGTAGCGTGGGGCAGCGCTAATAGCAGTTGGCAGGACTCCTGGAGAGCTTGATAAAAAGTGTTATAAACACCAAAGAAAACTGGCGCTTGTCAACAGGGACACTTAACAACCAGCGTCTATGGTAGTTTATATTAAAATACAGGAATACTTATCCCCAATACATGCAGTAAGCACATTTTTTGAGATGCTGTAGTACACTGAAATGTCATAACAGGCTTTTTACTCGTTAAATAACTTATTATTAAAAGACCTTCATTAATTGTTAGCTAAGTAATACATTAAAGTGACAGGTCATCAGCTATACACCATTATTATATGCCAATAATACATATTTATTGAATGTATTTACTGTGATCATGTCAGCTATTGAATGGTATATCACCAAAAAGTAGCTGGCAAAAGTTAAGAATATTTCTAAATTTATAGTGTATCTCTATTACTCATAGAATGCTGATTTTTTGGCTGCTTTTTATTATATGGGATAAAGGAAAAGTAGCATGTAAGTTAACAATTACTTGACTTGTCTCATAGATGAAATGTATGTATGTATACTAATAAGTTACACTGACATGACACATAAGTACTGAATGTGGAAGTTCACCCAAGTTAAAGGTAAATCACTGTCACCATAATCTTCTCTTGTATGAAGATTGCCTTAAATTATTTTTGGAATTAACAAACTAATGAACACACACTAACACACAAGAATGGAAATAAAGTTATTGAGAGAAGACTGGTTTATGATTGCAAAAAGGCTCTATTATAGTAGTGTAGCTGCAGCCATGTGTATGATTACGGATATAACATGACTTACTAGTCTAAATGATTCAAGATATGCATGATTGAATAGTGAAGCTAGAGTTCATTGTTTTTGCATGAAAGATTGTGTAATAGCTCCGAATTAAATTGCATAATAATAACCAAAATTAATGTAATAACTTCATTTTAACCTGCACCTAGATCGAAAATTAGATCACTTAATTAGGACAAATCAGATACACCATATTAAAGATTAATTTAAATTGTTAAGCCTATTTAAGTGTTGATGTCTAACTAGCTAAACCATACAGTAAAACAGTTTAAATAGAATTGTAGACCCAAGTTCTCCTTATGTTGTAGGATTACTTAGTGTTTGAATAATAGGTTACAAATTGTATGTGACATTATTAAGAGGATCAGTTGGTTTTTAAGCCATACGGATACGATCTGGTACTGGAGTGTGATAGAATGATGTAGAGATAAGGAAAGAGGAAAATATAGCAGGACAACTAATACAAATGAGTTGGCCTTGGGGTTACATAGATAAGTAGTTTTATGTTCTTCACAGTATTTCCCATTGCCTAACCTTGGTTATGCCACTAACTGTGCATATAATAACATCTACGGTACCTTACTACTATACTTTCTTTCCAAATTTTTTAAAGGGGTACTATATTTATTGCTAAATGTAGTGTTGCAGCCATATTAGCTATATATATGTTCATCAAACAAGTCAATGATTGCAAACTGTTGGTACATTTTTGACCAACAACATGGACAGTGAGTGTTCCATAAACATTTGCCAACTTACAATTCTTACTGTTAATTCTGAATAAACTTTGAATTGACATCAATGAAGTGATTACATTAGGTACTAACACGGACTACTTTTCCAGCCATCTGATTCTTAAAACACCAAAGATGATGGATCAGCGTTAAAGTCATATAAATATCTTGAGTTAATTTAACTTAAACCATATCTAGGGTATTAACAAAAAAAATTAAATCCACGTCAATATTTTAATTTAATGACTACTCAAGTAGGAATCAACATTCTATGTCACATGTTTCATGTCGTTTATATAATTGTTTTTTATACTCACAGAAATTTTTACTTTTACTAAGATCTATTGTGGGCATCATTAGCAGGGAGTGTATCTAGTGAGACACTATCAGGGGTAACACAAATAAAAAAAATTAAGGACATTTTTTGGTTTGTTTGTGCAGATACTATACATGTGCTATTTTGTGTATACTTTGTGGTCTACCCCTTTCCATGCTCCACTAAACAGAATCCTTTGGTGTGGCAATCTTTACTCGTATCATAGAAAATTAAAAATTTACCTCTTTGATGTACAACAAGGTCGTCACTGACGTGATCTGAATGTTGTGGTTTGCAATTATGTCTAACAAACTTACCGGATTTCATTTTCTAGTAGTGGCTATGGTAGGCCATAGCTGTATGCCCTCCGCAACAGTACTGTTCCTACTTGAAAATCCTTTGTCCAATAGTCAAGTCACAAAGAAAGTACGCACTATATAAGTCTTGTATTGGTGTTTCCATAGAACAAGTGTGTGAATGGGTGAAAGTATTGTATGTTACAGGCTCTGCTTAGCTTAAGAATTATAACAAAAAAAAAACACAACAAACATTAATTAACAAATATACATTATAGCTGCCATATAACAGTTTTTTAGATTTCCCCCAGTTTGACCAAGTCTTATGAATTCTAGCTATTCATGACAAACAGACAGACAGACAGACAGACAAATGCACTACAATAACCCTTCACGTGGTGTGTGCTGAGGGCTAATTAAGGCAAGAAATAAAGTAAGACTGAATGTGGAGAGCCAAGTTACTGTATTATTTAGGCCCTCGTACATTCAGATAATCTTGAATGTATACAACCAAATTAATACTCTTATGTCTACAGGATTTATGAATAGACATTAATGATCCATTCATATGATTAAACACTAATCACTTAAACACATATTAAAATACAAGATACAAGCACACCAATGCACCAGTTCTGTTCCTTTCCAGCTATGCCTGCCACAAGTCTCTGTATTCAGTTGTAGCTCTATCTTTGCTAGCTGGGGTGTGATGGTGCGTGAGGTGAAAAAACAATAGTAAAGTCGATGCAATGAGGACAATACATGAATGGTGCAGATGTGATTAATAGACATCAATAAAGTGTTAATCATGCCAGGAAATTTGTGTGGTTGCCCCAAAATTCTGTAAAAAGTCTCCTATACGGGGGTATCGAAACGAGGTTTGTCGATTATGTAGTGATTTTTTCAAAGCCTAACAGAGCAAGAAGGCAATGTTATTTATTGGCTGGGAATTTCAAAAGTAACGAGCTAGTAAAGAAGTGGCATTTATTATTACTAGCTAGCACATCATAAATTGAACCATTTTTTTGAAAATGATGAGCGATTATAAAACTGAGTATAAAGACAAAACCAAAGGTAACAACAATTCATTACTGAAATCAATGATTCTTAAATGAAATTAAGTTACTATAACTGGTGCACCAAATGGTGGAACAATGCAACTCTTCCAAGATGCTAAATGGTGGTTTTATGCAGCAACATCAGAACATAAAAGGATAATGTATCGTGCCATACATTAACAATTTGTAACACTATGTTCACAGAATTAAATTGGATGTTTTTGGGGTGTACTGATACACCTCTGAACATTGAGATGTATTAGTGCACCTCTAGGGTGTATTAGAATGAAAACATAAGTATATAAAGATGAATATTAAACTGGGATGTTCAGCAAACGTTCTAATGGGTGTTATGAGACATTTTATATGAATTGTTGTTGTTCTCATATTTTTTATAATAGTAGTACGGCGTGTACAGTACCCATTAAAAATGTATAAGAAAAATCGGCGTTCAAATGAAATTAAGCGAAATAACATAATTAAGTGAAAAAGTACAAAAAGTAAGTAAAATGCCATAGTAGCTAAGTGAAATAGTACGAGTTTAAGTGTGCATGCATTAGCTTTAGCCTTTGAAACGTAAAGTACAAGTAGTTGTAGTTGGAGACAATGTCATTCTTTAGCACAGAAGATTAGATGAAATTTTATTCAATTATATAGCCATAGGTTGAAAAGGAATTTCCTGAGTGAGCTAATCCTGATATACGGAGATAGTGATGACCGATAACTACAATGCAAATGGTTTCGTTAGGGGGAAGCCTACAAACTGCGGAAGAACCAACAATGCCTCCACGTGGCCTGCCACCACTGCCGTCTCCTCCCAAACAGTTTAGTTTAGAAGCCTTCCAGCATATACCTGTTTTGAAGCAGATCCCAAAGGGTGCAAGATGGCAGTGCCTGTCCAGATTCTATTAAGTGTTAAGTGAAATAGTGGCCCACAATTCTGTTGTAGCCTGGAAGCGCCTTCTCCATTTTTCACGAAGGTGTTTGCGAGTTCCACCGAATGGATGCACCTCTTTGGCAACCCGGGTTAAATCCTAGATTATAGAGGACAGTGATCCAGACCTTACTGTAGCAAAAAAAAAAGCTGGTCAATCACCTGGAATCTGTGGAAGATGCCATGAAACCTTTGAGTAGAACAGTAGCCTGTAAGTTAGAAGACGGAGATTTTAGAGGTTCTATCAGATTAGCCAGTTCTGGTGACCATTTGGTCCCTTTCAATCCTGCCACCTTCACCTTTGATGCCCTGCAAGAAAAGCACCTAGCTCCCCATCCTGACTCTACTATCTCTCCCCCTCCCAGCTCTTAGGCTGTACGAGTAAACCCTGCATTAGTCATGCATCCACTTCAGTCCTTTCCTAGTGGGTCAGCTGGTGGTCCTGTCCTTCTTCGACCTCAACACCTCAAGGATTTCTAGCATGCTGCTGTTGATGATTCAATCGTTGTGGAGACCCTAGCATCCTTCTGCGCTTTAGTTTTGGAGGAAGAGTACCAGCTAAAAATATGTCCAATTTTCTTTGGAGCAAAACCAATTGCACTTGAAAAATGTCGGGTGACATGTGCCCAATTGTCGTTGGATGTATCCTCCGCAGATTAGCTGCCAAGATTGCGAGTCAACTATAGTAGTTAGCTAAAAACATGGTTGACTTTTTGAGTCCAAGACAGTTTGGTTTTGGTGTTCGTGGTGGTGCAGAATGTGCAGTCCATGCTACGAGAAAGTACCTGCATAGCCTACCCAGTGCTTTCAATTCAGTCCATCGTGACAAAGTGCTGGAAGCGGTACTAGACCTGGCCCCAGGAATTTATCCCCTGGTTCATTCTGCTTATTCTTCCCCCACTTCTATCCTCTAGAATGACCAGATCATTCTATCACAGGAGGGTGTGCAGCAAGGCGGCCCACTGAGTCCACTTCTATTCTTCCTGGCCATACGCCGCTGCTGTGAGTAGCTGCGTTCCCTGCTCTCTGTGATGTACTTGGATGATGGGTCAGTTGGCGCTCCATTGAAGATGTTCTCCATGATCTGGATGTCATCAAGAATGCTGACTCTCTCGGTCTGAAACTGAACACCGCAAAGTGCGAGATCATCTGTCATGATGACATTGTGCGAGGCAACCTCATTGTGACTCTGCCAGGTGCGAACATAGTGACCCCAGATAATGCCTTTTTGCTGGGTTCTCCCTTGGGGTGTGTGGATTCTATAGGTGCCAGCCTCGAGGAGAAGATACAGGCTTTAAAGCTGATGGGCTCACGCTTCCAATACTTTTCAGCTCATGATGCTCTCACCCTCCTCCGCTACTCCTATGCCATTCCCAAGCTCCACAATCTGTTACACACAGCACCTTGCTTTCTCTCAAGAAAGCTGAAACAGTATGGTTTCACTCTATGCTCCATCATGAGCAAAATCACCAACACCCAAATAAAAAAAGAAAAGTAAACAATACAACTCAAATAATAAAGCCAATCTGATAGCAACCTTGATTTTGTATTTTCACATATCCTTTGAATATTTTCACTTTAAGACAGTGTGGTAGGTGTAGCTAGGCAGAGACAGCCAAAGATTGCTGCCACCAGAGTCTGCAGCTGACACAGCTTATCAACAACTTCGTGACAAGAGTCAGACTGGGGCTGAGCACATGGTTGGCCACAATATGAAAGACATGCCCAGCTCATGATCATGACATCATACATAGTTAATTAACACTTAGTAGCAGGCTATTGCTAGCAGTTCAGGCTGCACATATACTCACACACAAACAAACACTTAGTCACACAATACACACACGGTGAGAACAAAGATGACAGTGACTGTTCTGTTCATATGGGAAGGGTGAGTGATAATGTGGGGGGATGGCTATTACACCACAGACAGATACATAAGGAATGACAACACATTGCTCTTTCCACTAAAGAAACACAAAATTTCTGCTAGGCCCTAAAGATAAAAAATGATTCTTTGGGGTGTTGTTCAAATTTTGATCACATGCCTACGAGATGAGTAGTCATCTATAATACTTTCTATATAAACTAGTGATATGCTCCAACAAAAATGGCGAATGAGCCATTGTGCATGCACATTATATAGTTAATTTTTTCTTAATATTCCTGAGTTGTGTAGTATATTCTGACAAACAAAGATGACTGATTTTTTTAATTAAGTGTAGTAAAAGGTTTTCATTGCCATAGTAACCATGCACTCGCCCCCAACTTTTTGACTTGGATAATAAAAGAAGCAACATCAATCTCAATGTTATGAGCTTAATCTTGAAATACAACTTGTTTACTGCAGTCCCAATCTTTAATTATGCTGCCTCTAGTATCTCACTCGCCAATAGTTTCTGTTTACCTGACCACATGCCATGATGTTGAAACATAAAGTGTAACATAAAACCGATATCAGTATGATAGGAATGTAAATCAAACACTAGATCAGGTTTATTGCAAGGTGCTTGAATGATATAACAGAACACTATCATGAGGTGTAACAGTACACCCAATGGGTGTACTACAGACAGTGTAGCACAACTTTAAAAAGTGTATTGTAACACCCCATTTTTTATAGTGTACATAAGTGTCTGTCATATTATTTAGCTGACTATATATTGGTACGAGTGTGACTATTTATTGGAGTATTTATTACAATACTCATTTGAATCCAATGAAACTTAACTACATGGTTAAAATTTATATGAATCCTTCAAATAATTTTGTAAATTAATGCAATAAAAATATAACAACTTAAAATTTATTATAAATTTTAGTTACACTTAGTAAGCCGAAGTTTACCTTTGATTCTTCAACTACTTCAACAATTGAACTTCGTTGGAATCAAAATCCTTCGGACACTTTTGATCATTATAGTATGAATTACGATTTTGCATATACGGTATGTGCTCATGAACTATTTACTGGTGTGCGAATACAAATATCAAAGGATGCTCGTGAATATGTGCTCACTCGATTGCTTCCTTCTACTATATATTTTATCAGACTATCACCAGTGGTTGGACGTTTAAGAGCAGTAGCTAGAATTCGCGTAATAACTCTAACTGCATGTAAGTATTCATAAGCACACTTTTTTATAACCAATTGTGGTGTTTCATGATAAATAGATGGGATTATATTAATACCTCTCTAACCCAATTTCATTAGGTAATTGGGTGAGCGAAGCGAGACTGTCACTAACGAGTCTCAATTGAGATTTTGGTATATGTATATATTTATTCCACCCTAGATATCTTCACAATGATATTTTTAGGTACATGACCCGTGAAATAACTCATGATATTTCACACTGTTATTTCACCTGTACTGCAGCAAGCTCATTACCCTTGTAGTTATAGCAACCGGCCAAACTTGTCAAATTTATTGGTTTTTACAGTTACCTTGCACTGGTATAGCCTACTCACTAGGGTTAGAGCAGCTGCTAAAATATCAGCTGTGGGTGTGGGTAGCCCCTATAACCAACTGTGAGTTACCCTTCCTCTAGTACTAACTACAACAGTGAAGATGTCTAGTGTGGAATAAACCACTTATTACACTTTCGTCAGAGTAATATGGCAAGATATTTCACTCTCAGGCTTTATTCTCATTCACCTCTGGCTTGTAAAAATAAATTAGCCTGCTCATGAAATGTTTCACCATATCACTCTCTAACTCATGCAATAAGTACTATATTACAATATAATATATATATATATATATGGCAAAGTACAGAGAGGTCAATGCATGTCCACCACTAGAGGCTACTTAAAAGTAAAGATTACAGCAGGTGCAAAAAAAATTGGGAGAAAAAACTTTGAAATAATGCTACGAAAAGGAAAAAAACGGAAAAGAGCTATGGAGACAGAATGGGAAAGACATTCGCAGTTAGGTCTTCCAAAGTTAGCCGAGTTCATTAATTTTTTTTAGCTGCAGCGGTAAGTTAACTTTGTCAATGCGCTGTTCATTATAGCTATAAGCCATACATAAAAGATCTGTTCTTACTTGAAAATCCAAAGTCCAATAGTCAAGTCACTAAGAGAATACAATTAAAAATGTAACCGGTTTTGGGAAAATCGGCCTAAACGCGGCAAACAATTTTTTTCAGTATCACCGGGTAAAGCCTTATGGGTCGTTTTTTTTCGAAATTTTTTTATGATAGAAATGGATAGACACCAGTTAGGTCTAGCTTATGACGTTGTTGTGTAAGCTCTGGGGTGCTCTAGAACTCACACTAGGAAGCTAGAAACACTAGCCGGTTGGACTCGTGTACGGAGAGTTGCTAAGGAATTATTGGCGGGCTTTTCACTAACAGCCGGGAAAAAACTGTAGCTAACTAATTCACTTACTATTCTACATAATTCACGTACTCACGCAATTCTCGTCATCATAGTTTCTTAAGGAGCCCTGCATTAAGCCTTTTAGACTTCTTTCAATCCGCCTGTAACCGATTTATTCCATAGTGTCCCGGAGACACGCAGTAATAGTATACGGACACAAGGCACGCCCCCTGACCTTAGCAACGCCTTTACCCGGCGTTTTTTTGAAATCAGCAATAATAAGTTTAGCAAAAATACTGAAGTGTTGTAGTGCGTAGGGCGAAGATGGCTTGTGCTACAGCTTTCAAATTAAAAGGACGGCATCCCAAGGCCCCGTGAAGCCTACTGGTAGAATAAATTAGAAAACTTTAGATGCCGCGTTTAGGCCGATTTTCCCAAAACCGGTCACTTAATGCTATATCTACTAGAGCTCTGGTATACAATAGAGCATTTTGAATGGAACATACTTTGTAAAGGCGATGAGGTGAAATAGTCAAGTCACGAAGAGAATACAATGCAGGTCTTGTGCTGGTATATCCAGTGAACAAGTATGCATAAAAGTGTTGTGTGTTGCTAAAGAATAGCAACAAACTAAACATTAATATTTAGCAGCTAGCATTAAATTTTAAATTTCAGTAAGACCAGCTCGCTCACCATTTGTGCTCTACATCACTAGTAGTTGAAACAATCAAAATGAATGTTTAGTAATCATTAATTATTATGATTACTAGACCCTGTCACACAGTGGCGCCTGAAACTAGTGCAGATTAAAAGTGCAGTAGCATAAGGTATTTTTATCCATGATTTACCTCACTTGCTCACTTTCTTCCTGAGCTATCCCAGTTTTATTATTCCTCACTTCAAATGAAGGATTCCCTTCTGCTCCTTTGTGTACCCCTCCTGTTCCTCAATATCTCTGTCCTTTTCGTGTATTTTCTTTCATTCTTCATTGACAAAGTTACATCAGTCAGCTCAATTAACCTTTAACCATAGTGCCATGTCATGATCTCCATGTGCTCTTTCTTAAGCATGGAGGCATCAGAGATCTGTGTGTTCTGTAACCAACCTGTTGAAGAAGCACCATCAGCAACTCTCACTGAAAAAGGTTGTAGAGGTATAAAGAAAGCTAGTGCAAAAAGAAAAAACCATATTCGCTGCGTACCTGGGCAACAGGTACACCTGGAATGCCGGTGAAAATACTGTCACCCGAGTGAAATCTCCAAAGCCTTAAGTGAAGCTAAACAGGCGTCTTCCAATGAAGGTCATGTGCTCAGATCAACAGAGAAGATGCCATTTCAAATTAACTCTGATTGCTTTTTTGTGGCCAACCAGCTATAAATGCAAAGAGAAAGAGTCCACAGAAGTTATTGGAGTCAGGACAAATGAGTTGAAAGAGAAAATTTTAGCATTTTGTCATCAACGTGGTGATTCTTGGCCTGCCACTGTACAAGCACGAATTTTGCCAGTCCATGATCTTCATGCTGTGGATGCGGTGTATCATCACATCTGCAGTAGCAATTTTCGAACCAAGAAGCAAATCCCAGCTGCCTATCAAACTGAAAGAAGCTGTCCAAAGAAGTTGAAATTAGGTCGTCCAGAACTGCAAGAAAGAACTGATGCTTTTCTTGAAGCTGATAGCTACCTTGAATAGAATGATGATGAACAGATCACCGTTTCTGACCTGATCAGCCGTATGGAAGATGTTTATATTGAATCAGATCAGAGTGCATATACTCCCCCACACATGAAAGTTAAACTTCAGGAGCTTTATGGAGATAGAAGCATCATCACTGAAATCAATGGTAAGGCTAATGTCATGACCTTTCGTAGCACAGCTAAAGCAGTCCTTCAGGATTTCTATCAGCAAGAGAAAATTGAATCTGATGCTGATGTAGAAAAATCAGGGTAGTTAAAACTGCAGCAACACTCATCAAGAATGACATCAAAGTCATAGAAACCACTAACACTGTCTATCCGACTTGTGAAGAGATGGCGTCAGAAGATGCATGCATTAACTTTCTTCCAGAGACATTGAGGGTATTACTTGAACAGTTGATCGTTGGTAAGCCATATATTGTCACATAGCTTGAGATACTCATTACTTTCTCTCTTTGTAGGATCAGAATCCAAGAAAAAAATTGCATCTGTTGGGCAGGCTATTATGCCACGTGTATTATTAGCACCATTGCAAATTGGGTTGGCTGTTCAACTACACCATCAGTATGCCTCACGATTTCTTGTGGATTCTCTGAATCATCTGGGTTTTGCAGCTCTTATAATCAAGTTCAAGAATTTGAACAGAGTGCTGCCTTTTCCCATGGCACTAACATACCGAACTTCAGCGACCGATCTGTACAGTATGTTGCAGATAACGTGGATCATAACATCCGAACTTTGGATGGAAACAACACGTTTCATGGAATGGGGATGATCACAACAGTAACTCCTGGGGTTAGGAGCAACAATTGCATGCCCAAAATAAAAGTTTCACTCAGGGATTTGGCACGAGTTCCAATACGGTTTCACAAGGAAGAGAGTACCGGTATGATGGCCATTGTGTATGAAAAGCTATACAAAATGAAATCCCAAGACCCAACAGCCAATCTTGATATACTGTGGAAGACTTCAATCCTTTTCAGATTTTCAAGGCCATCGTGGTCTGGGATGATGCAATTCGTGCAGAAGGGTGATCATCCTGGAATGTCATCCATTATGTTTCTTCCTATGATTGATATGAATCCTAGTGATGCCACATGTATCTACTCGACACTCAAGTTCTTAGCTGAGCATGCCAGACGTCATAGTGCAACGCCTGTTGTTACCTTCGACCAACCACTTTGGTGGAAAGCACTCATGATCGTAGATACCGCGCCTGTTGATAGTGATTTGAAGAATCTTGTGCTCCGCCTGGGTGGCTTCCATCTGGAAATGAGTTTCCTTGGGTGTATTGGTCATCTTATGTCTGCTTCTGGACTCCAACATATTCTCGAGTTAGTGTACGCTCCTAATGCAGTTGTTCACATGCTTACCGGCAAGGCAATTGCCCGAGCAGTAAGAGCACACTTGCTTGTTGATGCAGCACTCAATGGCTTGTTGCTAGCTAACGATTTGGGAGCACCTCTGCCTTCACAGTCAATCGGTGAATATGAAGAGGCATATGAAGCTATCTCTGATTCAGAAGAAACTGCAGCCGATGTGGATACAAACAGGGATCTAAATGAAGCGTATGCCCTCTATGAGAGGAAACGATATCTGTAAATGATGTTTGCAGCACAGATGTTATCCAGAGGATCTCAACTATTTTAGAAGAAAAGATTGATTCTTTGAAGTCGTCTAGGTCTGCTTCATTCTGGCTTCAGTATATGAAGATGATTGACATACTTCGCCAGTATAAATCCCAAAAATGCCATTTTTGGCAATTATTGATGAACGCATAACCTAATTTCTATGCTTTCCCCTCATTAGATTCTGGGGGGCTTTTAGTATGTTATAGAGCATATTTTTCTGTATAGGAAACAGTGGAGAAACTTTTTTTTGCAACAAGTGGTGATTTTTCACTAATTAATTGCATTTTTTTGAGAATATATGACCAATTTTCTAAGTGTTCCCCTCATTAGATTCTTCGAGACTTTTAGTATGTTATAGAGCACATTTTTCTGTATAGGAAACAGTTGAGAAAACATTTGTTGCAATTACTTTGGGGTCAAACAATAAATTGACTGGACTATATGGTTAGCTACTAGGTGAACAATCAGTCCCAGTAAGACCCAGTATAGCTAGTAGCCTTTATCAAGGATATTGGGTATATTTATTTGTTTCTTTATATGAATATGTTTGAATGTACGTATGTCATTATTTTACTATGACCCTCACAATTTTGTGTTCACTTGGAGGTCAACTCCACCCAATACTTAACTAAACAGATTCCTTTGATTTATCGATTTGCTGGTATCATCCAAGGACTAATGCTTTGAATTAGGTTGTCTCTGACATATGCGAATTTGCACAAGCAGTTTAGGTCTTACAGACTTAGCGGAAGTCACTTTCTATTCAAATAACTAGTGGTGGTGGTGGTGGGTTAACTTGGTTACTATATTGTTTGTCACTGGTATAATTACGCCTAACACAACAGCATTGTTCGTACTTGAACATCCATGAAGTCTAGTGGTCATATGTCCAGTGAGCAAGTGAGTGTGAGAAATACTTGTGCATTATAGCTACTGCTTCAATAAAGAACAGCACAAAGAAAACATTTAGCTAACAAATAAAATATATTAGCTGAATTTGCACAGTTTTTGGCAACTATAGCAGTAGGCAAGTCTTAACTTATGGCTAGGCTAAAAAATGTGTGGTAATTCTTGCAAGTGGTTTCTATGACATTGATGCGTCGTTACCATACATTACATACATAATTTATTACTTGGCTTTTTTTAGTAGCTGGAGTACGTTTTCTGGTCATTTAGATATTCAGAATTCCTTATTTACTACAGAAGCTACCACTCTGGGGAAAATTGAGATTTAAATAGTTCCGTATTTGTTAACTAATATACATAGTCATTGGCTACTTGTAGCTACTTTTAAAATAATTGAATGGAATGATACTAGGTCAATATAAGCTAAAACTTTAAACCTCCGGAAAACTAAATAAATGTAAATTAATTTTACTAACCTTGTAGTTTATATTTCTTGCACACAATGGCTTGCTTGCTATTTGTATTGAAGCACCTCGCTAGTATGGAATATTAACTTCCATTGTACAAATCGAGTGGATATGCTATTGTATTCATGCTGTACCATTTTATTGTGTTTACTAATTTTGATGAGAGAACAGATTAACTTAAAGGGGCAAGTGTTACATTTCCTTTCCTGAAGTGTTCTATGTTTAAGTCATATTATCTCATTGTCCTTTGGTTTTGTTTTATTTTTTGTTATTTTGTTTTTGTTTTTGTTTTGTTTTGCTTTTTTTTTTTTTTTTTTTTTTGGTTGTTGTTTTTTTAGAAGTTTTGTGAAAATTGACAATGAGATTAGTAAGCTAAGCCAGAAACAAACATACGAGCATATTGAACAGTAATCCCCAAATTTAACACATCTATAGAAACAAAGCTAGCAAAACCTATTCATCATAGTAATCACAACATTCAACTCATTTATGCACACAATAGAATTCTAAAGTGTTTCAATACTAAGCATCTTTTCCTCCTTTATCCTTCTCTCTTCTTCTCTCTAGGGACTGCTAACCCCCCAACTATAATATTACTATTTAGTCTTTAAGCTACTATTATGAATGAGTTACATCGATAACCAGGGAATTCAGTTTTTGTGAAAACAACTTGTCTCTTTAACATTGATCTATCAGCTCTAATACTTCTTAATGTGAGTTACCAGAATTGGAATTCGTATTATTGTAAACTATAAGTGGATATGACAAATTTAATAATTTCATTAGTACAATGGTCCATTTATTGATGTCAACTATAGCTTCTATTGTACTGTGGTAGAATGTCAGGGAGACAACTAGGGAGTAGCTGCCACCAGAGTGTCAAGAGCTCACACACACAACCCTATTACAGGCCCTTAGCTAGCCAGCTGCTGCTGTTTAAGGCAGAACAGAAGGTTCACCAGAGAGTTAAGTGTAATTGTTAGACTCATGAACTGACACTGGAAGGTGCACGTGTCCAGCAGGCTAATATATAGTAAACCCACTGAGCAGGCGCAGGAAGTAATGAGGTAATGGTGATGAGGGTTAATTGGAGTGCATGAAATTCGCTAGATAGAAATAATAGATTAATAATGCATGCCGATAAAGTGATAGATGTTCAGGGTTCAAGTAGGAGTGGCTAAGGGTGTGGTCCGTCATGTGGGAGGTTCTACTACATGTACTTCAACCATTATTTGCTCATATTCTTGCACTAGCTCCAGCTATAGCTCCACCATCATTACAACTAGCTTCTGCTACATCAATTTCTATCCGTTTCAAGTGGAAAGAGATTCCTTGCCACCAGAGAAATGGAAGAATTGGACAATATGTCACAAGAGGATGTAAATTAGATGGAACTGAGTGTATTTCTAATTCTACTGAAACTACTGAAATGGAACTTTATCCACTAATTCCAGACACAACTTATAGGATTAGTGTCAATGCTGTCAATATTAATAGACAATATAGTCAATTAGCAATACTTATAGCAAGAACTTCATTGCTCGAACGTACGTGATATGGCCTAGTCAGTCATGTATTATGTTTACCAGCACATTCTTTTATGAAGGTGCTGAGTTTTTAGTGAGGGGTTCACTCTACTCGAAGAACTCATCAATTAATATCTCAACTATACAACAGCATGTTGATGCTTTAAGATGTCTCACACCTTTACGCTCATGTTGTAGAAATACTCATGGAATGACTATAGGTAATTGGAGATTTCCTAATGGAAGAATTGTTCCAAGTAGTGGTAACAAGGCATATGTTAATAGAGGCCCTGGTTCAGTTAATCTTAACAAAATTAGTAGTATGGAAATACCAAGTGGCATATATACTTGTGAAATACCTGATGCTACTGGTACTCTAACAAAGTTGAATACCTACCTATATATTGGTCAGTTACCAGGTAAAGAAATTACATATTGAACTACTAGAGTATGAGTATTTTAATGTTATACACAACAACAAACATTGCTATATCTCTATAACAATGATCTAGTGAAATCAAATATGTGACCAGCTATGAGAAAACCAACCACTTATGAAAAAAATTGAAAATTGAGATTTTAGTCTTAAACAAGAGAGAATTTTATGCTGAGCGTGGTGATACCTCATTTTGAACATTCAGTTGCTCACGGGAGAAGATATGGCCCACGCTTCGAGGCACAATTGAAAATTGGAGCCGTCCGCATACGGTCTGTGTTACTACAGCTCAGCATTTTTGCCGGTAAATTAATGATATAGATTGTAAAAGTTATTAATACTAATCAATCACATGAAGTAAACTTTACTTGGCCAGGAGAACATGTGATGCATAACATGAAGTAGGCAAATGTAAAATTGTGGCATTTAGATAAAATAATCAACATGTTTACTCAACTGAGTGAGGATCATGATACTTCTCCCTGATCTACTATTAGCATAAGATTACACAATTGTAAACAAGTTGAGTTTTTTCTTAATCATGCAGTTATGCAGTTGTTGCTGTGATATCATCATGTGAAACTGAAACTAATATTGTGATGTTTGTTTCTATGCCAATAGCTCCATGGATAAAACATGATAGGTGATGCTTTGCCAGAAACACAAGTAACTGACACATGGATAAAGCCCAGTGTGTTTGCATAGCTAGCTATACTGGGGAGGAGAACGAGTACACAGCGGTGTTCTAGGTAAGCAGAAAGGTTTAGAATAAGAGTAAATGTAAGGGAGTAAAAGTTTGTCCTGTATGGCTATAAGCTCTACCTTACTTCCTATTCGAGTCGGAAGTATCAGCCTAGTACACATCAAGGTCGAGAATACCTTCAGTCCCAGTGTTCACAAGGTCGCTGTCCATTCCCAAAAATGGTGAGAGCTCTTATCTTTCAGTCAATGTCAAGCTGTATGCCGGGCGCGGGAGTATCTATAGTAACCAGCAGGAAATATTCCATAGGACTTCGTACGCGGACTCGCGGTAAATATGAGTCACTTTTGGCTTCTAAGTTTTGTGCCTTAAGCAATTTTGAATTAATTTTATAAGTGGTCGATTTTCTCATAGCAGGTCACATATTGTTGGATAAAAATAAGTATTTGTGTTTTTTATTGTCACTCATATTTCATAATTCTGACTTATTGTTGTATATCTAATATAAGCCTAACATATTCATTTAATGAATGTGATCAAATCAAAACGATGTTAACAGTGACTACAATTTATCTTAATTTTTTATGTGGTTTAGCTATATCATAGCTTAATAGTACAGCAAATTTATAGATCTAATTTTAAATTTTGCTTAATATAATCATTATTAACATCTAATTGAAGGTGCAATCTTGACTAACAATGTAATCATGTGCAGAATTAACGATAACTTTAGAGTGTTTAAACTACACTCAATTGGCATGCATTACAACCGGTGGTATTATATCATCAATAACTTGGACAAAAGATGGTATCCCAATACAAAATAATGGTACTATATTCACACGTGCTAATCCAGTAGTAGATAAACTGACCGGTACTTCAAGATTTGCCATCATTGGTAACAATCCCCAACATTATTTGGGTTTGTTTAAATGTGTTGTAACTGATGGCAATGGAAGAATTTCTAATAGTTCACTTCATATTAAAGGTTAGTAAATTCATCAACAATTGAGATAATGTAATTGTGATTTTTGGTGGTTAGTAAAAATTATTTCCTGCACAAAGCAATTCCTAATGTATTTAGTATTTGGGTGGTGAAATTTAGCTAAAAAAAACTAATAAAAGCACTCAATGTTAAACGTATGTATGCACTACAATCACATAAACTGAATCTACAAACCATAATCCACAACAACATCCAAACCAGCAACCATAAATTTATCTGAAAATGAACTGAATCTATGATTTGTCTGGAACTAAACGCAAAATGTGGCAATTCTTTTAACAAAACATCAATTCAATACTTTTCTTAGTAATAAATTAAATTATTATTAAATACTCTTTTGAAACTATGATACTGGCTATTCACAAATTAGTCTTCAATGCTGATTATAATTTACTTATGACTACTTCTTTAGTTCATTTAATTGGTCTTTCGGACAGCATGTTAGTGCCAGTATGATTAGTGTTTGTGTGTTGGTATGTGTAAAATATAATAGTTGCTGTTCTTGTGACCTAGTAGTAATTGAACTTGTATTTTTAAGTAATACAAGATTATAACTAATACTTGAGCTATCTATTAGAGAAAAAGATAATTTAAATTCATTTTGTACATGTCAGTGATCTAGCTGCTTTTCTGTAATACAAATCCAGAATTCATTGTCAAAATGGATCACATTACACAATTTCTTTACATATTATTTTATACTAGCCAGTACCCCGCCACACAGTGGCACTTGACATACTGCAAAGTAGGAATCCAGTAACATAAGTTATTTTATTCATTGTTAATGATTCTCAAGGTTAAGGTCACATCGGTTTCCCTGTCCTGCTCTCTTTTTTCCTTAACTATCTCTGCTTTTCTTATCTCCCACCTTTCCAAATTTTCGGCTCTTTTTTCTGGAGTCATACTTTCTACTGAATGTAAGGACACTTCACCCATTAGTGTAATGATGATACTTTACCAAGCTGTTTAAGCTCATGAATTTTAGTTGGTCATCTTCATCCTGTTACTGACACACAATCCTATTATTATATTGATTGTGTGACACACACACACATACACACACATAATATATTTATTTATTCCACACTATAACTTCATAATATTATTTTTAGGAAGTAACCTGAGAGATAACTCTGTGTTATCTCATGCTGTATTGCACTCTAGTTCTTATAGCAACTTCCACACATATATATATATATATTAATGTCCGTTGTCTATGGTGTTTGGAGGGAGGTAGGGACCCAGGTGCTAAGTGGGTGTAATTGCAATTAGCGGTTAGCACTCCTTATCACCCACTTATCTTATCAGCTGAAGTGCTCTTTATTTTGTATACACTAACCCCACTATTACTTATCTGTTTGTGGGAGCTGCCTGCCGACTCCAGCGTTTGGGGGTTGAAGGTGGTGCCTTCACCTCCTGATCGGCTTTTGTTACTATTACTTATTGGCTAGTCAACCCTTTACCTAGGTCCAAACCTGTCATGCCCGTGTGGAGACACGGGCAGAGAATATAATGCTTCCCAGTCCTAAAATGTCATTACCCTGGTTCTTGCTGTTTTCTTCATTAATTATTATTCTTAATAATATTCTCCCGTGGTCGGATCTTTTTGCCATATTGTTAATGGTTGGGTGGGAGGGCAACAAGCTATTTGGCTGCTGCTTTGCTAATCCGCTGACTGAGCCACGTGCACGGGGACTTTAGTACGCCTGCGCCAGGCCTCTTTTTGGTGCGACCCTTACCTGTAGCCCTACACGCGGGTTTCCTCCCTCCATTAACTCTGTTTAATGAGTAAACATTAAACTCCATTTAATGTCCGTTGTCTATGGTGTTTGGAGGGAGGTAGGGACCCAGGTGCTAAGTGGGTGTAATTGCAATTAGCGGTTAGCACTCCTTATCACCCACTTATCTTACCAGCTGAAGTGCTCTTTATTTTGTATACACTAACCCCACTATTACTTATCTGTTTGTGGGAGCTGCCTGCCGACTCCAGCGTTTGGGGGTTGAAGGTGGTGCCTTCACCTCCTGATCGTCCATAGGGGAGGTGGAACAGAGTTTCCCTTCCCTACCCCCAAAGCGACTCTCCATCTCATTCCTCTCAGACACCTGCATAGTGTGTTTCTCGGTGCAGTGCGTGGGAAATACCAGAGTATCATGAGTATATAATATTACTCACCTACTATCTTAGTCCCGCCTACCCCTGTTTTGTGCCCAAGACTGACTAATACTTTTTTTTTTTTTTTTTTTTTTTTTTAAACAATATACCCGCATATTGCTGGAGTAGACACAACGTGATTGCGTGCGAAGGACAATGTTTATACATGTGTGTGAGACTGATCGTTTTCAAGATGATAGTGCCCTTGAGAACTGTGCCAGCTGTTCTCTTGGTGTTCGGATGTACACTAGAAATGCTGAGCTGTTCCATCTGCCTAACATACGTATGGTCGAGTCCTCGATGCCTGCTTTGGCTGCTGTGGTGGCCGCGCCGATCCTAAAACTGTGGCCAGCAAACTGATCTCGAGGAAGACCCACTGCTTCCAGCGCCTCCCGAATGACCTCCGTAAATCTGGCTTTTGTTAGAGGTTTGCCATCCTTAAATCGAAAAAACGGGCCATCCGCGTTCCCTCTGATGACCATGTAGGCTAACGCTGCCGTTACGGGGCAGAGACTACTACTGCTGGAACCGATGAAGACATCCACCCCTTTCCCGAACTGGTCTGTCTTTGAAGCTTTGATCTTCACCTTGAGGACTTGGGGATTGGATAAGTCGTCAACTGTTACGTCTCCCCAGGCCAGGTGCCTATCCTGGTCGAATGTGGTGCAGGATGGTATCGTGATTTCTCCGGCCCTAAAGAACCCGAAAAAACACATAGTTGCCGCCGCCCATGTCATGATAGTGTCGTAGTCCTTCGCCCTCGGCAGCATATGCCCGTGAATTTTATCCAAGATTGCAGGTGTTATTGGCAGCCTAATTCTGGTTCTGATTGGTGTCTTCTGGGCGTACGTCCGCTGTATCCCTGCCTGTACTAGTCGCAATCGGGGGAGTGAGGAGAATGCTCTCGGCTCTGGTAGCCCCAGCACGATCTGCATATGCCTAATTCCAGCTAAATATGTTTTAATTGTTTGTGGTGCTAGATGTTTTGTTGCCAAGTGTGATGAAAAGTAACACAAAATACTCTCGGAGACGGGGAAGGGGGAGACGATGTCAAACATAGAGCAAAATTCTGCGAACTTCTTGAGTGCCGAGTTGTAGGTCTGTCTTGTAGACTTGGCTACGCCCTGAGCACAGAAGAACTGAACAGCACTGTCCAGCTGGGGGATGTCCAGTCCCACTTGGGATGACGCAGCCACTGCAAAAGAGAAGGGGGTAAAAATGAAGGGGTGCGATTAGCATCTGGCATCTGACTCAAAAATGATGGCAACCTATTTCTGGATAGGTCATCTGCCAATACATTGTGAATCCCTGGTATGTGTGTTGCTGCTAGGGAAAATTGAAAGTGGGCTTCAACAAAAAAGAGGCACCTCAGCATGCGCATTAGTGTGTCGTCTTTTGCATACCGAGAATTCAGCACTGCTACTACTGCAGTATTGTCACACCGTGCTCGGACTCTGCACCCTTTCCATTGCTTTCCCCAGAGAACTGCCGCTATTACTATTGGGAGTAACTCTTTGGCTGAGATGTGCCAGTCCTGTGTTTGCTGATCCCATGCAAGTTGAAACCACTGGGTGAGGTACCATGCCCCGCAACCCCAGTGTCCAGACGCATCCGAAGTGACAGTAATCTGCACACTTTCTTTGCTGACGAGCAGGGATGCGCCATTCCAGTGCATTGCAAACACATTCCACCAAGCAAGATCCGCTTTAAATTCATTGTTGAGGCGGATGTGGTGATGTCTCTTTTTTGCCACGCTGAGAAGAGCTATTACCCTCCTGAGAAATGATCTCCCTGGAGTTATTACTTTGCAGGCATGTTGCATAGTTCCAATTAGCGACTCAAGTTCCCTACGTGTGCAGGACCGTTTCTGGAGCCACAACCGTATTTCCTCCAGCAGTCTGTGCAGCTTATCTGTCGGGAGACGTAATTCCCCCTTGTTGGTGTCGATGATAATACCGAGAAAGTTTATGACAGACGTAGGTCCGTCCTGCTTCTCCTCTGCCAGTGGGATGCCCAGTTCCCTACACGTGTGCTTGAGGGTGCACAGACTGTCGCTACACTCTGGCGACTCCGCCGCCCCTAGCACTATAAAGTCGTCAAGATAGTGGAATACGTGCTGCACTCCCTCCTCTTTGACGCACCACTCTAGACCATCTGCCAGTGCATTGAATATTTTGGGTGCAGACCTGAGCCCAAACGGGAGCATGCCATCCACATACACTGCGTTCTTCCAATGCATACCTAGGTAGAGGCGATCTCTTGGGCAAATGGGTACAAGTCGATATGCTGATTTGACATCGATCTTGGCAAGTAGGGCCCCCCTGCCCAGAGACATCGCTCTCGCTGCCACTTGGTCGACTGTAGTGTACACCATGGAACAATGGTCGGGGTTAATGCCATCGTTCACGCTGCCACCTTCAGGAAAGGATAAGTCCGTAATCAGCCTCCACTTTCCCGGTTGATGCTTCTTAGGAATTACTCCAAACCTGTTGATATGTGCCTTGGGGGCTGATGACAAAGGGAAGGGTCCTAGGATGTTGCCCGCTTCAACTTCTTTTGCTAAGTAGTCGTCGATGACTTGCGGGTTTTTCTCTGCTGATAGCATGTTCTTCTTGGCCGGGTTGAGCGTCGTGAACGCTGCCACACCTATGTGAAAGCCGTGCTCCAAGCTAGTGACTATGTAGTTCGCATAGTCAGCATCCTGGTGAGTCCTTAGTCTCTTCCTCCACGCTGCAACGTTGAGTGGTGTCTTGACGGCTGTCAGCCTGTGGTCCTGGGATGCCCCTTTGCAGTTGTGACTGTCCAATGCTTTTAGGTCCCTGGTATATCTGTAATAGCCTTCTTGATCTACAGTGTACACACGTAACTAGCTTCAACTCCGACTCAGTGCTACCACTCCATTTGCCTAGCCTGATTCTCCCCCTATTCAACTAGCTACGTATATACATGTACATCTTTTTTTTTTTTTTTTTTTTCTTTTTCACTCTGACCTAGATAACCTATCTCTATGTAATTCCCCAATTTTGATTGATAGACATATTAATATTTCATGTAATACAATGATATTAAACCTACACAGGGTAGGTGGTCACGCCGAAGCGGAAGGTGCAACACAATAACATAAACAGATACAGTCAATCCATTGGTCTAATAGTCCAGTGTAACTATCTCGTAGCCGATGTTCCATATATAGCGTGAGCTATTTCCGTCCTCGGGGGCGAGGTGAGCTGGGTCTACTCATTTTTGCTGGTGGCGCTCCTCTGCTACATTGGGATACCGGGTGACTGCCTCGGCATTCCATGCATCTGTGGCCAAATCTGCACGGGTTGAAGTGGCACTTGTTGCCATATTTGGCATTAAATAATTGGCATAGATGACTGGAGGCAGGCTGTTTCGTATGTTGCTTTACCCCGCGGATGTCCGGTGGCAAGCGACTCGATGTGGCTTCAGGGCAATCTGACTCTGCATGGTGCTCACTGCCGCAGAGGGTACATCGGTGTACTGGCCTAGCTCTTCCAGTGAACGTTTCATTGTAGAGGGAGAAGTCCACTTGTCCCCACTCTAAAGACTTTGTTAGGGCCACCTTCCTGCGAAAGCAGGTGTCGTAGATGATCCAGCCATCCCCGGCAAATGACCTGTGCGCCTTGACAATCGTGCGTTGATAGGCCATCAGCTGCGGAGTCTTGCCTGGGTACCTGGTGGCCAGTACCGTGACCAATGATGCGAAGCATTCTACCCATACTAGGATGTCTGTTACGGGGCCCTTGCACTGTTGACGACGGTGACAGCACTTCTGGTCCTCGTCATCTTGGGTAGACCAATTTCCCTGGATCAAATCGGCCATATCCACAAAGTCCAGGGCCAGTATCTTGGTGATCACTTTCGCTGGTAAGGAGATCCCAAGCAGATTTGTTGGAAATTCCATGTCTCTGTGGGTTGCTTTGGTGGGAAGGGGGGCGGTGAGAAATGAGGCCGCCAAAGCCACACTTAGTGGCGTCCCCGGAGTGGACCCCACGAGGGAGAAGGATGGTAGACCTGCCAGTGCCTCTGCTGGTGGTAGCACTCCCATGCCTGGAAAAACACCAAGTGGACGACAGAGACATCATTTTACTGTACCCCGCAATGCCATTGGAGCTACATTGCTCCGTAACCCTATTGGAGCTACATTGCTCCGCAAGACCATTGGAGCTACAATGCTCTGCAAGACCTACATTGCTCTGCAAGACCCTTGGGGCCACATTGCTCCGCAAGACCATTGGAGCTACAATGCTCTGCAAGATCATTGGGGCCACATTGCTCCGCAAGACCATTGGAGCTATACAAAGTTCCGCAAGACCATTGGAGCCACATTGCTCCGCAAGATCATTGGTGCTACATTGCTCCGCAAAACCATTGGGGCTACATTGCTCCGCAAGACCATTGGAACTACCTTGCTCCGCAAGACCATTGGAGCTACATTGTGCGTCCCGCAGTGTGGCGGGACTAACCTGGCCAGCATTTGTGTACAGTAACCACCAAGTTACTGGGTCCTATTATGCCCTGCAATCGGCCTGTAGTGCCGAATGTTCGATGCCCTTTTGGATACCCCATTGCTTATACCATGTGACCTTTTTTTTTTTTTTGTCTACCTTGGCTTGCTTATATACCCCTCAAACCTTACGTTGCTTACTGCCAGGTACTACTTAACCCATCTAATTGCTAATTGACCTTTGCTAATTGACCTTTCCTGTTGACCTTTCCCATTTGACCTTAGCCTGCTTCCTTCCTTAGCTAGCCTAGTCACGCTACACTTACTTATGTTCCCTGTAGTGGTTGGGGGCGGTACTGTAGATGTTGTGGCCGCTCCTGGGGATGCTGCTATGGCTGGGGTACTCTCCTTTGAAGACTCAGTGAGCATTGGGAATTTCTTGGTATATATTTTCTTTTTACCCAATTCTATATTAGTCAATAACTTTGTTCTTTGGCTTAAGTGTGAGGCATGTTAGTTGTAGTGTACATCTCTATAGTTAGGCAGTTGTTCCCCATTTGCAGTGAAGAGGCTAACAACTACTTGTATTTGGGTGCTGGGATTCCAATTTTAGTTATTGATGTACTGGACTAGCTATAGTTTCTAGAAGATTGAATAAATGAAACAATAAACACTCAATAAGATATCTTGCATGCTAATAGTTACAGTGATAAGTAACATTAATGACTGCCTTTGAGTTTTGAAATTGTAACATAATTTGTTATTGCTACTCAAATAGCAATGAATTGCATGTGGAGCAACTAACTGCATGTAAATTACATTGATCTATTTTGAATTGTGAAAGTTACTTTTTTATCCAAATTATAATCCTCTGTGTTAACACTACAAAAAATATATCAGTGTACCAATTTAGTTTTAACTTAATAATTGCAAGGTATATGCATTTTAAAATTTTAGTACAACATTGCATTCATATGACATTGTTTCATGAACAAAGAGCATATAATTATGATGAAACGTGACAGTCTTGACATGTGACCAATCTATAGATCATTCTGAAAGAAAAGAACAGCAATTGTTGCTATAAATATATAATTGTAATTATAAAAATCAAATTCAAAGTAATCATAATATTGACATTTTAAAGATCCAGTAACTACAGTAATTTTTTTACAGAACGATTATTCTATGAAATAATTACATAGGTGTACTGTAAAACTCACTTTAGCCAGATCTGATGTTCATCAAATTGTCCATCATCAATGTCATGCTAAATATTGCACTATCTTTCTTCTTTTTAAATGACTTATCCACATTCATTCTAAACTGTCTTCTGCCGTCGCATTCTTCATTTTATCAGTGAAATTTCATTTATTTACTATGCAAGGCTTTTCGTTCAAAGTGGTCCTCTGCTACCTGTTTAAATGTCAGCATTAGCTCTGCACAGTGGACATGTAGTATGGTGCTGCAAGTATATGTCATAAGCATAAGTCATAATAAAACTTTAAAAATATATACCTCAGCTAATTCTTATACTTACTTTTAACCATTCATCTATACAGTTTTGATGGAAGCTATGTTGGCACGATGGTATTACCCTCAAGTTATCTCCAGATTGGAAATCCGTTATGCAAATTGTGCATCTAATTACAAAAAAAAAAAAAATTATCAAAGTATAATAATAATTATGATATTCATTGAGTATACTATTCACCTGTTTGAGGAATCCGAGTTTTTATCATCGCCATGAAATACTTTTATTGGAAGAATGTTGATTTCTAAAAATATGAAAGTGTTTGATTTTGAAATGTATGCATACGACTAATATTAAATAGTATTACATAAAAAATAATTTTAAGCGAACCTTCCTGACTGAGTCCATTGAATTTTTCTGACTCTGACAAATCAATTCCATCAATAATGTCCTCTCCCTCAACAGGATCTTCAAGTTGAAAAAAGTCCTAAGAAATTTACAGAATGATACAAAATAAAAAATGTATAATGCTTTCAAATTGTGTCAAAATATTATTATCTCGGGTACAATAGGTATGTATGAACTGAACGTGTACAATTACCTACCTCTAGCATATCAAATCCTGCTTCCCACAATATTTCAGGAACATCAAATGTATACATAAACTCTTCACTGAAAAAACAACAACAACATACCAGCAGTTAATACTAATACATTTCTGTTAATTCTATAATTTTTTAGCAAAGTAATAATAGATACAATTACTATGGTTTCATAATCAAACGTTAAAAGGAAACAATTATCTTGCCGTATCACACAGTATTTTTTATAAAGCTAAGGAACTTACCGATCACGTTCATCTTGAGTCAACTCCACTTGATACTCGCCAATGTCACTGTCCTCAAGTTCTTCAGGTACAGGATCAATGGAGGACTCTCCTCCTATTGTGTGATCATGATCGCCAACTTCTAAATCATCACCCTCATCTTCCAGTCCACCCTCTTCTCCATCATTACTTCCATTAGAAGCAGTATCAACTGGCATCTCCTCACCACCAGTGCTAACATTTACATCTTCAAATGCTTGTAACTCGCTTGGTTCCACTTCATTGATCTCACTGAGAGTTGGTTCGATGATAATTACATCTTTATCATCTGAGTCGTCTGCAATAGGAGGGATGGTTGTGAAGGTAGCACTTCTAGGAATCCATCTCCTCTCTCTCATTCTCCTCCTCCTCCTCCTCCTCCTCCTCCTTCTCTCCAGTAAGTTTATATACCTGCCATCAGGGTAGGTAAAGCCAGTGATAATGACTTCATCCTGCAAGTACAAGTCCAAAAAGCTTAATACTATCTGAATTATGTCTAGCATTGTGTAATAATAAACATAAATTTTAGGTAACTTTTTAAAAAAAAATTACTATGTTAAAATGGGGTGTTTAAATAACACATCGCGAGGTGTTATGAGGCGTTGTCTGGTCACCTCACTTTCAGCCTCTATAATTTCCACACCAATACGTTTTATACCAAATGAATATATTTAATAGCGTATATTGAGACAATATTAGGCTTACAACTAGGGTCACCAGGCTGAGCATCCTATTCAACACTAAAACTAAGTTCTCCAAACTCCCCATTTTTAACAGTGTAAAACTAAAGAAAAGAAAATACTTACATCTTCTGAGTCACTGCTAGTAGTACTGACAGCTGGCATGATGATCTCAGCTAGAGATGCTAAACTACCAGCAGCACTTTCTAGCTCACTGCTAGTGCCTTGGTCAGCCATTTCCTCTAGTCTCCTGTATTTCAAGCTAGGAGACTCATCCTCACTACCAAAAAATGGCCTCTTCCTATTTCCTTCCATTGAAATCTACATGGTAATATGACAATCATTATAATATTAATCACTAAGTCTGCAGGGATATCTAAAGCACTTACAAATGTATCTTATTAAATACAATCTGATAAAATTATAATAAATTATTAATCAATTTAATTAAATTGCTAGTCTGAATTAAAATTTAGTAATTACATTAATAATCACTGTCAATTCAAATCTTAGTAATTTCTTTTACAATTACAGCTATCAATTGATTTTGGTGATGTTACTGTTATTTTGTCGATAATACAAAGAGTCGTATTATACTGGCACCTACCCTTCAATGGAAGAGGCAGTAGTCACAACAAATAACACCAATAAGTCTAGATAGACTTTCAACAGCAAAATAAGCACCGGTAACAACCTTCTAACAGTTGAACGCTCTAGAATGTGCTAAACGCTACGCTTTTTATAGCTGAAAGTAGTAGCCGCACTGCGCGGACGCTAACAAACCTATATACAGCACACCGTAGTGGTACCATTAGCTAATTAAAGAAAATCGCATTAGTATTGCGTGGCAACTTACTTGGGTAGATAGGAGAGGGTTTATTTCTCGAAAAAGACAGGTGTAGCAGCGGATCTTGGCTTTCTTTTGCCGTTACTGAGAAAGTGTTGGGGCGCGATTATATTTCGAATGGCGAGCGAGCTGATCTGACTGAAATTTAAATTTGAATGCTAGCGGTTATAGTATTTCTTTGTTGAATGTTTTGTTTAAGTTATGTTGCTATTCTTTAGCTATTATACACACATATTATACACTTGTTCACTGGATATACTAGCAAAAGACTTGCATCGCATTCTCTTCGCGACTTAATTACTAGGAATCAGACAGTACTTTGGTACTCGTGCTTAAGCACACTTAAGCACAGGTCATTAAGGACTTATGAAATACTCCAATCCTTTTGGTGAATTGAGTAAACATACTCGTACTTACTAGCACCTCCCATTTTCACAAGTACTTCTAAGTACTTTTGAGTACTTTGAAGTACTTATAACTAGTGCATTATTTCTTTTATTCAGCAAGCAGTCACATGCAGTTGCAGCTGCAGCCAAAAATTTACTGGCAATACCAGCATCTTCTGCACCTGTGCAACGTCTCTTCAGTGTAGCAGGAAAACTATTTCTGCAAGTATTGCTGAATATCTGATGAAGGGTTTTCTTAAATGATGTTTATTAGATGTAATAGTTATATCCGGGACACTGACTAATTAACATTTGGTTGCTTGAAAAACATTGTTATATTCATGATCAGTTGATTGTTTCAGATTCACTCATAAATTTTTTTAAATAAATTGTAAACCAATTAACTGGGAATTAATTTTCCTGGGGAAAGCAATAGATTTTCCGAGCAGGGTAAGGATCGCTAAACACAAGGTTTCTGCCTATCAAGCCGCCTTTCCGAAGAGCGCTATTATAAATGCTCATTGTACCACAACTCTAGTAGATAAAGCATCCCCGTTGTATTCTCTTAATTTTTTTTTTTGCTATTCACCGGAAAATAGCAAAAAAAATTAAGAGTGGGAATTGTCTGTGACATTTGACTTACATATTTATGCATATACAATACTATTTGTGGTTTACCTAAACAAAATAATGTATAATTAATCTCCTTTATTAAATATTATTTATTAAGTTGACAGGAAATGTATTTCCTCCTACTTTGCTGACAATTAATTCATGAGTTAACTACTAGGCAGCTACTAATTAGACTTAGTACCAATAGTGGAAAGCAGCCTTTTCATGACTTTCTACTACCTTACTCCTTTGTGGATTAATAATACCCATGTAACTACTATGTTTTGTACATTAAAGCAATAAGGAATTGATTTGTGAATAGTAATTTAATTACTAAAGTGGTAGAATGATAATTCAGGTGTCATATGGAAGTTATAAAAAGAATATAATTATTATAACATGATGTATATTTTTGCATTTTACTGGCATTAAATATGTCTTCAAAGATAAAAATGAACGATTGCTCAATATAAGACACAGATGAACTATCAAATAATAGTTGAGCCAATACATGCCGACCAGTTCATGATATTAAATGAATGCATTGTTAGCTACAGCTGTGAGCATTTTTTTTATATCATGTATTGATGTATGGTATTAACTTTATTCTGCTATTTTTAATAGGTGGATTTTCCAGCCCAAAAATTAGGTAAGGGGTCTTAGTATATGCTATCAAGCATCAAGGTATATAATATATATATTGTGTTTTTTTTATCGTTGCATGTAAACTGTCTTGTAAATTTAGACTGTAAAGGCATGGAAAACCCCAGACTGTATGGTCGTCAGTAAACTGATAATTACAACAAATGTAATATCCAGTTACTGAAAATTTGTCTTCTGATTGAAATTGAATGTGGTTTTTGAAGGAAAAAAACATAGTCAATATAATTATTACACTATTTCAGTATTAGCTATGAGTCTGCAAGAGGTATTTTGAAAAAAGATATACATGTTAAGTAGTCCAGGAGTCCAGTAGCTATAATGTTAATACATTTTTGTATATATTTTGCTGAGTGTCCATTCAGTCTGCATCTGGATTAGATTATTTAAACATTCAAGTTACTTTTAGTGATTTTTCTGTTTTAATTAACATATTGGCAGTTAGAACGAGAAAATTTGCTATTATTACAATTATTTCAGCTGAGAATGACTTAATTATTCAAGTTACTATTAGTAATTACTGCTGGTCTGAATAAATAAGTTTGTATAATAGCAGCTTCGTTGATTGGATTACTGTACGAGTGAAATCTGCTAGTGAAACTCTTAAACAAAAGCATGCACATTTTTATAAGGTCATATATATTATGTATATTATGTATGATTCAGTCATTCTCGGCTGAAATAATTATAATAATAAGAAGTTTAAAGGAAGCTCTACACATACAGATGACACCTGACAACAACAAGTTTAATAGAGACATAGGTTTAGAGCTTCCAGGATGCTGGCTGTCTATGCTGCGTGCAAATCACCCTCCAGGATAATAATAAACAGTAAGCGTGCCCTCCAGAAATCTTGCTGTTTACTTTGTATTATTGGCGAGCGAGCGTAGCGAGCGAGACACTTACAGGGGTAAAAATGAAAAAATCGGGGATGTTTGTTTATTTATTTAGATATATGTTTGGACGTATGTATGTCATTTTGTACTTTGACCCTCCGTATTTTTGTGTTCGCTCGGCGTTCGACCCCGTCCCAAACTTCACTAAACAGAATCCTCTGGTATAGCGACCATTACCCATATCACCTTAGAAATTGAATTGTTTACTGCTTTGAATTGTTTTGCGGGTGCTGGGAGCTCCATTTCTAATCGAGTTAGTGGCGGTGGTAAGTTAATACACTATTTGTCACAGTTATAAGCACTACTCAACAGCATTTACTTGACAATTCATTGTCCACTAGACGAACCACGAAGGTAAGTCTTGCGTAGGTATGTTCAGTTGTGTGAAAGTATTGTGCGTTACAACTACTACAGTATTAAGAATATCACAAAGAAAATTTTAAATAACGTGACTTGATTTTGTTGCTTCTTTTTCAATTCAAACAGTTGAGGGGAGTGATTACTATGGCATTGAATCCCCTTTACGGTATATGCATAATTTAACAACTCAACTTTATTTTAGTACAGTTTGAATAACAATAGTGTAATTTAAGGCTCGCTCGCCATTTGTGCTCAAGCACACCACTAGTTATATCACAACGGAGAATTCGACCTCAGTTGACCCCTGAAGAGTACTTCGGCAAGAAGCAGAAACGTTAGTCAGGCGCAGCCAGACCCTTTACGTAACCGCTACGCGGAGAAAGGGTCTGGGGACAAGCAGACCTATAATATTATTTTTCAAAGTAAATTAATATTGATGGTAAACATTACCATCTCTAAAATTACATGTATAGGTAGTGTTTTCAAAATAAAATAGTGCTATCTAATATAGCCTATCGGCTAATTAGCGCTAGCATAATGCCCTGTACTATTATTAGTGTATGTATAACATAATAGGAACATTTTATTGCTTATCACAAGTGCAATGTTTTGTAACAGATCTATTTTCTAACTGTGCCAATGAAACAGCCCTGTATTTGACCAAGTTCATTGCAAGGAGCATAACTATGGAATTATGAAAGGAGGCAAACTTCAAGAACGATATTGAATGAAGCAAAAAATTGACCTGCGTTGTACATCCAAGTGGAAATTTAAGCTCCCAGAGTTTTACTGTAGTGTTGTTTTAGTTAACTAAAACTCAAACCAAAACCCCTTAGGTTTGGGGTATTTTACTTTTGGTAAGAATAACTAAAACTAAGCTGTATAGAGAATATGAAAAAACTAAAACTAATTATTTTAGAAGACAGTAAATTCAAAAATAACTAAAACTACCAGTAGCTAGAGTGGAGGATAAAAACTAAAACTAAACAATTTTATTGTAAACAATTCCCTTGAATTATGTCATTATTAAATGAAAATATAAATTCCCATCAAGTAATTACATGTATTCTCTAAACTACATAACAAATACCATACTTTATTAATAATACCCAAGCTTTCACAGAAATATGCCATTTTTTAAGTTCTTTGGGAAAACTGCATGAACAACTTTCTTTAAGGAGTCTCATTATTGCAGAATTTGAGAGGCACACAACATAAATTAACTAAAACTAAGACAATTGATAGTATAACTAACTAAATCTTCTACATGGTATTGAAGAAAAACTAAAAACTAACTAAATCTTCAGGGAGAATTTGGGAAAAAAACTAAAACTAAGCATTCAAGATATTTTTTTAGTATGAATAACTAAAACTAAGAAAGTCTGGAATCGCTAAACCAAAACAACACTGAGTTTTAGCTCAGATTTTGATCGACAGATTTGTTTTGGACTAGCCATAGCCACAGGATTTTTTTTTAAGTTTGAGGAACCTACCAATGATACCGGGTAGTGGTCACATTCACGTTTAACTCAATAGTTCAATTTTACGCGCTGAAATTTTGCGAGTTTTATAATGCTTTAAACCTTGTGCCAGGCACAAGAGACTGTGGGTTCCGCGAGATACTGGGCGAGCGGCGAGGATACTGGGCTTGCGTTAAAATCAAGAGTATATAAGCAGCGGAAGAGGTCAGTAGGTTAGTGATATTCGACGTTGTCTCTAATAAAGTTAATAATTAACTAGCAAACTGACAAGTAGCAAATAATAGTATAAATCTTCTTAACTGTCGTGCAATATTTCCCCTCATTGTACTGCAGGAAGGGTATAAAATATGCTACTTTTTGCTATATTTGCTGTTGTAACTTCAGTACATGGACAGTGTGAGTTGAAATAAAAATATTAAATATAGTGTCTTATTGGTCCATTAGCTGGTTCCATTAACTACTGTTGTAATGAAGTGTTGGTGAGTGCATAAACAATTACTCACATAAACACTTACACTGTAAAATGAGGAGTAAATCAGTAAAGGAGTTAGTGGAACTCCTGGATGGTAGTTAAGGTATTTTAATGATATTCATGAGTCTAGTAAAATCCAACACAAAATTTAAAATACTATACCTGACATAAAGCTGAAACACGTAAGTTAACAGAGAAGCTAATGGTAAGTACCACAAGGAAAATGGATGTTAAGCATGGGATGAAGAAACATCCTTCTTTTTTACTTTAGTTTGCAGTAGAATTGCTAACCTTCAGTGATTTTTATATTTCTTCATCAGACTATGATTCACAAAAAACGTTGTTTTACTTCCCAGAAGAGTTGCTGTGACCATCCAATGGGAGTTTAATTTGCCCAGTTACTGGAATCCCACTTTTGGGGTTACCTGAACTCCTCATTTTTAACAGTGTTAAAAAACTTGAAACTAAAAATATTGGGGATAAACATCTCTTAGGATTAACTTTGTGTGTTTACTTTGTGTTACCTTACTTACATGACTTCTTTACATGAAATCATCATAAGTAAGTCCCATTGGACCCAAGAGTGAGTCAGTAGACACTCATATACTATATTGATACACATACTATATCAATATGAGTCTTTATAGTCCATGGCTCCATAAAAACTAGACTTGGATTGTTTTTATTGTTGTATTCAGTGACCCAAATTAGCTATTTTAGTGCATACCAATGTCACTAGATAGAAAGGTTGTTGTTCATTTAATAGAAGTGTTAAAGAGTTATTTTGTATAACAACTGTTTATTTTTCTCAATACCCAAAGTTTATGAAAGATAATTACATTGAAATTAAGTCAGAGTTCAATTAGTTGCTTGTTTTCCATTCATCACATCAGCAAAAACTAATCAGTGCCATTCAGCAATGGCTAGACTGAAAAAAAAACCAAGTTGTTGGAAAATAAGCAAGTTTGAGGGTTTTCAATGGCACTTTTTATTACATGAAATGACAGTATCTGACTGAAACTCATGCTCACAAAAACTGTTTAAATTTAATTGTACTTTTAAAATGTGTGATAAAACACAACAACTGTAATTAAATGTAGGCTGTAGTAAGCCACAATATTTTTTATGACCATTAGATTGGTTAGTTCGGTAAAATAATATTTGTATGGAATGCCGAAGCTGTAATAGATAACCTAATGTTATAACTTTTGTGGAAAATTTTGAAGAGAATAGTTTTTACTGAATTATTTAAGACCATAATTTTATTGCCCTCCGCTGTTCTGCATGCGCAGCTTTGTAACCAATGCCCTCCACAATACTTCGCAAAACTTCTTCCAACGTTTCCATATTGCAGCAACCACACAGCTGACTAACCGACACGGTGGAGAACTACCGCTAAATCATTTCAATTAGCAATAAATTAAATAGTTTGAGGTTGGTCATGTGATTGGTAAAATCTGATTGGCTCTACGTACATTCCTGTAGAGAACCTGAAAACCCTACGTCTGTCCCCAGACCATTCCCAGCGAAGCGGTATGGTAAAGGGTCTGTCATGCAAGACTAAGCCTTTAAAATGTATAAGGACGAATGTCTTTATGTTTTACTATACACTGAGTTTGCTTTGTGTTCAGGAATATAGTTTTTCAATTGGAACTGTATTTTTCATAATAAAAAAAAAAGCATACCCATTTGGGAAAAAAGAGCATACCCATACGGGAATATTAAAGGTAAACTTTTAGTTACACTAACCAACATGCTATTTTGTGATTACTTATTGTCCATTGAATCAACCTCTTTAGCTAACAGTGTAATCACTAGAGAAAACACCACATTAAGAAACCTTTGAGACTCTTTGCAGCAAGCACTCCTAGAGATATTTTGTTGACCTTGCATGTGTACGTAGTTTTAAAGTGGTTATCACAATTGTTAGATTAGTATTTTTTTCTAAACTACTCCTATCTGTGGTGGGATCAGGTCACTGTTAGCCTAAGAGACGCAGTTGCGCTGCCACCAGAGTTTCAGGCTAGCACCCAGCAAGCTAAGTCACACAGCAAAGCTAGGCTCTTGAATTCTCCAACCCAGGGTTTAGCTAGCAAGGCCCTAACCCCAATTTCTCGATGTAGTCAGAGTTTTAAGGAGATATTTCAAGTTATGCTAAAACTGAGAACTGAGGGGGATAAAAAGGAAGTCAATGAATGATATATGTATAGGTGAATGGTGAGTGGTGTGTATTTAGTCTATACATAGCATGAGAAGATGTAATGTGAATAAGTTAATTTTGTATACAGCAATAGGTAAATAGATGTAGCTAATGGTACAGAAAGTAAATGACTATTTGATTAGTTAATGTTGTTAATGTGGGATGGTGTCACACCACACTAACATAGGGTGTGTTTTGGGATCAGAATAACCCAAGTTTGTAGCCGGAGCCTAGGTGAAGTCCTAGTCCCAGAAGGTCTACTACCCACCAGAACATGTTTATGACATTGCTAGGGCATCTTCCTGTTGTTGTTAACTCTGAAGCTTATCTACTACACCTAACCATACCTAAAGTCATTCAGGAAGTTATACTAAGTAATTAAAAATGATACAAAGTGATATATAGGGTATGCCACTACAAAAACTAACTAAAAAGTAGGTTGGACTATTTTTGAATTATAAGCCAACCACCCGCATAATCTTACAGAATTTTAATGGCGGTGCCCAGAGGCAACCATGTGTATGTAAGAATGATTTCTCTATTATGTGGATGTGGTGATGACAAGCAGCTGGTACCACTAAACAGTAGCTTGGATTACATCTATGCTAGCTAACTGCAATGCAACAAGTATACGTCTAAACAATAACTTGAACACTTGACATAAATTTGTCATTCCAACATGAGGTGATGACAAGTTTTGCTCATGACCAAAACTTTATTACTATTGCTATATATTATCTATACTTTGTTCTTAAAATTAATTCTTTCTCATTTTTTAATATTTCTCTAAAGGATAAATCTGATGAATATTGATATATAAACTCTTTTTAGGTCCAATTACTAATGCTGTTATTCAAGTCAATCATACTGAAAGCTGGGAGTTGGAGAATGGAAATTGGGTATTAGTTATTGAAGGTCTGTACAATGGCAGTCAAGCTACTTCAGGCACATGGAGGTGGAACGATAGCATCGTGAACAGAAACACGGAAATTGACAATGTGGTATTGTTTGACGGAGGAGGGGAGACGAGACAGAGTGATGGTCCTTGTACCTCTCATGTGTATAGAGTTGCTCTTTTAATTAGAGGATACCTTTTGGGGAATTACACTTACACAATAGACAATAGTGACACACCAGCTCCAGTAACATCACCTATACTTACTGTGGAAGGTATAGATATATATTTTATTATAAAGCATGTACACTTAATTAAGCTATAGTCTTAGTATGTTATACTCGTGAGGATCACGAAAGCCCATCTAGCATCACAAATGTAACATTTGTGATGCTAAAAAAGATAGTTCACGATTGCTGCGCAACGCTAACTAATTTTAGGATGTAGCGACTGCTCCTAAAAATGCAAAGAGGAGACTCTAAATTAATAATGTCCTTCTCTGGAAGACTTAACTCACATAGCTATGATGCATTAAATGCTAATTCCTATCCGTTACTACCACACAATTTCTAAAATTGTTCCGATACACTTACTGCTAAGTTATAAATAACTATTTTTGATTAATGTGACCACAGACTAAGAAAGTGAATCATTCCACAAAGCCATAATAATGATATCACGCAGAACTTATAACAGTGATAATTCTAGTTTGCTAAGGTATTCCAATGTTGTGAACGTACTACACCAATAATGCATATATTTTATTCTTAGTTATGTATAAATTTTAGCTACAGTAAATGAAACAATTATTTTGATGATGATAAAGAATTTTAATTACTTTCACCCAAGCTACATAATCTCAAATAATTCGATATAATAAGTGCCTATTATAGGTACACATCTTAGTATTGAGTATGTACAAAATAAATATATTATTAAGGTATTATACATTTATCTTACAGAACCTGATCCTCCTACCAATGTAGTGTTGATGCAAATTAGTAACAGGAGGGTGAAGGCCACTTGGACACCACCCAACAGTTACTCTGGAGCTAATTATCGTATATACGTGAATACTGGAGTCGTGAACAGAGGTGGTACTCCAGTGTCAGGAAACACTTTTGTATCCGAATCTTTACCATCTAGATTTATAACCTATATTGTACGTGTGCGAGCTACAACGGGTACTTATTTGAGTCGTCCAGCTGTATCATCTACATTTAGGATTCTAGGTACAATTAAGAGTGCTCATATAATTAATAAAAGCAAACTTGAGTTTAAACCTTGAAATATTACAATAAATTTGAAATCAAGTGTCATGCATTTTAGGAATATATATTAACATAGAGCCAGAAATGAACAGAATTCTTTGCGAAGATCTTCAAATGTATTTGTCATACTATAGCAGAATATATTAGGTGTCTGATTGGTATAAACTTCCTATAATGTCGGCACTACTGGAAAAATATATACTATGTGTTTTGTAGGTCTGCTACTACCAAACATCACTGTATCATTTGTCATTAGTATGGGAATTTTAGTGGAATTCACCCAACCACCAGATGGTTTACCAGTAGACATGTACACAATCAGATTGGCTGATAGTTGTCCTGGATACAGCAACGAACGCATAGAATCTACCATTTCAAACTCAATCACTTTTTATAACTTAGAGGCAGGAATGCAGTATACTATATACGTTACTGCTTTCAATAATGCAACTGATTCAAGCAACACTGCCAGTACTACCATAACAACAATTGAAACTGGTAAATGTCATGTGTTTTTGATACTATTTTGTATGGTTTATTATTATACTTGTATCCAAAATACTGTATGTTGATTAAAAAAGTGACCTACATATTTTACTGACGATGTATGAGAGTTAGTTTGACTATATATTCAGTTGAGAATATCACAAGCCATAATTATAGTGCATGTTATTTTGTGCTGGCATTATCGCATAACCAACTACAAAATTCTCTTACAATTTTAGCTCCTAATAGTGCAGTAGATAAAATCAGATTTTCCTTGATTTTGTGCAAAACTGGTCCAAAGCATAAAACTTTGTGTAAATATTCTTTAGGTTATACTTAATGAATCTAGAAGGGGTGCCACCAAAAATCACACCTCTGTTCTGAAATATTCGAATATTTAGCATTAAATGTGCAAAAATTATTTTAGGAAGATTTATGCTTCAACAAGGGTCTGAAATTAGTACATACCACATTCAGGATAGGATTAACTAAACTATAAATGTTTTGGACAAAATAATTGAAATTGTTTTGTGATAACCAAAACTATTTTAAATTAATGCCGAATTTAACAGTGCATAGTCAGCATTTAAGAAGGATGACAGACATCCCTGGTAGTTAAATTTATTCTTGTTAAAATCATCATATTCATATTATACATTGCAGATAGGATGCAACTTAATCAAAGGCAAATGAAAATATATTTAAAATTGGTAGAGAATGAAAAATCAAATAATGAAAAAAGAAATGTTAATGATCACAAGAGCCACCACAATTGCAAAGTGGAGTACACTGAAGTCCAGCATCTTTACACTTGCACTTCTTTGAACACAAGGGAAGTGCTCTGCAGCCACACTTAAGAAGCTCTTGGCATGCACTTGCAACTTCAGGAAGAAGTGTCCACACTGGTTTCCAACCTTCTTCCTCAGTCCAACCAAATCCTTCTGGAGAAGGGATGGTTTGATGTGTGTGAAGGCAAGTTGCCCATATACTAGCTTGATACAATGCCCTGTTAGTGTGCTCTATAAGAGCATCCTAAGTATCAAGAAGAAAACAAAAAGTAATTATCAGCCAGTAAAAATACACATAAAAAACGAGCAGCTTACCTGTGTGGGTGGGATACTGTTGATTAATTTTGCCCTTTTTGAAAATAAATCTTGCCTTAAATCATTTACACTAGTGATTGATGTGGTCTTGTCATAAAGAACACATGTAAATCGTTCAATAAGTTCAAAACATACAGAGTTCTTGTTGACCTTCATGAAAGGGTTTCTATATGCATACTGAAAAGCTGCAGTAGCACTAGGATATGCTTTCCAGGCTACCCATGACGATTTTTTTCCTTTACCAAGAAACTGGGAGGTTGTATCACAACCCGTAAATGAATGAAAAAAAGGCAAAGCTCGACATTTCTCTTTACCAAGGTTTTGGCAAATCCCATTGAGGTAGTAATACTGGAAATTTTTTCCCATACCAAATGCTACCCATATATCAATATTTGGGTACAAATCTTGGAGTTCAAAAAATATGCCAGCTGTAATTATTATTACATCAGTGTCAACAGTTCGTATGCACACCTTTCTGGCACCTTTCTCAATGGCATCCTGTATATGGACACAAATCCTGCTATCAGCTTCTTCGAGATTACATGAAGACATTGGCATGTATGGCACTCTACACATCACATCTTGACCTGTAATGACATACATAACTGTAATTAATAACTGATATAAGTTTTTTGTCTTACTTTACCTGAGGTTATGTAGACATTTTTTCCTGAGAGACTATTGCTGTGGGATACTTTTGTCGAAAGAAAATTGAAAAGTTCCTCTTTGTTTTTAGAATCACGCAAGAAATTTTGGAAATTGGATGGTAGCTTTGTTGGTCCACTTACTTTCTTACGAATGCCTTTCCCCCTCTTTTCTCTTGTTGAATCTTTCAGACTATTGGGCTTATACTGATCCCAGATGATATCAACTCGATTGCTATTGTGCAATGCTTTCTCTATCCATTCTACAAACACACTATCAGCATACTCATCAAAAGTTTTTACTCGGTTACAATTAGCAGAAAGAGAATGGACAATTGCAGGGCCATCTACGATTTTCACATCATACAAATTTGGAGGATTGAGAATGGTAGCTTCTCCTATACAAGAAAGTAAATCAGATTTATTTGCTGGTAGACGAAGTTTACCTTGTTCAGAAAGTGAAGGTGGCCATGGCTGATTTTCATGGGAGAAAAAATTGTCAAGATTGCTGTCACGAAATTGGCTTGCAATATATAAGTGACTGAAAAGATTGCAATCACTCTTTAAACAATCAACCTGTTGTTTCAATTTTTTTTTCCTTTTGACAATGGTCGCTTTAATAGAGGTAAAGAATTTCGTTTTATAGGATGGTGAATAGATGTTGACTGGTTCTTGATGACATTAACTACATATTGCTGATATTGATTGAAACCCAACTCTTCAATGGTCTTTACTGTTGAAACTACAGCATCATCAGCACAGTTTCGGGTATCCAGAACGATAAGCTCATTTGAATCCTCTTTAAATGGGTTTCCCATAGTAGATATAACTTCAGTTAGATTGTTTACTTGTTTTTGAAACAACAACTGAGCCGAATGACTTTGCTCATGTTGCAAATGGCTCGATTTTTCCGATTTAACAATCTGACATTCGAATTCATTTATTATTCTTGCCTGCTGTGGTCCAGCTACCATCCACCTTCGAAATGCGGAGGGATTCTCTGTCAATCCCACAGCTCCACCAGACCCTTTTACGAGTTCATTGTTCTGTTCATGGGCTTGATCTATTGGCATGCAGGAATACTTTTTCTGTGATTTTGGTATAACCCAAGAATTCTTCAATTGTTCTTTGGCTTGAGCAGACAGAGCTTTCATGTCCCTCAGATGGATTGGTATCCATCTGGCATAGTTAGGATGATCTAACACAAAAAACCATGGGGTTAATGCTTCCAAGGCTTCAATGAAAAGATCAAAATTCTTCTGACGATGAGCCCTCACCAAAATTAATACCAATATTTCAAACTTCAGGATGATATTCCAGAACTGAAATGTCGGACTTGCACTAATCATTCTATTCTTCCAAGTCTCAAAGGAGATATCACTGTGGGATGAAGTGCAATAGTGTTCCCATGCTTCTTCTTGTAATTTAGCCAGTGCTAAAGCTGTAACCTGATGAGCATGTCTTGTTTTTGTGAGATGACTAGCTTTCAAAAACGAATCTGCTACTCCTGATGAGGCTACATCTGCTTCACACAAGGCAGATGTCCACCCTGAACTCTCCAATAGATCTCCAATAGTATTCCACAAAGCCATTTCTATGTGAAGTCCTCCAAACATAGCGATAAAATGCTTCTCCCCATATGACTCAGGCCAACTCCACTGGACAAATTTTGCCAAAGCAAAAAGAGGCTGATCAAAAGCCATAATTGGAATCTGTCCAGGATTGAGATGTGCTGTGATAGACTTCAACACATCCATGCCATGTTTCACCATTGAAAGTGTTGCGGCTTTCTCATGAAATAATGGTAATAGTGCAATAAGTGCCGGGTAATCCAATGCATTAGTATCAAGGGAAGCATGATATGCTGCCCAAGATAAATAATCACCTTTCACAAGAATGTTCTTTGATAATAACTCAATACTATGTTTAACCCATATTTCCTCTTCAACCTTTGCACCTTCTAAAAGGCTAGCAGATTTGTCATCATAAGCTAGTTGTGACACAGACAGTTTATCAGTTTTACATGATACAGCTGGTACAGTGGTATATTCATCTGGAAGGGAAAATTCTTTTAGTGGTGCTCCATCAATAACTATGGGATCTCTGACAATACCAGTGCAATCAGATTTAGGAAGTTGGAAAACACTTATACTTGTTCCATGGAAGGATCCTTGTGCAGTAGTAGCAGAGGGATTATAATCAATATTATCTAGAGCACCTACAGTAACTAGACCATTTCGCAGATTTGCTGGACATACCAAATTATCCTTTTTAAAGCGATCACAGACAGCAGTGGCAAGAGAATTTTCAATTTGTAACACACGATCATAGCTAATACTAATACCTAGTTTGTATAGAGTGTCCACCATTTTCCTACTCCTTACTAATGTATGAGTATGTAGCCCTACGAACACAGGGAGAGGTGGTTCACGAGCTTTGCTATGTCGAAGACTAACAGAACTTGTATTGTACTTGGTGTTAAAATATACTAATTGTGCTATAGTTAGGGAAGCCTGGGTATCATGGCTGTGCTTACTCCTTGTGCTTGACCCATTCAGTAATAGAGAAAAAAATATCTTAAGAGTATTAGGCACTGCACTAGTTTGACAGTCATGCGAAAAACTCCCAGTGAATTCAAAAGATTTATATTCCATCATTTCTTTCCTAAGTACTTTTACCAACTTAATCATTGTCAGTGCTTCTGCTTCAAAGTCACGAAAATCTACGGCTTCCTTGAGCATGTCTTTTAGACCTTGATTGAAAACCAGTGTAATACTCTTTCCGTCACATAACTGCTCTTGACAATTACCAATAAAGTGATTAAGTATTTTTAATTTTAACCTTGTTTTATGTACATCCATGTTAATACCAAATTCTAGTAACAAATCTGTATAAACCTTGTGAAGCTCACTTAGTTTGAATACAAAAATTCCATTAACTATATGTTCTTCAATGTGAGATATTAAACGGGCAAATGCTTCAACCTCAATGAGGTGATCTTCTTGACTAGTGGTACAGCTACGCATGGACCTTTGAGCACTTCTGAATTTACTTTTAAGAGCTGATAGGCAATTAAAATGGTACTTAGCTTCTATTGCTACTAAATCTCCCCCAGAAATTCTAGCAAGTAACTCTGTATCCTGTAGCTCAGTAGCCATTCTTCTTATGTCGTGATCTAACTCCATTGTGGAACAATTATGCAGGGTGCCACTGACCTCAGAACAAAATATACAACCTCTTTTGTCAAAACTGCCTGATAATCTTCGTCGCTTAGACCTCCTTTGCTGATGATGTTCATTAGGGGATTCACCAACAAGCAGTCTTTTACTTTGTAGTCGAGTCAGTTTAGAAGGGGCAAACTTCAAGTGGCAAGACTTGTGCCATTTGGCATGATTCTTCAAGAAAATGTCAGCATCATGCTCTTCACTGAACTTAATACTAGCAGGCAGCTCCTGAAGCTCTTGAAACTTGGCAACTCTTTCTAAAAACTGGCTATATATTTCAAGTCCATTACCTTGCTTGCTGTTTGCTGGACACCTCAGGTCTCCACCACCATGACCACAGATCACACAAGCCTCCCAATCCATAGTACTGACTTAACCACATGGAGTTGGTAAAGTATTTTTCGCGAATTTAATTTTTGCTATACAAAAGTAATACCCCGCGAAAATTTAAATTCACGCGCATATCGCAAATTAATGCTCAAGATATGGATTTATTTGTACTCTCATAACTCTTCAATAAAGCACCAAACATGGTGGCACCCCTTCTAATATGTTTTAGAATATTGTACTAAATTCTTATAATAAATTTGAAGCTTTGGACCAGAAGTGCACAATTTCAGCTACAATCTATTGCACTATAATGGTCATCCACGGGCTTTGTCAGCAAGAGAAATACTGTCTACAAACATAACTCTTACATGGACTGAGATAGATTGTCTGGATAGGAATGGAGTCATCACAAATTACTTGATTCAGTACAGGCAGGAAGGAGCCTCATACATGACAGTAAATATGCTGTCTAATTCTACCACACATGTGATAACTGGCCTGGAACCATTCACTGTGTACACCTTCACTGTAGCTGGAGTCAACAGCATCAGCACTGGACCATTCTCTGATAGTATCAGTATCAGAACCAGTAAGCTATATATATATATATATATATATATTATATATATAATTATATATAATATATATAATTGGTAAGTATATACAATATCGATTTTCAATATACTCAATAGTAGAACTACTTTCTACAAGATGTTTTGAGTAGTACTAAAATCTGTAACCTATATTATAATAGTACTGTACATTATATATAAAATTACAAACTGATTATTAAACTGATTACAAACTGATTATTAATTATACAATAATGGCACCTAACACTGCAAATTCATTATGTAGCAACAGTAACAGTCTGGTGGAGTGTTTACTCCACATCTTTAGAGTTATTCATCAATGGGTCTAGAAGATTTGAAATCAACCAAATAGTTATGATAGTGATGCTGTTGATAATAAATTTGTTGAAAATGAAACTTGGTCTATAGTTGCAAATCATACATTGAAGTGAATTTCCTAAATGTGCACTGTTTTTATGTCCAGTTCGTCAGATCTTTATGCTCACTCTGTCTTAGGCATTACCTATCATTTCACACTAGCAAGTACCCCACCACATAGTGGTGCTTGACGTATTGCAAAGTAAGAATGCAGTAGCACAAGTTATCTTACTCAGTTATCATTCTCTACCATTGGTTAAGGTTATATAAGTTTCCCTCTCCTACTCTCTTTTTTTTGCACTATCTGAGCTATTCTTCTACCCACCTCTCTTAACTTCAGCTCTTTTACTTTGTCTATCCCTCCTGCTTCTGACTTTCTGTCCTGAGAAACTTTTGTCTTTTATTTCGTACTTTAGCCTTTCTTTTGAAAACTAACCCCGCCTTTACTCGTCGATTCCACCCGCTTTTTAGTTATAATTAATCGCTCGCCCTTTTGCCTTCTCTTCCCTTCCATTTTAAACCTACACCCCTTACCTCTCGGATTCCATTCGCTTTTCAGTTACGATTAATCGCCTTTTACCTTCTCTTCCGTACTTTCGCCTTCCTTTTTGAAACCTAAGCCGCCTTCCATCGTCAATTGCACCCGCTTTGTACTAGAAGTAACCAGCACGTTCTACTGATTGTGGCGATACTTTACCTACCATAAATGAACGATGCTTTACCGAACCATACAAAGCTCATGAATTATTCATGAATACACACTGTCGTCGTTGTCTTTACTGACACACTAGCGTATATTATATAGATTATTCATTAAAAATCATTTTGTTCACATAGAACTATGCCTGGAGCTATCTGTGGTGTCCCTGACTGATTCATCCACCATCTTGTCTGTATATGAACCAGTGAATGCTTCAACAGTCACACACACAGCCACACTTACCAGTACTGCATGTGATGTCCCAACCAGAACTGGATCAACAACTAGTAATCTTGTGACCATAGAGGGACTGGAGGCCGGTGTTGAGTATTCTATCACTGTAACTGGCACTAACCTAATGGCACAGTTAACTGGCACTGGCGTTATCACAATCACTACCAAGGAAGCAAGTAAGTTTGTTTTTTTTAGTGGAAACTCTAACTTCATTATTCTGAAGTTAATTGCATTCAGATTGAAGAAGCATAAATTTAAGGATATTAATGAGGATAAAAAATTATTTGCAAAATATAACAAGTAACTTATGAATGTAATTTATGTTTATGTAGCAATAAAATACAGCTAGTTTCACCATAATGTCTAACCTACTTATAATTATAAAATATAAAATTGATTGCTGTATTACATGTCCTGCCAACAAAATATAATTATATCATTAGCCATTATTGGAAAACCTTTGATAGGGTCTCACTTCACTTTGACGCTTCATTGCTCACAAAATGATAAGAATATCATATTTTTATAATGTTAGTATAAGTTAGTAAACATCATATGTTTGTTTATTGCTATTAGTTGAGCTATGTTGAACGTAGTATTCAATTTAGATATTTTTATCAGAAGTTTCAGACCGAGGTCCGTCTTCAGCTGAACAGAACTGTAGCTAAATGACCTGACAGAACTAAGTTGTCTCTAAAGTAGGTGATGGCGACTAAGCTGGGTGGAAAAAAGAGAATGGATGATAAGGAAGTGTTAATTAGCTGAATAGATGGTAAAAATGGGGAATAGAAGATTAAAGAAAGTACAGCTAGTTAACATAGACAATCACCATCCATTTGGTCCATTAGTACTTTCTTTAATCTTCTATTCCCCATTTTTACCATCTATTCAGCCAATTAACACTTCCTTATTATCCATTCTCTTTTTTCCACCCAGCTTAGTCACCATCACCTACTTTAGAGACAACTTAGTTCTGTCAGGTCATTTAGCTACAGTTCTGTTCAGCTGAAGACGGACCTCGGTCTGAAACTTCTGATAAAAATATCTATATTGAATACTACGTTCAACATAGCTCAACTAATAGCAATAATTATATTAAGTGTATAACGTAGTAATGAGCCTCTACCTTATCATCATAATATGCTTGTGTCTGTATTCATTATTCCAAATTAGCTCCTAGTGGAACTCCTGGTGTACCTATTGCTATTAATATAACATCTACCAGTATAACTCTCTCTTGGACTGAAATAGACTGCATAGACAGAAACGGAATCATAACAAGTTATATGATCCAGTACACAAGTGAAGATGAAATTGAACTCAGAGTAGTACAAACCAATGCTACATCATATGCTTTTACTGATTTAAAACCATATACTAATTATAATTTTACTGTGGCAGGGTTAAATTCAGTTAATATTGGCCCATATTCTTCTTCAATAATAAGAACTGCAGCTACAAGTAAGTGATTAATAAATTAAGCACAATTTCTTTGTCTGTTCAAATGTTGACAAATACATATACTCTATAAGGGAATAGGTCCAAACAAATTAATAAAAAAAATATTTGTATGATATCATGTACTATAACTGTTGTAGCTATTTATGAAGTTGTAATAAAGTGTGTAAAATTGAACTATCTTTTGTAATTATACTGTCAGGACCTACCAGTGTCCGTAACCTAATGTATGAGTCGAGATTCTTCAGTGTGATACTGAGTTGGGATATTCCTGATTCACTGAATGGAATTCTATTGTATTACAACGTTAAATACACAGTTAATGAGACAAATCGGAAATTGGAAACTGTAAAGTTTAACACATTCTCTATTTCGAACTTGTATCCAAACACAAGTATTACTAACGTATCAGTGTTTGCTACAAATCAGGAAGGAGATGGTGAACCAGTTATATTGGAAATTACTAGTACATTAGAGAAACCAAGTACGTCTTAATGTATAGTATATAAATGTATAGTAGCTGCATGCATAATATTATGAGAGGTTTTACTCTTATATTTGGACACATTTTTATGCAATTTCTTCAATTAAATTTAGCTTATTGAAGGTAATATAATAGAATATAACAATTGAGAATACAGCACAGGGCAAAAACTTGAATTTCCTGTAATAACGTATTAGGACATTTCTTGCTTTCACCACCTTTCCTGTAGTGGATAGGGCTAAATGCCCTATAGTGCAGAGCATTTAGCCCTATCATGTACAGGAAAGGTGGTGAAAGCATGAAATGTCCTAAATTCGTGACTACAGGAAATTCAAGTTTTTTCCCCATGTGGTGGTATGAGAGTTTTCATGACCTTTTCTGATATCCATTATGAGTCAAAGTAATGCACATGCAGGGAGTGAGAAAGCTCTTGTGAATTGGTCAGGCCAGGAAGTGGGTATGGCCAAAACCGTTTATGGGTGTAGCTAATGATAATTCATGGGGAGTGATATAAGTGTATTTCATATGTGCTAAGTGAGAAAGGTCCAAGTATAAAATTGTGTTTTTCCTGGCTTAAACACATCAAATTTTGAAAATGATAAAATTCAGCCACTTCAAGGTGCCACCTATCACACATGTAACCACAAAACCACAAACTAATTTGATGAATCTATTAACATAGCCTTAATATATCTCCATACAAAAAATGAACTTTGTAGAGCTTTTAGTTTCCCTGCAGTGGAATAAAAACCATGGCACAGTCAAAAATTCAAAAAGTTTGCTCTTTAATCTGGAAGCACTGTATATATACTTTTATTCACTATTGTATATGCTAGCTAATAAAAAATGTTGCATTAGCTAATGTTTAGGATTATATTAGCTAAATTAGTTACTGATAGCACTAACTACATTGGAAACTGTACTTACACTTGTGACAAATATCTTAGAATTCATTATTTATCCCAAAGATTATTTAAATGCAAAGCCACCATAGAAATGCCGAAGAAATATAACAATAGGTAAAGATCATCAATTTGGGATTTCCTAATCAGAATTCCTCATAATATATGTTACTTTCACATTAAGTATAATGAGCACTTCAATTTCAGGTGTTGTTCAAGATCTTAAAGTAATAGTTAGTACGAATACATCCGTCAGAGTGTCTTGGAACAATACAAGGACTGAAGACATTACTGAGTACCTCATCAACTACAAACTCTCTCAACCTAATCAGCTATACATGGCCATGTCTAGAACTCTGCCAGCCATGGAGAGTTCTTGTGTCCTATCTGGTTTGTTGACTGGTAAAGTATATGTGTTTGATATCAAGGCTAGAGCTGTGTTAGGACAACTATCAATATCTGGTGAGAGTGTATCATCAGAGCCAGTTATTATAATCGCAACCCCTGCTGTGTCTTCCAGTGAATGTACGGTTCAAGGTAATCAAATGTTGTATATCATAATGATGATTTTATATGAACCTGTTTGTTATTTAGTAACCACTGTCTTGGCTATGGCTGTGGTGATAGGTGTTTTGGCCACTATTTGTGTTCTCATCATAATTGCTTCAATTGTCTGCTTTAGGAAGAAAAGAAGGAAAGGAAATAAGTGAGTCATGAATTTATTGCCCAGGATTTTACTGCTTAATTACATTTTCACTTTAAATATTTGCAAATTGGTTCAATAAAAGATCCATAATATGATTCAGTAATAATAGCTTATATGCAACAAAATTTTAGTAATTTTTTTTTTTGAACAAATAATTAACTTTGCTTAGATGGATATAGCCGATATTATATCGCATGATCATTGAACATATGGATATTATTGTAGAGTTGTAATTAAAAAAAAAACATACAGTTTTTGAAGTTGTTATTAGTAACTGCTGCACAGCATGGCCTGTTACCAGATAACGTGAAAAATATTAGCGACATACTAGCAATTATAATTATTTATTGTTTTATATTATATCTGTCAGTTATATTATTTTGTCCAAATCCAAGAAGGAATGATTATAAGAAGTATTCACTGATATCTTATCAAGCCATTACATGATAACAGAATAGACAGTTACAATTAATTTTCATATTTCATTTCCTTTTGTTCTAGGTGCCAATTAACTAATATTGAATTGAAGAATTGCTCAGCATATGAAAAAAATGATGATAAAGATTATCATTATGAAGAATCTGCCCAAGATAAGATACCAGAAATGCATGAAGAACCTATTTATGTCAATAAAGAAGCATTATACAGCAATTCAGATTATTAAAAATTATGCTACGTGTGAATATGTTTGTTTTCAAATATGCATACACTGTCGACATAATTATATTTGATTGTTCATTATACACATTATTACGGCATACATACTGTTTATCATTTCTGTCTTGCTTGGTTTGTTCTGAATTGTGCATGTAATCCATACTTAATTACAGTAGAATGTCAGTTTTCTGAACATATTGGGACTGAGAGGTGTTTGGATAACTGAAATGTTCAGACAACTCAACATCATAGAAAATGTATTATAAAAGCACAAATGAAGGGGAGTGGCCAAGGAATTTTTCATGTCTGAACAAGCTACTATTAGATTTTGGGTGTTCAGTTCACTGAAGTGTTAAGACTACCAATGGTGGGATAGCTGCCATCCTACTATAATAACTCATTAAAGACTTTCCTTGATTACAATGTCAATTGCATAAATAAGTAATAAATATTTACAATTGTAGCTACAACTTATTTTACAAGTAAATATTTCACAAAAATTAATATTAGGTTTGCAATAGTCTTTATTGGTCTCATCCAATTCTGACTGGAAGTGTAGTCAGATAGTATTCAACATCTACTTCTTAGAAAGCTAAAGAAAATGTTCAGTCTGTCTTTCTTTCAAGTAGTGCAAAATGATTGAAGAGGGGACATGACTTCCAGCCCAGTCTTAAGATTTGCAAGAGTGAAGACAAGGACGCCTTACAACATCAGTCTTTCATAATATTTTGAATAAAATAACTCTATTAGCTTTGACTTACTGGTCATGAAATACTTGAAATGATATAGTTTTCCTTTAATAAAATGGGGATCCATGAGTATGATGGGAAAAGGAAGAATTTTTAATTTAAAGAGATGTATCAGAGTTTCAACAAGTAACTCTGTGTTGATAAATTGCCTATCATATCCATACTTAAGAGTGTCTGCCATCAGTTGCAGTGGCATATGAGTGTGGGGTGGGGGTTGGGGGGTGGGGGGGGGGGGGGGTGATTTTTTTGGCAAAAGTTAAAATGTGATCTTTGTAGCCCACCATAATTGAAACATCTTCCTACACCACTGTGATGTCAATTAAGAACTTCACAGTATTGTGGCTTTTGTAGTTTGAATGCTGACAATGATGAATGTCTTTCAGTGAAAATCTCTGAGCTATCAATTATAAATAGTTTGCAAATAATTTATCACTTCACAATTTCTTTCTCAGCCTTCTTTTACTCATTTGGCGACCAAATATTTTTAATTCTGTATTGTAAAAAGGCTGTGAAAGAGAGAGTATACATCTAATGAGTATGCAAATATTTTGTCTTTGAAACATTCAGGTAAATTTTTCACAAATTGATCCACAATCAGGCCAAACAATAAACTGATATAATTCTCTCACCATTGTTTCTATTCATACATGAAATAGCTACTGTAGATACTTTTGTCACATCAATTCGAATACTAAATATTGATTTGTATAGCCATGGAATCCCACCATTATACAAGAAGCAGTTGTTCACTTTGACTCAATCGACATCCATTTTAACTAGGAGAAAGCAGTTCTGAAAAAACAAAACAAAAAAACTCTGTGATAGCTCACTGCTGGAAACAGCGAAGGGCTGCAAACCAGTATTGAACCTGGTTTGTGAGCAGTAACCTTCCACGGTCATTGAAAGGCTATTTAATTCTTAAATTTAAATTCTTAAAATTATGTCCTTCTGTAAAATTTCAGTTCGTTGCAACCATAGTAATGAAAGCGCTAAAATCTTTCGTTACTCGGTGTCGTACTCATGCAATGCTTCGTCAAATTAGCTTAATTTATTTGCAACTTGATAGTAGTGATGCTAAAAATCTCTTATTAAGTTTAAACTGAATAAGCGTTTGGTAGTTACGTCCCTAACGCTAGCTACTGTCAGCGCCACATTGTGCTTATTAAAGCAGCCTTTGTGATGTGGCAGTAGTAATGGTGAAGAATTGGCTGAACTAGTAGTACTAGCTGGCTAATAATGGATTGGTTTGAGTAAGATCAATAGCTATCTAGAAGTATAAGTTAATAGCTATTGATGCAAGAATTAATGAGCATTTAACTACTAAATTTTATTCTTCATTATTTAATTTTCGCTTCATTAAATTTAGTGCTTTTGAAACTGCAATAAACCTAAACTATTGCAAATATTTACATTTTTTTACTTAGTTATGCTATCAGTTGCATGTTTTTTTAGAAGTAATTCCATTTTATAAACAAACTAGAATGCAATGCCATAATTTTGATTCATATATAAGTATTTATTGGCACATGCAATGCCATTAACTTACATTATTATGATAAAATAAAATAATTAATTATTTATAATGAATTTTGTTGTAGATCACAACAATGCTACTGACTGCAGCATATCTTACCACTATTATTTGGTGTGTATGTGGAAGTAGTAAGTTAAATACAATCTAATGAAATTGTAACTTTAGATTACAAATGTGTGATAATATAATTGGACTTGACACAATTTAGATATATCTATTATATCTATATAATTATATGCTTGTATGTCAGTAATGAGGACAGTAATGGTAAGTGACTGAAGACAGTGATGGTGACAAAAATGATGGTGTGTGTGTGTGTGTGTGTGTGTGTTCATGAATAAGTTATGAGCTGAGTAGAGTTAGTCAAGTGTTGTCATTAGCTGAGTTGGAAAATCTGTAAGTTCTACCCACTCTATACTTGACAACAAAAATAGGAGACCAAAAACATATCTCCATCTCAGATTCGTACCCCTTACCAATAACTGGGCAGGTACACCACTTACCATTAATATAAACAACATTGGGTGTCAGTATTATGTAAACAGTGTATCATCTCTATGAAATAATTGATTGATTATTCTGGGATAAATGCATGCACAATAACAATAACAGTGTTATTTATTTCACCTATATACATTTTTTAAAGCTACAACAGTACACTAAAATATATGTTGTATATATGGATTAATCAGGACTTATGGGTATTAATAGTATCTTTCAGGATGGTGAGATATGATGTCAGACTGATGATTTTGATTAAATCTTAACATAATTATTTCTCACTAAGATGACTAAGTAAAAGATAGTAGTTGTTCTATTGAGTCAAAGGTAATTGAAGTGTGTTCCAATGCTACCTTGTCATAATCACTACTCTAGTGAGCTACTACAAGCCTATACATGTTGCTTCTTCTTCCTCAAAATTTTACGTGAATTTTTGTACTTATATTTATTATAGGCTTAGAATTATTGAATATTGTATCCTATATGCAGATGTCAATGCACCAATAATACAAATAAGGAATATCACTACATCATCATTTTCCTTGAAGTTATCTCAACCTAATGACACCTTACCAGCAGACATGTACATTGTTATAGTTATTGATAATAATTGTGCAAAAGTCCAAGTCAGAAATAGATTGATTACAAGTGATTCTACAGCTTTTTATAATTTACAATCTGGAAGGGAATATACTGTAAATATCACTGCATTCAATAATATATCAGTTACAATGAATACATCCAAAATTCTTGTGAGGCTCACTGAAGAAGGTTAGTTTATTACATTTTTTAATTAAGGTGAAATAATGATATGCAAAACTTATTTCTAATCAAGTAAATTGTTGGAATAATAATAACTAGGTATAATTATTAGAATTTGGCACACATCGTAGGCATTTAATGAATTTTTTTATGATCAAGATATTCATTGAAATTGCATGCTTTATGTCAATGCATGCTAGTAATTACATTTTTGATTTAATTTAATTGATAATACTGAGGTATTGTTTGGTCCATTTAAAAATGTTCCATATAAAAGTACAAACAAAATATTCTGCTCTAATCAAACATTACAAACATGTCCAAACATAAGTTTGTAAAAACATTCTGTGTAATTGTATATTTGATGAAGGACAGCTTGACTTGATTTTATTCACTAAATTGGCTGTTTTTATTTACACATCATTATTTTATTTGTTAATGTTTTGGTGATAATTACAGTTCCTAGTGGCTATCCAGTGGATCTTTCAGCTGTTAATGTCACATCTACTAATGTAACTCTTACTTGGGGGGAAATAAACTGTTTGGATAGAAAAGGAGTCATAACAAGTTACTTGATTCGGTACGGGGTGATTCATGCTACATTACAGACACTGGATACACAGTCTAATTCTACTACATATACATTCTCTGATCTCAACATGCACATCAGGTACCGATTCTCTATAGCTGGAGCTAATAAAATCAGTGGTGGACCATTCAGTGACTATATTATTGTTCAAACTAGTAAGCATTATAGTATGATCTTTACCACAAATCTGAACCTTAGCTTGATTTCATTTATTGTGGATCTAATTTTTAAAACCATTATTATATTTAGAAGATACTTATTATATTTAATATTAAGGTAATAATAACAATCATTTGTGACAGGCTCTGCAAAATCCAGGAATTTGCTTAAAAAATTGAAAATCCTGATACTTATTGAAAATTACTCAACTTGAACCATGTAACATAGTGTACACAGGATTTTTACTATGGACATTCAAAATGTGAGTAAAAATGGAGCTGGTGTGCCACTTACTAAGAAGAATAGGCTTTTTTAAAGTACGGTAAGAATCACTTGAACAATAGTGAGTAATTAACCAAAGGTTCCATTTGTAGTAACCAACCTTTCGAGTAACCAGCAAACCCTGAAAACTTTGCTATTGTTCACACGGGATTCCCACACATCTCATGCTTTATGTATTGCTAATTTCCGTATAAGCTGAGAAGAAATAAAATGTTTAAAAAAAGAATTTTCTTTCAATATACAATTGATGTGATACAAACTTTTTAAGCTTTGAAATTTGGCATAATGATAGAACAATTACTGATAAGTGAAAAATTCAAAAATTCAGCAAATTTGACCACAGTCAGTATTTTTACTGTTTTACAGCTTTGACACTTTTGCCAAAATTCCTGGTTTTTGCAGAGCCTGTCACATTCGTTGTTACAATGTGTTATTATTGGTAAACTTGTTAATTGGAATCTTTCTAAGCCAATTCCACAAATTTATAGCTAATTTGGCATTTTCTAGGAATAATTCTACAGTAACAAATTAATTTAGTACATTGTTGTAAATATACAAAGCTTGATGCAGTATTGCATAAAATATGATATAAAATGTTTTACAGTACTCAGATGTAATTGGTATTTAAGAATTAGCTAAACTTTTATGACGTAGCACTGGCAAAATACTTACAATGTTATGGATTCATTATATTGTGTGTTTTCTAGAATTAGTTTTAGCTCTGTCAATGGTGTTTGTGAGTAGGACTTATGCCACCTTGGCCATAGTGGACCCTGCAAATGTCAAATCAGTAACTTATAAAGCCACACTGACTCATTCCGATTGTCGTGGAATTGAAACCAAAATAGAATACTCTAGGAGTAAAATAATCACTATATTTGGACTTAAAGCTGGTATGGCATACTTTGTTAAGGTTGTAGGGACTGACGAAGCTTCATTATCGGCTGGCACTGGTACCACAATGTTGACTACATTGGAAGCAGGTATATCAGATTAACAATGGTTAATAATTATGTCAACCTAAATAGTAGTGAGATGAACAATACAATATTATAAGAATTACTTCAGATATTAGCTATTTTAAGTCGACATTTGTTTATTTATTTTGCTAATACTTGCTAGCACTTAATAGATTCAAAATTGTTTTGTTATTAAAGCTATTTATCTGCTTATCTCATTATGCATCAGTTCTTACAACTGGTGGGTTGTAAAATCAGTGTAAGAGAAGATGTTATTAGAACCTTCCGATGGTATTTTGCAGCACCTACTGGAAGTCCTGGTGCACTCATTGCTACAAGTATAACATTCACCAGCATAACTCTTTCTTGGACCGAGATAAACTGTCTAGATCGTAATGGAATAATAACTAGATATATGATAAAGTATGGGGAAGGTCATACTACTATGGACAGAATAATTGGCACAAAGACAAATGATACATTCTACTTAATAACTGGCCTCAAGCCTTACACCACTTATAATTTTATCATCGCAGGAGTTAACTCAGTGAAAACTGGGCCATTTTCTAGCCCAGGAATTGTATTTAAAACAATGGCTTCAAGTTAGTTAAACAAGAATTATTTCATCTGAAACAATACAAATATTTCTACTCCATGTAAATGGCTTCAAGTTTGTCAATATGAGCCATGTATGCTATATTGTATATTACTTAAATTGAAACTTGAGCAAGTGAATCATTAAATGTTAACTGTCACTCATTAATCATACTTCATAAAATTGTATATCGTTATTAACAGGACCAACAAGAATTCAACAACTGACGTATGAGCCAAAGTTTTTTAGTGTAATATTGAAATGGATTACCCCAGATCCACTTAATGGAGCTCTTTTACATTATAACATTCACTACTTACTCAATAACTCATATTGGAAATCTGACATTATAAAATATAATATTTACTCTATTTCTAACTTGTATCCAAACACAATTATTACTAACATTTCAGTATTTGCTACAAATCAGAAAGGAGATGGTCCACCAGTAACATTAGAATATGTCACTACTCTGGAAAAGCCTGGTATGTAATAGTGTTGCCAGTATGATTACTGCTGTACCTAACTTATGATTTTGCTATTGTATGTTTTTTTTGTATTTAATACTGGAAGCATTCACTTTTTGATAGAGTTAATAATTGGATTTTTTTAGCATTTTTTTTAATGCATGATATTAACTCAATTACTGCATTGTTTTCCAGTAGTTATATCTTGATCCTCTTTAAGCTTGAACTTCCAGTATTATAAACACTTTGTGATATAGTATTGTATTTAATAAAATTCCCAGAAAATTTAGCGGCAATTTAGTATTAATTCGGTTTAAAAAAAAAGGAGTTGGGCAAGAAGTTGAACTGTCGGGTTAAGTTTTAATTAAACATTACATTAGTTGATAGAACTGCGAATAATTTGCATTAAGATGCTTCTTACACTTAATAATGACAAATGTAATAATACCATTGTCTGTATATAACCATAAGATACTCACACTTACAAACACCGTCCCTCCAACGTTAGCTCCAATATCTGCATCTAGTTAACAAAAATTAGTCCTAACACAACCACTTTCAGTGTGGCAAGAAGTATTTTGGTCAAGTAATTATGACATGGCAATATAAAGGACTACCTATTGTGCTAACAGACAGGTCATTTATAAATAAACAGTAGGCAGCAAGTTGTAAACAATCAAAATGGCACCATTGAAGTGGACACTTTTCTTCCAAAACTTGCTTTCTGTGACAACAAAGTTTGGCTGAATCATAGTCATCAATTATTTCACTGCTTTCAGCAACTGATGGGGACATTTTTTTTTCAGATATACTGACTTATTTGCAAACAATATTATACCAAATAATTCTAAAAGTAAGCAATTTACTTGATATTATGTTTGGCAGCCTCTATCTAGGAACTTATAGTTACCATTTCTCTTTATTCTTTCCATTGTGTATTAATTATCTATTCAACAAAACCTCCAAATTCATATCACATACTACTGTCTTTTGTATCAGTTTTGTTAAATAACAAGCCTTATATTAAAAAACAAGAATAAATTAGTTTTATTTTATCCATGTTAGGTAGTTTGCTATGCTTAGCAGTGGTGTGGAAGATGTTTCGGCATGGGTGGTCTCTAAGAACATGAGTTTGTAATTTCTGATGTCCATGTGGGAATCACATTTACAAGTGGTGGCAACAAATTATAGGTGGGCTCCAGCCCCTGGAACCCCACAATTCCTACACCACTGCTTAGCCATATTTCCCCTATAATATGAGCTAGAGGTATCAACGTATACCATGTCATAATAGTATCATGTCGTCACTTCACTTAACTTATGGCATATGCACAAGGCTTTTAGCGCATTCTCGAGGACTTATGATTTGAGTACAACTTCAGCATTGGTCATTTCACTCCCATACCTAAATTTTGTATCCCCAGACTGGTGGTCATATACTATCCTATTATTATAGAAGAGTTTCCATCTACAAGCTCGTGAAATAGCAACGATTACTAGACGAAAACTGAAATTTCCTACATATCCTGCACTGTAGGAAAAGTACCTATCCTACACCTATCCTACATATGATAGAGCCAAATTTCATACAATTGTGAAATGTGGCTCTATCCTACGTAGGATAGATGTAGGATATATTATACGTTTCCTACAGTGTGGGAGATGCAGGGAATTTTGGCCTATAGTGGATTGCTATGACCAAATTGAGTTAGCATGACCACAAATGCAGTAAAAGATTAGTGCACTTGCTGTGCTGGCATGCAAGAATGGTGGTGCCCACTAGTGAATAAAGGGCCGACTAATGTGCCATTATTACCTATATTTGTATTGTAACTCTCTCTATTATATACACTCATATTATAGATTCATAGAAATCTATTCCAACTATAAAGCTCATTGTTAACTATTTGGTTTAAGATATTATTTGTGTAATTATATGAATATGTTTATACCAGATACTGTAAAAAATTTCAGCATTGAAATTGTTAATGACACTACTGTCACACTTATGTGGAACACAATTTTATATCAAGACATCACGGAATATGTCATCATCTATCACTTAATGGAGAATAAAGTGAAACAAATTAACTCATCTTCTGTAATTGTTCCAGCCTATGTTAGTTCCTATGTCATATCTGGATTGATTACTGCTAAAGAGTATGTATTTGAAATTAGAGCTAAGGCTACATTTGGTGGTTTTTCAGTATCTGGAATCAGTGTAAGTTCTGGACCAATCCTTGTAATCACTTCACAAGCATCATCTACTGAGAAATGTGGAAGACCAAGTATGTCATTGAAGCTTGTGTGGTACATATCCAGCTCACACTTTCCCATAGTAACAAATTATATTGTAAAAAGTATAATTAATTAATTGCTTAGAGTAGCTACATCATTAATTGTACTTTTATTTCCATACTACTACCTTAATGGTTACTTCATGATAATTTGTACTTAATATGCTATTTTGCTATTAATAATGGGGTTACATTATAATTATTAGAGAAAATGTATATGGCAATTAATATTTTCTACTCAGGTAATACAGCTACAGTAACATTGGCTGTAGTGTCTGTTCTTCTATCTCTAATAGTCATCTCGGGGACTACTGTTCTTCTCTACAACAAAAATAGAAAGATTAAATTTATGGAGTAAGCATGTATAAAATACACATGTGCAACACACATAATATTGATATTAGTGTTTTTTTTATAGACTAGAAATAGACATTAACTTGATCTCCATATTACAATAATGCAGTAAATTAGCTATAGTTAGTATTAATAAAGAGGTGAATCGTTAGGCCATCCTACAAATCCTGCATCTGGAAAATAAATACACTAAGAATACGGTGTGGAATAAATAAAAAATGTTTTACAATGTATAATTTATTAGTAATTTCATTTTAAGCCTGAACCGAAGAGCTATGATGACTCATGTACAGGAAATGTAAGACATTAAGTCAAGAGCAAAATTTTCTACATGTCCCATGTTGTCGGAAGTGTACCTCTACACCCATTGTACATAGGATAGAGCCACATTTCTTCATAACTGTATACAATTTGGCGATATCCTATGTATAATAAGTGTAGGAGAGATTCTATATTTCAGTGTGGGACATAGGAAAATAGAGTTGTTGCCTAGTGAAACTGTATTACTTTTATGAAGTGTATCTTCCAGCAGTATAAAAATCATTGAATTTTATGAGACTAAGGGTATGATTTGGATTGGTCAAGACTGTGGTGGGTATATGAACAACATTAATACTTTATCAATGAACATTATATTTGACATGCAGGAAAGTACAAAGAAAGAACAAAAACCAGAAGCAATGTTTACATGATATTTAGCTTCATGTAATTTTAATTATTCTACTTAGGACATGAATATAAATTGTTGTTAACTGACTTATGGGTATGTATTTAGCTACAAGGTAATTAGTATACTTTATTAAGCATTGCTATACACATTAAACTTTTTCTAATTTGAATTTTGTGGAAAATTATTTGCCTACTCCAATAAACACTGGAAGCTATATAATAATAATAAATACATTCATTATTTTAGAAACCAAAACATTAACCTTACTATTTGGTCATCATTGAAACTAATTTACTCTAAAAAAGTGAATATATGCATGGTTGATCACTCTATCCTCCTCAATTTCTCTATAGGCATCATATAGAGTTGAACTTTATCATCACAATTACCCATCATAAAGACTAGAATGCACTTTTTTCTCAGTAATATGTGTCTAAAGAAAAGCAAAGGAAAATGTGAAAAAAATCTCAGTTGTTGCAGGGAATTGAACGCCCAGGACTCCTGGCTTTAGCCACCTGTGCTCTAGTAACTGCGAGTAAGAATTTAAGTGGCAAAAAGGTGAACAGTTGCATTGCAGTTGGGTGTGCTAATCGCTCAAAAAAAATACCAAGCTTAGTTTCTATTGTTTTCCTGCATATGTTGATCAAAGGCAAAAGTCATGGATAGCTGCATGCAGTTAAAAGGAAAAATTAGGAACCAAGTCAGTACAGTTGGATTTAATCAGAACACTTTGTAAGTGGTAGAAGAGTGGTGATCCACTGTCACCTGACTATGTGCCTAGCCTTTTTGAACATGTACCAAGTAAAATGAAGGAAAACTTAAGAAACTAGATGCCTACACTAAGGAGAAAGAGTATTTGTATGTCTACTTATAGCTTATGAAGTTATAAGTCAAATGTTATCATAGCAGAAGCAGAAACCTCTATATCAGAGGAATGTAATGGTCATCACAAGAATGTACCTACTCAAATAGAAACACTATATACCTGCTGTGTTGAAGTACAGACAGATTTTACTTCAGAATTTTTCAAGAAGTAGGAAGAAAATATACAGTTCCTTCAAACTGAAAAGTCAAGACTTGAAAAAGCAGAGTGTTCAATGCAAGAAAGCTTAGCACAAGATGATGCTCAAGTAAAATTCTATACTGGTCTGCCACCATACACAGTTCTAATGGCTATTTTTAAAAATCATATTTCATCCCAAGGTACAGAGGGTTGCTGGTCTTCGGTATCATTATTTCAACAATTTTTTAATAACTGTGATGAAACTTTAGCTAAATCTCAGTGATCAAGACATGGCTTACCGCTGTGGTTTAAGTCAGCCTACAGTATCTAAATATTTCCCATAATGAATTTGTTATGTAGCTATGTCCGTTTAAACCCTAAGCTGTAAAGAACATGAGTAAACTAAAACTAAATATTTTAGAATACAGTAAATTCGATAACAGCTAAAACTACCTGTAGAATGGATGACCAAATTCATAGAATTATGTTGTTGTTTTTTATTTATTTTGAGAAAACCACCAGTACTACTTTCTTTAATAATATGTCTCATTATTGAAGAATTTGGGAGACGACGTAAATTAACCAAATCTAAGTCAATTAAAAGTATAACTAACACAACCAAGACCACACCCGCCAGTGCTAACAGAATAGTCAACCAGATAAAATTATATGAATTGTATGGTACTAAATCTTCTACATGATATTGCTAAAAACTAACTAAATCTTCAGGGGGAATTTAGGAAATAACTAAAACTAAGCATTCAAGATATTGTTTAGTATGAATAACTAAAACTAAGAAAATCTGGAAACTCTAAACCAAAACAACACTGGAAAACAGCTATTGTCACGAATGGAAGTGGATTTATCACGACAGCTATCCCGAATACGAATACATGTGAAACCAGTAATTAGAGCATTACGACAAAAGTACACTATTCAAGAATCTATAATGGCTATCTATGCAATTATGTATAATGAGATAGATTAAAAAGTGATTGTTGTTTGTAGTGCATTATGTAATTGTTGTAAGTCTGTTGTTCCCTTTGATTGATGAAGTATATTTTATCTTCTCCTTTTGCTTTCCTCTTCCCTTTCTTCCTTTCTTTCTGCAGTATGGGAAAAACCACTTACCCTTAGGCATGCTTGATAGCTTGAGGCTGTTAGTGGACACCACTCGATCGAACATCATCTTCACATGCTATCATCTCTCCTTCTTCTCCATTGCAGCAGCACCACCACTTTCTATATTCATCTTGTCCAGGTTTATCCTCAAACATTCTTCTAATGCTGGTTCAACGCCTGCTGTCCAGAATGCAGGTTGTGCCATGGACACCTTCTTTGTGTACTGCTTAACAACTAATTGTGGTAAAACACCATAGCTACTTGAAAAAGGGTGTGGATTTTCTAATAAAGTCAGTAATGAAATCCTAATTCAAAGTTATCTTCAAGTCATTTTTTTGCCTGCAAACAATAAAATCACAGTAATCAACTTTGCGGAGATTAATTTGCAGTTTCTCCTGGTAGTAATATGTTTACTTTTCAGAGTGAATAGCTACCATCCGGTAATATTTCTACGCAGGAACTACTATCCTCAACAGCTTCCAAGAAAGACTTGATTTTACAAGAAGGACATTTTTATTTCAATTATTCCTTCACTGCAGCAACCCCTACAATGCATGTTGAATAACATTGTCGTGTATTGTTACTAAGAGTGTGGTCACTTATATCATTGTGGTTTTATATATTTCCTGTCTCATATGAATATATTCAGATAGTATCGGCATTGTTTTAGTTTTTGTTTGGTTCTATATGAACCTGCTATGTATGTACTGGCTATAAGGAGAGGCAATACAACAGCGCTAATAGCAAAACAGCCATCTGGAGGATGGCTCCCAAGTAGGTTTATACAGGATTAATTACTAGGCCTCAGCACATTGTTTCTTAATGAAGTATGCATCTCTAGCTGTACTTTCACGGTCTTATCCTCATTGTGTAGCCTTTGTATTAAACTTGTACCATTCTGAATAAAAAATTGATTTTTTAGGGATTGAGAAGGGCAGGTAGAGTCAGTAAGACATGCTGCTTTGAATTTTGAAGCAGTCAAACGTCCTTCTCTAAACAAAAAACAAGGCATTCTGACACAAGTGTAAAAATTCCAGACTAAGTAGCTAGAGGACTTAGATAAAGCACTATAAAAAAAATGTCAGATCTACTTTAGATGGTGGTGGGTGCTATACTATTAGTTTCTGTGGATGTCTATACTTTACTTGTTGAAGACTGAGCTAATTTATTCATCATCACAGAGTTGACTGTGCAGTAAGAGTACTACGTAAGATTATTTGGGTGTGTATAAAAACCGAAGACGATTTTTGGTTATTTAAGATCTAAAAATCTATAATCTGGATGGAGCATTTAAGTGCACTACGAGATTAGTTGTTAGTACCGTACTCCACGTGTTCAGAAAGGTGAACACCGTTCTGATGGGCTGTTTCACCCATATAGAAACTTACTGTTAAATTGTTAACCTGCATGCTCATTAATATATTCATATCACTCAGGTGATTGCTCAAAAATTTAGTGTAATTGATCACTCAATTCCTTTTTCTGGGAAGGGAACCAGAGTTTCTGATCCGATACTGTATAACATGTTATATTAGCGGGTAAAATATTTGTCTATTCCATTCTGGAGTACATATTGGCGGGTAAATATTATGGCTTTAATACATTTTCCAAAACGAAATATTTTTTTTACATTGGTAACTGCAAAACACTTTCTGCTGCATATCTTCCAACCCTTGCTCTTATTTTATCAGAGTAGGTCTGATAGATGCCTTTTCTATTATTTTTTTTGCTCCAGTGGTTGCACAAAGTATCCTTGCCCCCACAGACTTGTTAGCTGCCTCCTCTACCTCTATCTGCGATCTAGGCCTGGGAAGTAGTGGCTGGTTGGTGGTCTTTTTTAAATAACTGTACAGAGACATGCTAGCTAGTAACTACAGGAAATCCACGGGCCACTTGGAGGTCAAAGGTTATCAAAACTACTTAGCACAACAATAACTTAGCGGGCTTCCTGGAATGCTAAACTCGCCAAATTAATTCCCCAGCCAATAAATAGTGTTTATACAGTAGTAACCTTTCAAGATCCATTCCCATTCCACTGCACATTTCAACCTGATTCCATATACAACCACGCACTGCCAGAAGCTAGAGGGTAGTAAGGTTGGCGAAGCGCGTGTAGAATAACCGCGCGTTATTTACGCATTTAAACGCATATCACATTCTTTTATATTTAGTAGCGCTTCTTTTAAAGTTAGTAGCGAACCCAGAAGAAACTATTGACGGAAGAGAATGGTGATGTCTTTGATACTGGCATTAGTGTTTACTTTAGGAGCGCTTGTGCTCAACGGGAATTGCTCTGTCGGCGGTGACCTCTTAGGAGTATTTAAGCCACCGAACCACGTTATTGTTTCTTCATCCAACACTGAAAGACATCGCAGACAAACTACGGATACCGATATTGTTACCTGTGCTGCTGCCGCTACAGTAGCCTCCTGCGATTCTTCCTTCATTCAAAATTATGTCAACGCTATTAGTAAGTGCGGAAACCAGGCGGGTGCTGATATCAATAGTATCGAATCCAATTGCCGAAAAAACTCAAGAAGAGAATATTGTGGGGAAGCATTTATCTATGTCAGCGGCAATTGTTCATCTATAGACTCTTCTTCGTGTTCAACTAACTGTTTCAACAGTTTACAGCAAGCTGGGTGTTGCTTAAACCAAGGTGGCAACATTTATTCACAATATTTGACGGCTTGTAGCATTCCTGAACCTTCTCCGTGCCCCAAATCAAATATTCGCCTCCCAACCCTTAGAGCCGACAGCTCTTGCGATACCCTAGAGGAATACCAGGTTACGGCTTTTGTAGCATATTGCGACAATATCAGTCCAGTGTTGGGGACCCTCGAAAAACAAAATAATTGCGGGATCGCTGAAGAATATTTACAGGACTACTGCAGTTCCAGGAATGGTCGGTATTGCCTCGCAGAGCTAAACTTAACCACGGGTTATTACGGTGGTGATTCTCTTGGTGTTCGAGCGTTGGAAGAAGCTGGGAGAGTGTGCTCTTCTGTTTCGGGTTGTACGTTGGCCTGCAATAGCTCGTTGAATTTCGTTAGAAGTACGGTAGGATGTTGTGTGAATAGCGTAAACGCTACATTTGGTAGTGGTATATATCCTGATTTAGATAGAGCTTTGAAACCTTCTCAGTGGGAAAATTGTGATATTTCTTATCCTAAAAAATGTGACGCAGTCAAGGTGAAATGGAGCTTTGCAGCTTCCTTTGCAATCATATTGAGCGTCTTTTGGTATTATTCAAATTTATTTTAATTTTTTTTTAATAACCTTGAGGAACAATTTGAACGAAAATGTTGGACTTGTAGCTAGCTAGTTTATGAATGATTATTCAAATAAATTTTGTTTTGTTAAAATTGTGAAATATTACCACTGATTATTAAAATTTAGTAATATTTAAAATACATTGTTAAATATGTTGTAAGTACTTTTATTGCTAATTCTGAGAAACTAAAGTAAGTTTGCAACTGTAGCTAGAAACAATAAATAATCATTACTACCTGTTCTTCATAAACAAAGACCACCCAATTGAGTGACAAGTATTGCAATATTACTGAGTGTCTTATAAACAACTTCAGACATGCTGTGCAATTACCACTTCTGTATAAGAAATTGTGTTGGTACATTCAGCTTGACCTTCAGCTTTCCACCTAAAATATCTATACAAATGAATTGAAATATGACCTTTAAGATGTACAGGATGTCATAAGTAATTACCATGAAAAGCTGTACTGGAATAATCAAGGAAGTGTTTCCATAGCTATCACTATAGTAGAGATACTGATCATTATGGCGAATAACCTGAAAATATAATGCACTAAGTCAGAATGGCACTAGCATACTAAAATAGCGAGTGGAGCTGAAGAATTAATGAGTGTTCTAGCTAATCAGTGTCACATAAGACTATAGTTCATAAAAACATTATGATAATGTATACATTATTTTATAAAACACTCTTAAAATAGTTAGATACGTTTTATACTCCTAATTATTGTTCCTCCACTATTGACCACCTTTTCTGCCTCATCACTCATGATCACTGTATTATTAGGTGAAGAGTTAAAAACCAACAACAACTTAACAATAATAATAAAGTTTTAATGCTCTCCCCCCCCTCCCCCCCCCCCCCCCCCCCCCCACCATGCAAAATCTTCAGTACACACCGGTGTATAACATAAGGATTACTTTGTTATACATATGAGAAACACCAGGGTCGCTCATCTAGTATACACCAGTGTTTCTCCTATGTATAGGTACCGGTTTACACAGGTGTGTATAATATTGATATAACAAAAGTATACTACATGTGTAAACCATATGTATAACTTAAGTATATCAATAGTGTACTATACACTGGTTATAACAATAGTAGACAGCCTGCGTATATCTTTCATATTGCCTATGTATTTCAAGTATTTATCATACGTAAAACAAAAGTATAATGACCACAAAAAAAAGTGATCTTGCACCATAAAAATTTTGAAACATAATGAAAAAAAAGAAAAAGAAATCACTTCGTCCAATAAAAATAAAGATTTTGCGTGAATATTGTTCGATCATTGTTATCACTGCTGCATGGAGAGTTCTCCGGTGAAAAAAGTACTTCATACTTGACGCTTGCATCATTTTCCCGATATAACTCTTTCAGATAGTATTCACAACATACACAATGTCCCCTTCAAAATTCTGAACACATAAACACACACAAAATGAAATTGCATAAGACTATACAGCTAAAACCTAACTTAAATTAATTCAGAAACACCCACAGGCATGTGTTCAGGAAGAGGAAGCCACACAAGCTAAAGGGAAGCCCTCTAGTGAGCAAATCCAAAGAGCAGCCTGTGAGCAAGGAGGTAGGAGGGGCAGCACAGGCCAAAGATGGTGTAGCCAAAGATTGTGTGGCATTGAGTGGTTCAAGGATTATTAACCTAGATAAACTGCAGCAGTACACATCTGAGTTAAATCAGCATGCATCTAGCTGTGATGGCTCAATCATTCTGAGTGGTGAAGTGTGACAAGGATTGGCCTCTGTTTTTTCTGGGCAGTGTTCAAAGTGCATGCACACAATCACTTTAGAAACATCCTCTAAAGGGAAAGGTCCAGGAAGTATGCAAGATGGGAATGCAATTTGGCAGCAGTATGGGGCGAAATGGTGACGGGAAGTGGACATAGCCATCTTGAGGAAGCTATGGGAGTTTTGGGGGTGCCAGTGATGACCAAGTCGGCCTTCATCCAAACTGAGCGGGACATAGGGGAATGGTGGAAGGAGAAACTGAGTGAGTCCATGCTGGAGGCAGGTAGAGAAGAGAAGAGGTTGGCAGAACAGGCTGGTTCTTACCATGAGGGAGTCCCTGCAATTGCAGTGATTGTGGATGGAGGCTGGAGTAAGCGGAGCCATAAGCATTCCTACAATGCCAATTCGGGGGTTGGGATTATTGTAGGAAAAGCAACTGGCAATCTACTTCATGTAGGGGTGCGCAACAAGTTTTGCTCGGCTTGTGCTCAAAACATCCCCAAAGAGAAGCACCACTGTTTTAAGAACTGGGAAGCATCATCTTCAGAAATGAGAGACAGATGCAATTGTCGAGGGATTTATTGCTGCCGAGAAGGTGCATGGAGTTCGATACACCACAGTGATTGGAGATGGGGATAGCTCGATGTATCCTTCACTTATTCAGCAGGTTCCTGGCTGGGGTCACTGCATAAAAAAGCTGGAGTGTGCTAACCACATCTGCAAGTGCTACAGAAGTGCTTTGGAAAAGTTGGTCAGTGAGAACCCAGCATACAAGGGAAGTGGTGGTCTCACGGAAAAGATGAGGAGAAGGCTGGTAAGTGCAGCTCGCTGTGCTATCAAAATGCGCAGCAAAGAGCCAGACAGAAGGCTGGGTGTGAAACTCTTAAGAGCTGATCTTAATAATGGGCCCAATCACTGTTTTGGGAAACACCAGCTTTGCAATCCAGACTTTTGTTCTTCAGCAAAGAATAGACTCCTGGCTTCTGAGAATCCTCCAGTGCAGGAAGCTGCAGCCCAGTCGAATCCAGAAAAAGAGTTGGAACTGGAAGAAGACGAACTAGCATGTAAGTCGAGCCTGAAATGTTGAAATTATGAATGCTAACACATGTGCATTTCACTTCAAAGTGTTTTTTCCCGCTTTATACTACCAAGTGTTTGTTCTTATTACATACATATGTATGCATTAGCAAGCTCTAATGCTAAATGAGTGGTGTCTTTAGATTTCCTCAGTTCACATAAACAAATAATTTTAGTGATATTTTTGTTGTACACTCGAACCTCTCTTATCCGTTCGTCTAAGTTACGGACACCTCTGTCTACCGGACACCGCGACCAAAATGATTGACGGTACGGGGCGTCAGCGTGGCTAGTAAACATATCAAATTAAACGAGTAAAATCAGAAAGTTTGTTTATTGGTCTGCTCAAGCCTGGGATGAAGCATCATCATCTTCATTGGCCAGTGGCTGGAAGAAACTCTTACAATGCGAGACGGTCAGTCAGCAGTCAGTTTCTGATAGTGTCACTGCAGAGGTTGTAGCCAGTGATGAGCATAGAGAAGTTTCAGCTGATGTATCGGAATCTGAAGAGCTTTTTGACAGCTTAGGTTATGCGGAGAATGATTCTAACTGGTCACTTCCAAGAACCTGGTTGATGGAAGATGCAAGTGATCCAGGATATCAGATTATGAATGAGGAAGAAATTGTGGCAGATTTGATACATGACAGAGAGGAATTGGAGTCTGAAGATGAAGATGAAGCTCATTCTAGGAGTGCAGTTACTCCATCACAAGCATGTGCGGCTTTTGATACTGCGTTAGAGTGGTTGGAGTCTAAAGGCAGCACAGACTCTGCACATCTTATGTTGGTCAAGGGTTGGAGAGATGACGCAGCTAAACAGCGCTGGAAATCTATGAAACAAACAAAGATCACTTCTTATTTCAAATAGATCATAAGTACTTGCATTTATTTTTATTCATCATTTTATTTATTTATTTATCACATTTTAATTAATAGTATGTAATTAACACTTATTAAATACTAATTTCTGAATTACGGACATTTCTTAGTTACGGACACCCCTTGGTCCCAGACTGTCCGGATAAGAGAGGTTCGAGTGTATTATTATTCTAATAACGATTACTACTACTACTACTACTACTACTACTACTACTACTTTTGTATTGTTATATTTGTAACTTTAATGTTGTGTGTTATTATTATTATTATTATTGTTTAGATCAGGAAAGATTGTGAAGGGAAACTCTGTAAAGTAATCCTACTGAGGAGGAGGAAGTGATTCAAGGAGGGACAACTGCTACCGAGATTAACCCCAAGATGTACCATGACATCCAAGTGATATTGAGCAGGCTGGTAGCAAAGGCTGAGCAACTGATTGATAAGTCACTACAAATTTGGCAGAGTCATGGATGCACGTGCGCACCAAGTTTGATGGGGGAAAAGTCATCATCAATCGCTCGCAATCCGGTTCCTGGGAGCACCGTTGCATGGGTGCTGGTTTGCAGCACAATATCAGCAAGGAGTGGGGACCTGCTACTTCGAAGCAGATGACAAATTCATCCCCAACTAAAGTTTTCAAAGGGGTTTCTGAACGATCTGCGAGAAAGGCTAGCAAAGAAAAAGTAAGAAAGGCAAAAGACACTATTAAACAGCAACGACGACTGAGGAAAATCACTCAGAAGAAAGAATCTCGCAAGGGAAGGAATGCATATGCTAGACATGACAATGGAATTTTACCATGTGATGTTCACAACGATGTGTCTCCAGATCATTTGGAGGCATTAAAAATCAGTTTTTATAACTCAAAATTGCAAGTGACAAGTGGGGAAATCAGCCGCATAGAAGAATTGACAAGAGGCCAGGTTGACAGTGACGTATGAATAGCAGAACGGAGGAAAAGACTTACAGCATCTGTAGTTGGGGGGATAATAAAAATGAGAAATAACACAAAGAAGGCTGGAAAAGTGGAATATTTGCTGTAAAGAAAATTTAAAGGAAACGCAGCTACTCGTTATGACCAGGTACTAGAAGACAGAGCAAAAGAAGAATATAAGATACATCAGCAACAGCAACACCCAGCTATTCTCGACTGTGGTCTTTTTATATCAAAAGATACACCATGGCTCGCTGCTACACCAGACGGATTGGTCACAGATCCTAGTGAAACTGAACATTCACTAGGCTTGGTAGAAATTAAAAAACCCTTACAGTGCACGCAATCTTACTTTGGCTGAAGCAGCCGAAAAATCATCATTTTGCCTGAAAACAAAAGACAATAAATTAACATTAAAAACAAATCATGACTATTTTCACCAAATTCAGGCACAGCTATATTGTACACATAGACAATGGTGCGATTTTGTTGCTAGATCAGACATTGATCTCCATGTAGAGCGAATCTACAAGGATGTCTCATGGGAAAGAAACCTCAAGAGATTTTTATTTCACTGCATTACTCCCAGAACTGGCATGTCCAAGATATCATTCTGGGGGAATACGAGAGCCACTAAACTGCTAATATTTATCATTTATGTACTGTATATGACATAGCCATTGCTATTCTTTTTCACACTGAGAAAGCCATAGGCAACACCACAGGTGGGTGTTAAACCACAGGTTACAACCACTACATGACAGCTGACCATATAATGATATTCATAACACATTCAGTAGCGTGGTTGAAACCCTAACCTTGAGAATCATTTAGTATGCACACCAGGTTAAAACATTTGGCTGTCTAAAGTGGAGTATACTTCTGTTATAACTCCACAAGTAAACATCAAGATTACATAGGGTATGTATACTACCAGTATAACTTTGTTATACATACATGGTTTCACATAAGTATAACATTTTTTGCATGGTGCTAGGTGTCCATAACTTGGTTCGAGTGTATAACTAACTAAATCTTCTACATGATATTGAAGAAATACTAAAAATTAACTAAATCTGGGGGAATTTAGGAAAAAACTAAAACTAAGCATTCGAGATATTGTTTAGTATGAATAATGAATGAATAATAAAACTAGAAACTCTATACCAAAACAACACTGGAAAGCAGCTATTGTCACGAATGGAAGTGGATTTATCACGACAGCTATCCCGAATACGAATACATGTGCCGCAAGTAATTAGAGCATTACGACAAAAGTACACTATTCAAGAATCTATAATGGCTATCTATGCAATTATGTATAATGAGACTACCAAAACTAGTTTAATAGATAAAATAGTGATTATTGTTTGTAGTGCATTATGTAATTGTTGTAAGTCTGTTGTTCCCTTTGATTGATGAAGTATATTTTATCTTCTCCTTTTGCTTTCCTCTTCCCTTTCTCCTTTCTTTCTGCAGTATGGGCAAAACCACTTACCCTTAGGTATGCTTGATACCTTGAGGCTGTTAATGGAACCACTCGATTGAACACTGATCATCTTCACATGCTATCATCTCTCCTTCTTCTCCATAGCAGCAGCACCACCTCTTTCTATATTCATCTTGTCCAGGGTTATCCTCAAAACATTCTTGTAATGCTGGTTCAACGCCTGCTGTCCAGAATGCAGGTTGTGCCATGGACACCTTCTTTGTGTACTGCTTAACAACTAATTGTGGTAAAACACCATAGCTACTTGAAAAAGAGTGTGGATTTTCTAATAAAGTCAGTAATGAAATCCTTATTCAAAGTTAGCTATCTTCAAGTCATTTTTTTTTGCCAAACAATAAAATCACAGTAATCAACTTTGCGGAGATTAATTTGCAGTTGCTCCTGGTAGTAATATGTTTCCTTTTCAGAGTGAATAGCTACCATCAGGTAGTATATCTAAGAAGAAACTACTATCCTCAACAGCTTCCAAGAAAGACTTGATTTTACAAGGACATTTTTATTTCATTTATTCCATCACTGCAGCAACCTACAATGCATGTTGAATAACATTGTCGTGTATTGTTACTGCTAAGAGTGTGGTTACTTATATCATTGTGGTTTTATATATTGCCTGTCTCATATGAATATATTCAGATTGTATCGGTATTGTTATAGTTTTTGTTTGGCTCTATATGAACCTTACTGGCTATAAGGAGAGGCAAAACAATAGCGCTAATAGCAAAACATTGCATTACAAGTATAGCCATCTGGAGGATGGCTCCCAAGTAGGTTTATACAGTATGAATTACTAGGCCTCAGCAGATTGTTTCTTAATGAAGTAGGCATCTCTAGCTGTACTTTCATGGTCTTATCCTCATTGTGTAGCCTTTGCATTAAACTTGTACCTTTCTGAATAACAAATTGATTTTTTAGGGATTGAGAAGGGCAGGCAGAGTCAGTAAGACATGCTGCTTTGAATTTTGAAGCAGTCAAACGCCCTTCTCTAAACAAAAACCAAGGCTTGGACTTAGCTTGACCTCGTGTAAATACTTCTATGTTCTCAGCTTCTTTTTTTTTTCACTAATTTCAATACTTAAAAAAACAGTTTCACACATGCAAAGTAGATCAGTGTATTGCATGCTCAAACAAGCATTGTACAAAGATGACAATGGCTTAGAAAATATTAAACAATCTACTTTAAATATGTCAGAATATTCTGACACTAGTGTAAAAATTCCAGACTAAGTAGCTAGAGGACTTAGATAAAGCACGATAAAAAAAATGTCAGATATACTTTAGATGGTGGTGGGTGCTACACTATTAGTTTCTGTGGATGTCTATACTTTACTTGTTGAATCTCAGCTAATTTATTTAGCATTATTTTCCTCATGTTATCTAGAGCAGAAAAATTGATACCGGATAGGAGAATTTCGCACATTTTGTATACTGGGAGAGAGCCAACTGCTGCGTGTGTGGCCAAACCCAATTCCCACAAAAAATGATGTGAAGTCACAGCCAGTGCTTATGTACAAAATTTGTAAAATTTTAGCACGCTTAGGTTTGGGAATGGAAGCAAGATCTGGGTCCTCATAAAGTGCCTCAATAAATTGGTTGAAATGAAGAAGCTTTAAGTTTGTACCAATGGTACTTAGCTGAACTATTATTATTATTAGAAGTATTGTCAACATTTGTGAGACCAATGTGGTACACATCAGTATCTGGTGAATAAATGAGTTTTTTTTCTGCCTAGAGACCGGTCTGCATGTAGCCATACACGTGTGTCACCCTCTTCAGAAGCACATTTATAACCTGGTTGCAGGATATTCTATTCCATTAGTGGTTGTGAACCATACTGTATCCTGATCCTCATCTGCTCCAGTACCAGCTGTAAGTAGCTTTTGATCACCTCGCAACATCTCTCTGGCCACCTGAAGTAAACTCTGACCCATGTATACAATTAATTTTCTCTTACACTGTCTGCACTCCAATATTTCCCTCCACTTACTAGGTACTTGCATTTCATCAGTTAATGTTACATGTTCATGATTCACAGAGGACACTCTTGCATCTCTTCTCGCTTGTTCTATTAACTTAGGGTTTAGACCAAATCTTCCGGCATCATCAAAGATAATGTGGATTTCAGAAATGCCCATATTAATATAACATCCACAATATCTCACTAAAAGGTGTTTGGTGTACTCTATCATCTTCGTGTGAATTCTTACAGGTGTTGTGTTTATCATAAACATGCCTTCAATTATTACAACATCAGGAAACCATCCTGGAGGAAACTTTGTGAGAACTGCTTTATCACTGTACCGTTTGGTGTAAAATGAAGTAGTGTTACTTTTTTCTCCTTTGTTTGGAATTCCATTTTCAGTTGCTATGGCCCGAGGTAACTCCAGATATTGTTGTTCTGGACTTTCATAACTAGTGTCATGAACTTGTGCCCATAAAAGTCTACTTTTTAAGCATTTGGAGATTGATTTTTTTCTTTCTGTAAATTGCTTACCAATTTGTTAATTGTAGCAAACGTTTTCAGTCGGTGTGGTCTGGCAGTTGGTTTGGTACTTTATTTTCCAAGGTACGTGTTGTACATAGGTTTTGAAATCGCACTCTCCTATATGAGTGAAATTCAAGAGATCATGTTGTTCAGCAGGTGATGCTAGTTTGTGAGTAAAAATGGATTATTCAAGGTAACATCAGCAGTGTTGTCTAGTGGTAATAGAGCACTAGTGGCTATGAATTCCTTCATAGCATTGGTATTTGCTACAGCTTTGATATTCCTTGCTTTTGTGGCTTATTCTGAACTTTTGTGCTCATTATCACCATCAAGATTGATTCGTAGTTGTTGTTTTATATTGTGCAAAACTGCTGATCTGAAGGGAAAGTATAAGGATTGCCGACTAACAAATTCCTTTGTGGGATGAATAACTGATTGTTTGCAGTCCTTGTTAATTAGCATTTCATGTGCCTCATCCAAACCCACCGAATGCCATGGTCTCCCAGTTATACTAACACTAAACCCTCCCCTTTTCAAATCTTTTAAAATATATGCCGGTAGCAAAATACAGTCTGCAAGGTGCTGGGGTAACACCACGATAAGTAGGTCTGTCATAATATGCTGTGAACATACTAGCAAGTCGTAGGTCCCAGTTACCACTACAAATTGCACAAAATAGGGCAATGTAGGAAAAGCAGGATGATTTTACAAAATTTGACCAAAATTTCCAATTGGGTACTTCTTTTGATACTACAAAATGAAGAAATATTTCATGAAATTTCTTAAGTGTTTTCTGGCATTGTTGCCGAGTAGATGGCAAGTCTACTGGATTAAGTTGAGAAATTATTTCATGTAGCAAACTGTTGGCCTCGTTATTTTCTAATAGAAATTTGTCTAACATTTCCAGATAGAGTGCTTCCCAGACTTCTACTAAAAAGTAATGGGTGTTTTTAAAATGAGAACAGCGTTGTAGAGAAGTGAGAGTTTCACCCTTAAAACCACACGCTGCAGCTACTTGTTTCAATCCCACATCAAAGTATACCTTGGAGAGAACAGTTTGATAATTCATCAGAATGTGGAAATCACCGGGAAAGGGTATTAACCATGAGAGCTGTTCCCCATATTCTCTCTTTATTTCCTGTAGGTGCTGATATGTCTTTGCATCTCCAGCAACTATGAGATGATCTCTGGGAGTCACCTATGTGGAAGTCATAGTGGAGCCGAGTCACAACTCCAATCATGGTGTCACGTGAATCTGCATTTTCGTCGAGTACATCCAGGTACTCGTATACTGAGGGAGAACATTGTATAGGGTAGGATTTCTCTAGTAGTTCATGGAGTGATTGTATCGGTCTTTCAAACTTCACTAATTGTTTTTGTGTACCCAATCTAAGATACAAAAGATACAATAACAACAGTATAAAATATACACTTATTGCTTCCATAAGTTGTCTTCATTATGGCATTATTTACTTTTTTGTAAGGAAATGGGAGGAGCGTTATTTTTAATGCATAGCATTATATGGTTAGCAAGGAAATGTGTGAAAATCTATGTTGTCAACTGTAGCTACTGTAAAGTTGTTTTAGTCCGGTAGAATTAGCTCAAAAAACAGGTGAACCTAAGAAAAAATTGGTACGAAGCTAATTTTGGTACCAAAATATCCGCAATTTTTTGACGTAGAACATATCCAAAATCCACTTTGAGGAAAAAAAGATATTACTGTGTTTTATAAAAAATAATCGTATTATCGGATTACAAGTCAAGCTAGCGTGCTAATTGTAAAACAAATAGCACCTCTTTGAAAAGTCTTGCGGATTACATTGATTGGGAAATGTGTTAATTGCTAATAATTGGCATTACACAAGTGAACCAATTTATTGAGAATAGCAACTGCAACTGCACATATTGAAAAATTTGAAATAACATACAACTTATATTTTATCTGTATATTCAAAAAATACTTCAGAGTTCTGGCAGTTTGTTGGCCATGGCAATCACCACATGCAGAAACACATTTCAATCCATGTTTTCTACACGAACACACATTAGAGCTGCAAGGACTTCTTGCTGAAAGTTTACATTTACACCTGATAAACTTAATTATAAATTCTGGCGCTGGCTCTAGGTCTGTCATTAATGGTTGCAAAGATTTGCCATCAAGTTTCCACCCCCATTTGGTTGGATCAATGTCCACTGATAAATTCTTCCATATCATAATTATTGATGGTGAACACGCAGGCTATGAAAATAAGCCGCTCTTGGCGTAGGGGGAAGCTTTTGTGGTTCAATCTTTTTAGATGATGCAACCATCTCCATATACTTGACATATCGAAGAGTATTTAATGATTCAATCCTATTTCCACCATACATAAGAACAAAAAGTTGACAGCCAGCTGTGCCTACTGTATCAGGTGTAGCTTCAATATCATTCAATATTTTAGAAATGTTCTGTATCTCCACTGATTGTTTTAGCTTGCCTTTAGTGATACCTTGTCATGTGGTGTTGAAATGGCAATAATTCCCACGCCATGGAAAGTCCCCTGGCCATCTAGAGTGATTGTGTTGTGGTCCACATTATCAGCTACCCATTGCGTAAAAGTGCCAGATTTATATTCACTCAGCAATGTTTCTGGTGTTTCACTTTGAATGACAGACTGCCTGTATCTTGTAACCTCATCATAGCTGATGGAGAAACCCAAGTGAGACAACTCATTAACGAGCCATTTTGAGCCAAAAACGTGGTCCATTTCAACTCCTACACCAAACAATGTTGGTGTTATAACAGATCGAGGGCGAGATGACTGCACTATTGCATGGCCAATACTGTTCTGTTTCACTTCTGAGAGAACAACAATTTTCAGGATCAGATGAGTGGGTATCCACTCATGACCTTTTTTAATATTTGAAATATCTTCATTCGTTGGATATGAAGTTTGATTATACACTTCATTTTTTATTTCATCTTTTATTATTTCTGCTGCCACCGTCACAATACGTTCAGCTTCACATTCAGCATCATTGCCTTTCATATCCCGCTGTTTGCTTAGTATATACTCAGCCATGTTTCTAAAACAGATCACATCTTCTCGCCCTTCAACATTAGCAAAAAAAAATGTAATTTGTATATCGCTCTTGAAGCTTTTGCTTCAACCTTTTCTTGCTGTATACATCAGACTCATCTGCATGTTTAATCATTTTTGAATGCAACTCAGTAAGCGTATACAATTCAGCATCGGCTTCTGCCTCAAACCACTTGATCAAAAGAGTGACGTTGCTATTCATCTGTTCGTCTTGATGTCGTCCTCCATCATGATGCGTGCTTCCTGATTTTTTTTACCTAGCTCTTTCTTAAGCATAAATCGAGTACGACAAAAATCATGATATACAGCTTCAGCTGCCACTAAATCAAATCAATGCATGACAATATGCGATTTTCAACCTCAGCTGCCCACTCATCTCTTCTCTCTTGACAACACTCCAAAATTCTAGAACGGATAGGAATAGTTGACACTCTACCAACTTTCGTTCTTTCTGGATGCCGCAAATCAACCACAACCGACTTACTACAGAACATACAGTTCTCCTTCCAGTTAAATGGTGTAAAAGAAGGTCGTAGGCAAGAGGGACTTCCCCAGTTGTGCTCATTGATTTTCCAAATCGTTTGGGATTGGTAAAATCTCGACGACAATCTTGGTGTACTAGTATATTCTGGAAAGAACTTGTACATAGACACCACTCTAGATATTTACATAGATCTGTTCTTTTGTTATTTTCACTATAATTCAACAGTGTGAGTACTCCCTTCTCGGTGACATGAACAGGCTCACTGCTATCAAAACCAAGCTTGCATATTACTACCTGAGTTCTACTGTCATTGAGAGGACAAACTTACCCTGAGAAATTGAGTGTAAACACTCATGCATAGAAAAGATGTACTAATTGTGACAGAATGTAGCTCAAGCTTGGCTCCACACTTGTGTAATCCAATTATTAGCAATTAACACATTTCCCAATCAATGTAATCTGCAAGACTTTTCAAAGAGGTGCTACTTGTTTTACAATTAGCACACTAGCTTGACTTGTAATCCGATAATACGGTTATTTTTGATAAAACACTGTAATATCTTTTTTTTCCCCAAAGTGGATTTTGGTGGATTTTGGATATGTTCCACGTCAAAAATTTGCAGATTTTTTTATACAAAAATTAGCTTCGTACCAATTTTTTCTAGGTTCAACCCTAATTCTACCGGACTATTTAAGTTTAGGTCATTCAGGTATCCTGATTTCATTTTTTGCTGCACTTTAAACTGAACATATCGCCTGTGGGTATCATTTGATGCTACAGCTCCAAAGCGATTCAATATTCTGATCAGCTCAGATGATCCACCCTGAGAATCTATCAAGTCAGTTAAGAGCAAGTGCAAGGGTACAGAACAGCATTTATTATGAGCAAAAAACATCACACACAAACAGTACAGACAATTCAGCTTTCTCTAATGGCTTATGTTCTCAGGTGAGATCTCACGTCTAATTTCAGTACTCGTTCTTGTGATGTGCACTATAACATCCAGAGGACAGGATCAATGTTAGCAATTGCCTCATTAAGGTTAAACTTAGAAATGTCGTATGGAATAGAGGCATCCTGATCTGTTATGCGTTTTATCTGTTTCTGTAATCGTTGATTCAGACTGGAATAAAATGTTTCCCATTGTTTTGAATCCTCATCCGTGTTCGCCACACTGGATTTAGGCTCTGTTTGAACACATTTTGTTGGTTTAAGAAATGACAAACTTCTCTTTTGCATCATACTGAAAGCCTTCGACAAACAATCTAAGTGGTCTGTTCCTGGTCGGTATAGTAACACTCCTATGTACTGTTGTTTACAGCAACATGTCAGATGCTTACCAAAAAAGTTTAGTAATGTACTAAGAAAACATCGCTTTGGCGTTTCATGTCGTACTTGGTGTTCACTATGTTAGATTCATTTCAGACACTTTGTTCATGCTTGCATTTATTACTATTTCATATAACTCTGATAATAAAATGACTACCTTTCTCAGAAGAATATCTCCAAGCTTCTGTATTGCATCTTTCAAGCCATAACTGATATATTCTGGAAATACACTTGTAAATGCAGGAGAAATGTTGTTTAAAAGGATACTTAATTCATAATCATGACTATTTTGCTTAAAATTAGCAATTATTTCAAGGTGACTATTATGCATATTTTATCATTATCAGTGATGTTTAAATCCATATCACTGACTTGACAAAAAATGATATTTAATGGCCACAGTGTTAGGGCAGTGCCTGTACGACCCCCTTTATGTTAGCACTACATGTGAAGCATTCTCATGCATGTATACTTGAGGGTTGATTGTGAGATGCACTTGTTTATAATGAACCTGGCACAGTGGAACTAGCTTCCCATCATCAGTGTTAACTGCTACATTAAATATATCATTTATATGTTTAGCTGTGACATGTCCTTGCAGTGGGGAAGTATGCACTTATGTATGTTTTCTTTGTTCTGTAATGTCCAGCATGGCACATAGTCACCTGAATTAATATTTCTCTTTATGTCTTTTTCACATGCACAACAAATACAGCTGTCAACTGTGATCAGTTTCACAAATACAGCTGTCAACTGTGGATGTTTTGGACAAAATACAGATAGATGTCAACTGTGTTCTTGCATAACTGGCAAGGACCACATTTTCGACCTGGATGGATCATCATCTTTGGACCTCTTCTCCTTAGCACTGAACTCTCTGATTGTACATATACAAAGTATTATCATAATACATTCAATACCACTTAAAATTTATCTTCTTTGTTTTGCAGTTACAATAATTTAGTATATTATCATAAATACATGAATGACTATGACATATCACTAATTATTTTAGTCTAATTTGGTTGCAGATTGCTATGTCCCAAATTAATAAGAAATATATTATAACTGATGCTAGAATGGTCTGTTTTTTTCCTAAAACAATGCTGTTAGCTTGACTGAGCAGCACACCACAGTATTAAGACAAACAAGTGTATGGCTTCCGTGCAAACTAAAAAATATATATATTGAACGCGCAAGCATCATTTTAATGAGGTGACCTTTTGAAAGAATTTGTACGCGTTTCTATTACTTCCGGTACGGTGATTCTCAAAAATTTAGTGTAATTTATCACTCAATTCCCTTTTCCTGGGAAGGGAACCATGATTGAATACTAATGATAAGTATCCTTTCAAGATCCATTCCCATTCCACTGCACATTTCAACCTGATTCCATATACAACCACGCACTGCCGCCCAGTGCAGAATCTTGAGGGTATTGACAAGCACGTGTAGAATAACCGCGCGTTATTTACGTATTTAAACGCATATCACATTCTTTTATATTTAGAAGCCCTTCTTTTAAAGTTAGTAGCGAACCCAGACACTATTGACGGAAGAGAATGGGAAAATCTTTGGTACTGGCATTAGTGTTTACTTTAGGAGCGCTTGTGCTCAACGGGGATTGCTCTGATGGCGGTGACTTCTTAGGCGTATTTAAGCCACTGAACTACGTTATTGTTTCTTCATCCAATACTGAAAGACATCGCAGACAAACTACGGATGCCAATGCTGTTACTAACTGTGCTGTTGCCTCCTTAATAGCCTCGTGCGATTCTTCCTTCCATCAAAATTATGTCAACGCTATTAGTAAGTGCGGAAACCAGGCGGGTGCTGCTATTAACAATATAGAATCCATTTGCCGAAAAAACTCAAGAAGAGAATATTGCGGGGTAGCACTTATCTATGTCAGCGGCAATTGTTCCTCCACACTGTCTTCTTCATGTTCAGTTAACTGTTTCAACAGTTTACAGCAAGCTGGGTGTTGCTTAAACCAAGGTGACACCACTTATTCAGGATATTTGACAGCTTGTAGAATTCCAGAACCTTCTCCGTGCCCCAAATCAAATATTCGCCTCCCAACCCTTAGAGCCGACAGCTCTTGCGATACCCTAGAGGAATACCAGGTTACGGCTTTTATAGCAAATTGCGACAATATCAGTCCATTGTTGGGGACCCTCGAAAAACAACAAAATTGCGGGATCACTGAAGAATATATACAGGACCTCTGCAGTTCTAGGAATGGTAGGTATTGCCTCGCAGAGCTAAACTTAACCACGGGTTATTATGGTGGTGATTCTCTTGGTGTTCGAGCGTTAGAAGAAGCTGGGAGAGTGTGCTCTTCTGTTTCGGGTTGTACGTTGGCCTGCAATAGCTCGTTGAACTTCGTAAGAAATACGGTAGGATGTTGTGTGAATAGCGTAAACGTTACACTTGGTGGTATATATCCTGATTTAGATAGAGCTTTGAAACCATCTCAGTGGGAAAATTGTGACATTTCTTATCCTAAAAAATGTGACGCAATCAACGTGAAATGGAGCTTTGCATCTTCTGTCCCAATCATACTGAGCCTCTTTTGGTATTATTCAAATTTATTTTAATTTTTATGGATAACCTTGAGGAACAATTTGAACGAAAGTGTTGGATTTGTAGCTAGCTAGTTTATGAATGATTATTCAAATAAATTTTGTTTTGTTAAAATTGTGAAATATTACCACTGATTATTAAAATTTAGTAATATTTAAAATACATTGTTAAATATGTTGTAAGTACTTATGTATTGCTAATTCTGAGAAACTAAAGTAGGTTTGCAACTGTAGCTAGAAACAATAAATAATCATTACTACCTGTTCTTCATAAACAAAGACCACCCAATTGAGTGACAAGTATTGCAATATTACTGAGTGTCTTATTAACAACTTCAGACATGCTGTGCAATTACCACTTCTGTATAAGAAATTGTGTTGGTACATTCAGCTTGACCTTCAGCTTTCCACCTATAATATCTATACAAATGAATTTAAATATGACCTTTAATATGTACAGGATGTGATAAGTAATTACCATGAAAAGCTGTACTGGAATCATCAAGGAAGTGTTTCCAATGCTATCACTATAGTAGAGATACTGATCATATTATGGCGAATAACCTGAAAATAAAATGCACTAAGTCAGAATGGCACTAGCATACTAAAATAGTGAGTGGAGCTGAAGAATTAATGAGTGTTCTACAACCATTCTAGCTATAATCAGTGTCACATAAGACTATAGTTCATATAAACATGATAATGTATACATATTTTATAAAACACTCTTAAAATAGCTAGATACGTTTTATACTCCTAATTATTGTTCCTCCACTATTGACCACCTTTTCTGCCTCATCACTCATGATCACTGTATTAGGTGAAGAGTTAAAAACCAACAACAACAACTTAACAATAATAATAAAGTTTTAATGCTCTCCCCCCCCCCCCCCCCCCTTCCCACCATGCAAAATATTGAGTACACACCGGTGTATAACATAAGGATTACTTTGTTATACATATGAGAAACACCAGGGTCACTCATCTAGTATACACCACTGTTTCTCCTATGTATAGGTACCGGTTTACACAGGTGTGTATAACATTCATATAACAAAAAGTATACTACATGTGTAAACCATATGTAAACCATACGTATAACTTAAGTATATCAAAAGTATACTACACTGGTTATAACAAAAGTAGACAGCCTGCGTATATCTTTCATATTGCCTATGTATTTCAAATATTTATCATACGTAAAACAAAAGTATAATGACCACAAAAAAAAGTGAGGGGGGGCCTACAAAAATTAAAATTCAATTAAAATTCAATTGAAGCACAAGGCAAGTTTACTTTAGCATTGTAGCTGCCAGCTGAGATCTAATTCTACCTTGGGCTGCTCTGAGGTAAGCAGATAAGCAGCTAGCTATGGTAAATTCCTGAGCTTGAATGTAATGTGTGTGTTGCTGTAGGGGCTAATAATGGCTACCCCTACACCTTCAAAAAGGAAGCATGTAGTTAATTAACTCTGTCATTTACTTTAATCATTAAAAAATCATTTAAACAAAATTTTTTAAGTGGCTTCACATATTCGGAAAATTCACTTATCCAAACTAGGGCTGGTCCCATATAGGTCAGATATGAGAGGGTCTACTGTACTAATAAGGTAAGGAAATTAAACTTATTATATTATGTTTATGTATTGATCAATTGATTACCTCTAATAAACAGCTTTGTTCATTTTGAAAGCTGAATATAGCTCCGACATTAATTAAGCACAGACTCCTAATAGGTTATCCTTCTAGTTTGAATGGAGGTAAGTGGATCATTTTATGGATCACCAGTTCCAGTTAGAAAGTTGGTTTTAGCACTGGTCATTGTGAAGCAGCTGCCTGGTTGGTAAGGGTATATTTGTTGCTTTGGCAGACTGTAGAAGTTGCTGAGTAGTAGCTAATGGATATCAGAAAGTATTTTAGGAAAAAGAGACCTTGTGGCTCCAAAGGAAGTGAATTCGAACCTATAAAAAGCAAATGTGATAGCTATGAATCGGTGAAACACAAGGAACAGATTCGAGCAGTGCAACAGAGAGAGAGTGAGGAGGTGAGGGAGGAAGTGAGGGAGAGAGAAGAGGTGAGGAAAGAAGTGCAGCAGAGGGAAGAAGCACAAGGAGAACGGTCCACAAGCCTTAATATATAAAGATGAACATTGGCGGAGGCAATCCCAAACTAAGCTCCAACCTAAAGCATTCAAAGGCTAGCCTGAAGAACTTGTACAAATCTAGGCTTACCTACAAGAAAAATTGGGAGGAAAAGTACTTTTTGTATGTTTTAATAAGTATAGGTGAAAATCATAGGATGGGGGGGGGGGGATCTCAGGGTTCCCCCCCCTCTGTATCAAACCCAGGTACCGGTTTACACAGGTGTGTATAACATTGATATAACAAAAGCATACTACATGTGTAAACCATATGTAAACCATTATGTATAACTTAAGTATATCAAAAGTATACTACACTGGTTATAACAATAGTAGACAGCCTGCGTATATCTTTCATATTGCCTATGTATTTCAAATATTTATCATACGTAAAACAAAAGTATAATGACCACACAAAAAAGTGATCTTGCACCATAAAAATTTTGAAACATCATGAAAAAAAGAAAAGAAATCACTTCGTCCAATAAAAATAAAGATTTTGCGTGAATATTGTTTGATCATTGTTATCACTGCATGGAGAGTTCTCCGGTGAAAAAAGTACTTCATACTTGACGCTTGCATCATTTTCCCGATATAAATCTTTCAGATAGTATTCACAACATACACAATGTCCCCTTCAAAATTCTGAACACATAAACACACACAAAATGAAATTGCATCAGACTACACAGCTAAAACCAAACTTAAAATTAAGACAAATAATTATACTACAGTCTAATAAATATTTAATCGGCGAGCGAGCGAGACACTTACAGAGGTAACACAATAGAAAATCAGGGATGTTTGTTTATTTATATAGGTTTGGACATATGTATGTCATTTTGTACTTTGACTTTCTCGTATTTTTGTGTTAGCTCGTTGTTCGACCCCGACCCAAACTTCATCCTCTGGTTTAGTGATCATTACCCTTATCATCCTAAAAATTGAATTGTTTACCGCTCTGAATAGAGGTCTACAATATATTAGTTCAATAAGGAAAAGGTGTGGTATCTAACCAAGACTAGTCTTTAATCATTGCATCATACTGATTACATCATCATGTGGTTTTGTCATGTATTTAATAACTTGTCAGTTATTTCTGTAGTCAGTTATTGAGAGTGTATTGTATCCTTGTGTAACTTGCTATATGAATTGTTGAACTTTAATTGTTTGATTGAATGAACCTAGTTATCGTTAGTATATGACATATTTGACGACGAGTGGGATAATTTTTTGTTAGCTGAAAAACACAAGGGCTCATTCTTTGTCTAATTTCGAGATTTTCGATGAAAAAGAGGATTGGACAGAATATGTAGAAAGGTTTAAACAGTTTTTGATTGCCATGAATGTTACTGATGGTGATTGTAAGCGGGCAATGTTCCTAACATGCGTTGGCAGGAACACGTACATAATTTTGAGGAATTTGTTAGCTCCTAAAAAGCCAGAAGAGGAGTCTTTTGATAATTTGACCAAAGTGTTGGAAGGTCATTTCAAGCCTGCGCCATCTGAAATCGTCGAACGTTGCAAGTTTCATACGATATTTCGCCGAGTGGGCGAGTCGGTCGCTACTTTCGTGAGTGAACTGAGAAGTTTATTGGAATTTTGCAATTTCGGAGATACACTTGAAGTTATGATCCGCGATCGGATTGTGTGTGGCATCAATGATGAGGCCATGCAAAAGCGCTTGCTGGCAGAACCTAAACTTACTTAGGCAAGAGCGATTGAACTGGCTCAGTCTCTAGAGCAAGCCGACAAGAACGTAAAAGAGTTAAAACTTAAGAGTAAAGGTGTCGAAAATGCTACGGGAACAGCATCAGTGCAAAAAGTGCATCGCGTCAGTGAACAGCGTGTTTTCGTTGTGGGAAATTCGGTCATTCGATTCACAGGTGCAGAGTGGACAAGGGAGTAGTATGCTATAAATGTAAGAAGCCTGGACATCTCTCTAAAGCTTGCGGCGTCAAGTTGCTGCCAAGTTACCGGTACCTATCAAGATCAGTCTGTGCAGAATCTGCCTTTGATAGTGGTTGTGGGTTCTGGACCGTGTCTTTTCGGTGTCTTTTCGGTCGTGATTGGTTAACTCACATTCGGATTGATTGGAAACAAATCAATCGTTTGTCCAATGATAGTCCACTCCAAAAAGTGTTGGAAAAGTATACTGCAGTTTTTCAAGAAGGATTAGGTACTTTGTGTGGATTTAAAGCAAAAATTCATGTGAACGAGAACGCACAGCCGAAGTATTGCCGTGCTCGATCCATTCCCTACGCGTTCAGGGAGAAAGTTGAACAGGAACTTCAACGTTTACAAAAAGAAGGTACTATTGAGCCGGTCAAAGTATCTGATTGGGCGGCACCGATCGTCCCTGTTATAAAGAGAGACAAGTCTGTCCGTATCTGTGGAGATTTTCGACTTACCGTAAATTCTGTCTCCAAGTTGGATAATTATCCTATTCCTAAAGTGGAAGATTTATTTGCAAAGTTGGGAGATGATAAATTGTTCACTAAGCTCGTCAGCAAATTCGACTCGACGACGAATCAAAGCAGTATGTTGTAATAAATACCCACAAGGGTCTATTCAGGTACACAAGGTTACCGTTCGGAGTATCGTCGGCACCAGGAATTTTTCAACGTGTAATGGAAAGTTTGTTGCAAGGCATACCGGGAGTAGTTGCATTTGTGGATGACATTTTGATCCCAGGAAATTCAGAATCAGAGCATTTGGAAGCTCTCAATGAAGTGTTAATTCATCTCAACAAGGCAGGATTGAGAGTTAAGAAAAATAAATGTAAGTTTATGCAACCGTCAGTCATTTATTTGGGTTATAGATTAGATGCGGAAGGTCTCCATCCTTGGAAAGTAGAATAGTTGCAATTCGGAATGCACCGATTCCTCAAACACTTACCGAATTGAAATCGTACATTGGGCCTCCTGTCTTACTACGGTAAAATTTTGCCGAACTTATCTACGACCTTGCATCGTTATATTAATTGTTGCAAAAAGGATAACCTTGGAAATGGGGAACGCAACAGGAAAATGCTTTCACGAAATCGAAAGAACTGTTAATGTCTGCCAAAGTTTTAGTACCTTTCGACTCTTCGCTGGAATTAACTCTAGCTTGTGATGCTTCAAGCTATGGTCTGGGAGCAGTTTTGGCACACAAGTTGGAAGACGGAACAGAACGTCCAATTGCCTACGCCTCGCGCACGCTCAGTAAAGCCGAGCGCAACTATTCGCAACTGGAAAAGGAGGGCTTAGCCTGCATTTTCGGGATCAGGAAGTTTCATGATTATTTGTATGGTCGTTCGTTCGAGTTAGTCACCGATCACAAGCCATTGCTGGGACTGTTCAAAGAGGATAAAGCAACTTCACCTCAAGCTTCTGCCAGAATCAAAAGAAGGGCTCTGTTTTTGTCTTCATACGAGTACAAGTTGACTTTCAGGAACACCACAGCTCATGCGAATGCAGATGCTTTGAGTAGATTACCACTTCCGGTGTTACCAGCTCAGACTACAATGCCTCCCGAAATCGTTTTACTCATGGAACATTTGGAAGACTCGCCAGTAACAGCTAGCGATATTCGAGAGTGGACCGCCAAAGATTCTAAATTGTCAAGAGTTTTACAGTATAGGCTGAGCCAGACTTGAACATTTTTCATTCTCGTCGCAATGAGTTATTGGTACAAGATAATTGTTTATTGTGGGGTTCAAGAGTGATAGTACCTGAACCTGGACGAAGGGCTATTATTCAGGAGTTGCATGAAGGTCATCCAGGAATCACCCGGATAAGTTGCTAGCACGTATGTATGTGTGGTGGCCTGAACTTGACAAAGACATTGAGAAATTTGTTCGCCAGTGCGGTGATTGTCAAGAAGTTCAATCGTCTCCACCTGCCGCACCTATGCATCCGTGGAAATGGCCATCCAGACCTTGGGCTAGATTTTGCTGGTCCTTTTCAAGGTAAACTATTTTTTGTCATGATCGATGCCCATTCAAAGTGGATTGAAGCTGTCTGCACAAGTTCAACTTCATCCCAGATAGTTATTGAAGAGCTCAGAACTGTATTTTCGAAGTTTGGACTACCTGAAACTATTGTAACGGATAATGGCTCTAGTTTTACAAGCCAGGAATTCAGGGAATTTCTCAAGAACAATGGCATTCGTCATACGACTTCAGCACCATATCACCCTGCTTCAAATGGAAGCTGAACGTGCAGTGCAAATAGTGAAATAAGGATTGAAAAAAGTTTCAGATGGAAGTATCAAAGAGAGGCTAGCAAAAATTTTATTTGCTTATCGCAACACACCACAATCAACCACAGGGCCTACATCTGCTACAATGTTGCTTGGACGAAAGCCAAGAATTCGGTTGGACCTGATAAAACCTCACATAGCTGACAGAGTAGAGCAGAAACAAGAGAAACAGAAGAGTTTACATGATTCACATGTTAGATTGCGTGTTTTTCAAGTTGGTGATTGTGTGTATGTCAAGAATTATGGATCTGGAAATAACTGGCTCTCAGGATCAATTGTAAAGTGCACAGGACCAGTTTCCTTCCTAGTGAAACTTCAGGATGGGAGGGAGAGGCGTTGTCATCAGGATCAGATTCTAATTCAGAGCAGCTACAGGTGGAAGTGCATTGGAAGAGAGTGAAACTGGGGATGCATCAGAAGTTAGAGGAAATCAATCTTCAGAAATCTTCATAGACTTACCATCAGCAAACTCATCAGAAGCCACAGAATGTTCATCACCAACTTCTGAGGTTTCAACAGCCACAGCCACAGCCAATCAAGATAGTTCACCTTTTGACCTCATCAGCACAAGATAGCACAATCTTGAATCCTCTGCTGAACCAGCCAGGAAGTCATATCCTCAAAGGATAGAAGACCACGGGGGGGGGGGGGGGGGGGGGGGGGGGGGGCACATTGATTAGTCATGCATCTTAATTTATTCATTTTTTGGTAGAGTTTGCTTGTGAACTTGTTTCTATTTTCCTCTACTCAGCACTGCAAGTGTCACGGCTCACACCACACATGACCCACTGGCCAGCCCACTAACCACTGCACTGATAAGTAAAGCCCATGACCAGCCCACTCACTCTTCCCTTCTAGCTCTAACATCATGGCAGAAGCTGAATCAGGGTTGTCAGACTACTCTGAATCTGAGTGTGAGCTTCAGCCTGACTGCACAGAAAACACTCCAGTTTTAACTCTGTTGGACAAACTAAAATCTCCAAAGCCCTCTGAATTGGCCAGGAAACGAAAATCTAACCCTCCAAAAGGAAAGAGGAAATCTACTGGCAGTAATGCACTGAAATGTAAGTTCATGGTGCACCTGCTATTAGAATAAATGAGTTTCCTAATGAGCACCTTACAGTGTCATTTGGTAAGCTCTTCTGTTCAGTCTGCCGAGAAACCCTTGCTGTTAAGAAGAGTACTGTTCTTTACCATGTCAAGAGTTCAAAGCACCTTGTGAGCAAAGAAAAATTGAAGTTCCAAAGGGCACAACAGGAAAGTATCACTGTGTCCCTCAAAAAGTATGACTCATCTGGTCGTCATGAAAGCGATACTATCGGTGATGCTCATAGGGTGTACCAAATTAAAGTTCTAATGTCTTTTATGAGGGCTGGAGTGCCCATTTCTAAATTGAAATATTTCAGAGATATTCTGGAAGAAAATTCTATGCGATTAACCAACCCATCCCACATGCTCCAGCTAGTTCCATTTGTCCTTGAACAAGAGAAATCTTTAATAAAAGAAGAAATTAAGGGCAAATATTTATCAATAATAATATTTGATGGCACTTCTAGGTTGGGGAAGGTATTGGCAATAGTAATTCGCTATGTTGATCAATGAAATGTTCACCAACCACTTGAGTTTCTTGCTAAGAGCATGACGGGGGAAGAGGTTGCTCGTCAACTTATTAGCACTCTTTCAGTTACCTATGGAATTGAATCATCCTTTATCCTTGCAGCTATGATGGGAAAAACATCGCACATCCATTATTTTAGGATAAATAATCTTCACAACATCCATAGCTACATCATTAACACTGGTTACATCCCTCCCTTAGACCTTGTTGGAGACAAATTCAAAACACCTCTTCTTGCTAGTTTCTGTTCTTATTGGATATCTCTTTTTGCACATAGTCCTAAGTCTAAAATGCTTTGGAAGAATCAAACCGGCAAGTCTGTAGCCTCTTATAGCAAAACACGATGGTGGAGCTAGTGGGAAATCCTCCACCAAATAATGCTACAGTTTGGTGACATCGAGCCTTTTTTGACTGCTAACACAGATATTGGTCCTTCTTTAAGACCCAAAATGCTCAAAATATGCACAGTGTACCTGGCCTTGGTCAACTGAAGATGGAGCTAGAGGCTGTGATTAACATTGGCGAGCAAATTGTGAGGTCTACATACAACTTGGAGGGAGATGGGGCACTGATGGTCAATTGCTATGAAGAGATAGTGAAAGTAAGTAGTGTAATAAGCTCTGCTTATCATCCCAACACTACTGCAGTCGCCCACAGTCTAGCACCTGGGAATACCCTTGCTCAACAACAGTATGTGGCTTATGCAATGTCATGTGTTCAGCCTGGAATCGATTACTTCCAGTTGAAATTTGGTGATGATACGAAACCTCCCTTGAGCCAAATTAAGGCTATGAGATACTTCTCACCAACAAGAATTCAGGAACTTCAACCAATAGCTTCAGATATTGATTCATTGAGTGCTATACCATTCTTCAATGACACAGGTGTTATTACTGGCCTTAAAAAAGAACTCCCAGCTTATCTTGCCAGAGCTAATGGAGTAAACCCTCCAGATATTTGCGAGTGGTGGAAGAATAATAAAACTGTACTTCCAAACTGGAGTGATGCAGCCAAGAAGTCACTATTAGTGCAACCCTTTTCAGCTGCTTCTGAAAGAGTATTTTCCATTTTAAATAATACTTTCGGACCAAAGCAAAATAACACTTTAGAGGACTACATAGAATCATGCATAATGTTACAATAACCACTAAACAACTCATCATCATCATCATTATTACCCTAATATATCATCACTCTTCTTGTCTAGCTGAACCAAAAATTAAACAAAAATTAGATTGTTATAATATCAATGTAAAATTTTTCTTTTTGTCAGCATAATTGGGCATAATAGGGCAAAAAAAAGTGGCAATGCCAAATAGCATATGTGAATGCATCAAGTAAATTTCAGGCCTTCAGTGCAAAAATTGATTTTGAGAAAAAGCAATTTTAGTTACAGGATATCCTCATGGTCATAATGCTAGCCTAGCATCCTGGAAGCCTTCTAGGGAGTGTTGATAACCTCACCACAGTTGACATGGTTACCACAGTGACGTCATAGGTTACCATAGCAACCACTGGAGGCTCTTATTAGAATTTTTTTTTGCTGCTAGCTTAGCTAGCTTTCCCTGCTGACATCTATCATTCTAGTTATGCCAAAGATAACAAGAAAGCAGGAGAGGAAAAAGACAAGGGAAAACTTCCTGAATGGTGTGGCAAGGAGACCTCACACTCACTCTCGAGCTCTTAGGGAGTCTCTTGACCCACTACCGTGACATCACTGGTCACAATGAATAGTTGAGGGCTAACTTGTTTGACAGTATTGGAAACTACCTCTATTGCTTCAATTGTATCATTTCAAGCCTTGGGATATCAAAAGATAGACTAACACGTCAGAGAAAAATTAAACAAGATGAATCAAAACGCCCTATTGTACAAATGACATAGTTGCCAAGTTTTCTAATCATAATTCCGGGACATTAAGCCACACCCCAGACCACACCCAAAATCACAATAATTATAAAGAAGCATTGATAGAATGATAGATTAAAAGTATATTAATGTGATTTTCTGCAGCCCGCGACAAAGGGTAGTGGTCGCCGAAGTTCGCGCAATCACTTTTTCATAAAATAAAAAAAAGCAATTCTAGAATCAGATAAACACTCAAAATTTTAGAACAGTGGATACTTTGGCAGATTATGCATAGTAAACAGATACAAAGTTTATCATTTCCGGGACAAACAATGGAAAGAATACAATTCCGTTGCGGGCAGTGACTAAGTGATAAATCCGGGACTGTCCCGGAGCTTTCGGGACAGTTGGCAACTATGAAATGACCAAATCTGAAGTTGAAGAACAAAATTAGGCAAGTTTGTTTTGATGCCAACTGATGTTTAACTGTCTTTTTAAAAATGGTGGAGTTCACTAGAACCAGCAGTTTCGCTTGATGTCAAATACCCTCATAATAAGCATGGTAATGCTTTAAAACCTTCGCACTCTTCTAAACCAAGGGTAATGGACAAGTTTCTACAGTTCATTGATGCAAATACACAACCTAATGGCCGATCAGCAGACTCAACTGGACCTACCTTCTACTTCTTGCCTAAGTTTACCACTATACAGGCACCAAATGGCGGAGTATCCCATTACGAAGAGCATCTTAAACGATCAGTAGTTGGAGAATTTAATCGTATTCAAATGGAGGTAGGTGAGGGTACATGTTCCAATGGTTCATCTCATAATTCTGACAAAGCACAGGCCCAAGGTTGGTATCTGTCCCCATCAGGAAGATTATTGTGATACCTGTGCACATAAAAAGGCTGAAATTCATGGAAAGCAAACTACTATTAACAGATTGTTGCAGTCCAGCAATGCTGATGCTGATGAAGTTAAAAAGTTACAAGATGATATGGTTTTGTTGAAGAAAACCCTAGAAGAGCATCGGCAAGAAGCACAGAAAAGTCACACCTTTTATGTTGAAGCGTCAGTACGTTGCAAGACTGAGTGGAATGAGATTCTTGAACTAGAGAAAAAAACAGGTTTGAATGAAGAAGAGAAACAGCAGCTGAAATACTTGAAAGGAAAGTTTAATCTCGTGCTCTGTGCTGATTACCAAATGTGCAAGTTGGTTCCATACTGGGGTATGTCAGCACAACCAGGCAGTACCTACTATCTTCAGAAGCTCAACCATGATGTTTTTGGCATTGTGAATCACGCAACAAAATCTTCAACAGCGTACTTGTTTGACGAGCGAGTGGGACCAAAAAATACTGACTACACTGTATCTTATCTTACTCACTTCTTCACTACCATCCCAGACTGGGTAAATCAGCATTCATTTGTTTCTTGACAACACTTCAAGCACCAACAAGAATTGCTACCTGATGGCATGGGCACACGAAATTGTTCAGCAGAAGAGAATTTCATTTCTTCGTGTCTCCTTCTTAATAGCAGGCCATACAAAATTCTTCCCTGATCTTCTATTCTCCCAGATCGCACAGACCTACAAAAGAAGTGATGTCTTCACTACAGAGGAGTTAAAAGATGTTATTTCTGTCTATGCTGATGTTGTCATTGACAGTGGTGATATTGTGTGTGACTGGAGGAACTCGATGACCAAGTACTCTAAATTACCCGGGATCCGTTCTCTACATGATTTCATTTTTACCACCAATCCTACTACTAGTTCTGTTATAACAAAAGTCAGAAAGAATTGCTACACTGGAGGTTTTGAGAATGCTAAATTCCACGTTACAAGTGGCTTCAATGTCAGTGATAATGCCATTCCCAAATCAAGACAGTGGAAATTATACTGCACTTGGAAAAGTCAGGTCACTGAGTGAATCAAAGCGCAAACACTTACAACAAATGTACAAGGACTTTATTCCGACTGATCGTCATCTCCACATTTCTTACTATATCAGTGTAGTAGCTACGAATAATTTTTTCATTGGTTCACTAGTCATGTCACAACGGCTCAAATTTTACTTGATTTCTCAATGAAACACTCTACATAAATGCATCATTTTTGAATGGAGATTCTTGCATCAATGTGGATGTGATTTATAAGAAAAAATCTGATTTTGTGATGTGTAGCTAATGCCTGATTTTTACTTGATGCATTCACATATTCGGGAGAAAATTGGCATAATCCGCTGGTGCCTAATTGTATCCTTGTGTAACTTGCTATATGAATTGTTGAACTTTAATTGTTTGATTGAATGAACCTAGTTGTCATTAGTATACGACAAAAGGGTCCACAATATGTGACCGTCTACAGGAAAATCGGGCACAACGCGGCAAGCACCAATTGGACAATTAACAATTTTATGGTTTCTGTCAATTTTTACCAAAATATTTTTAATGCATATATGGAATGATAACCTATTTTTATAGATACTGACATAGTATCATAAGTGTGATAGTAGCTAGCTAAAATTGGGGCGGAAATCGTCACAGTGGAGTACACGGAAAGTTGTGGTAAGTATACATTACCACAAAACCTCGTGGAATTTTTTTTCTATGAATTTATTTTTATCCTTCTGTAATTGTGAGTGGTTCTAGAAAATAAAATTACATTTACCTCGCGATGTAACTTATACTTATTTCCAATGCAAAAATTTCACACAATACAAGAAAAATAAGGAAGGAGTTCTGAGGATGATTCACATCTTGTGACTGTGTGGGACCTTCATCTACACTTATGTAAAGCTAGATCACTTCTACTCACAACCTCTATGTCTACCATTGAGCTAACATTGTACAATCAGGGAAATTTTTTGAGCAAATCAATAAAATTCTAATTTGAAGGGGGCATAATGGAAATTGAGGGAGTCATCTGTATGAGTAATAACACGGGAAACCGTTCTGTTCAGGATTAATTGTATGAGTAACGCGATTGAAATAGCATGAGGCGAAGCCAAGTGCTATTTCAATTGCTTTATGAGTGCTATTGATCCCCATTAGCACAGGTTACCCGTGCTATCACTCATTAATAGTAGGTCAGGTCAGTTTTTGTTTTGTTTTTAAATCATTTGCACTTGTAGCTACACTATATCACTCACTCACTATCTGGCCCCTTCTAATCTGTTGAAAAACATTCTGTCTAATACGGGTAGAGCTTCTGTGGTAAAGAATGACATTGTCTCCAACTAGACACAACTTGAACTGTACGTTGCCAAGATTAATGCTGCATGTGTGCGCACTCACCCGTACTATTTCACTTAGCTACCATGGTATTTCACTTAGTTTCCACTAAGTTTCTGTGCTATTTCACTCAGTTACATGCTATTCCACTTTCCCAGTGTGATTTCAACTGAATAATGATTTTTCCCATATAGTTTTGAATGGAAAATTCAAGTGCCATACTATTAAGAATGAAATAGTAGGGGGGGGAGCCCAAATGGCCTAGAAAAACTCAGAACAAAATGAAAGTAACTGCAGGAATAACAAAAGATCTGGCCTATAAATAAGGTAAATAAACGATCCACAATATACCAGCTCAAGCTATATTTCAACTATTAACTAGTTTCTAAACACAAAGGTCTCGTATAAAAGGGGGGCAGCCGGGGACATATTTCGTGATAAGTGGAAAATGGCCGCTAACAGTTTTTGTCACCGACTCCCCTTTAGTAGCATTACAGCAACTTAGCGCACACAAAAGCTTGGAAACAAAGTCATGAGCATCTTAACAGAAGATAAAATAAAAAATAAAAATCAAGGAAAAAAATTTACATCAAATGGCAGACTCTAAATAGAGATAAAAAAGTACTGTTTGCCATTGACGCAGCTAATTCAACTGCAAAAGATATACAGCGTGCTGTCAGAGTTCTCCAAGATACTATCCTGAGGGTTCATCTTCAATAAAAAAATACTTTGGTACATACACAAGGCATTGACAGATGGACTTGAGTATTACTCACAAAAATGATTACATATAGCTGTTTTTTAGTTAGGGCACTTGTTGTAAACATGGTGTGGATCGACTTGAAAGGATAGTGAGCTACGTGTAATGGAGGGTTCTATTTGCACAGCTACTTTATTTTAATTTGAATAGGAGCTAGAGGTCAAAGGACATGCCGGGATTCTTCCATTTATACCCGGACCTCCGAAATATACGAGGCCACAGATTTCGCGTACGGAGAATAGCATTGAATTATAAAAACGACCTCTACGTTTAACAGGTCACTTGAATCCATAATAATAAAATTAGCAGGTAAAGGACAATCACCAGGACTATGATATGTCAATTAGTAGGTGAATGACATTGCCAGCAAGATTAAGTTAAATCTTGCAGCTTAAACTAAACTGGTCATTAGAATTTGATAAATATACTGATGACTCATGTAGAGATCTGGCCAACATATACACATTCATAAAGCCAGTAAGTAGCTTCTTACCCAGTAGGAGGAGCTCATGACAACAGAATGAGACGTGAAATTCGTTGCTTATTATCCATACTGAATTAGACTCCTACATCACCAATAGTAAATATTCAATTACTATTGGTGAGCTTAGCAAAAAAAAAAAAAAAAAA